>ENA-ORUI01003301-ORUI01003301.1-human-gut-metagenome-genome-assembly--contig:-NODE-3301-length-11848-cov-3.141355_pt1 | contig 11848 bp, 7 predicted proteins | sample MGYA00242078_ERZ509205 | MGnify/ENA primary metagenome ERZ509205 (study PRJEB26280, sample SAMEA2338828) | human gut metagenome | biome: human gut; feature: human-associated habitat; material: faeces... | reverse complement strand
ACCCCCGGCCTTCTGGTCCGTAGCCAGACGCTCTATCCAGCTGAGCTAACGGCGCGTGTCCTTTCAGACAGCTTGTGTATCATAGCACAGCGGCTCCGAAAATGCAAGGGGTATTTTCACATTTCCGCCTCTTTTTTGCACGGACTGGAAAAATGCTTGCAATGCGCCCGTCCGGCGCATATAATATCCTATTATTTTACTTGCATTTTCAAGAAAGGAGCGCCCCTATGAACATCTTCCATTCCGTCGCCGAATTAGCGGGAAACACCCCGCTGCTGGAGCTGTGTCGCTACGAGCGCAGGCACGGCCTGAACGCCCGCATCCTTGCCAAGCTCGAGTGCTGCAACGTGGCGGGCAGCGCCAAGGACCGCGTGGCGAAGCACATGATCGAACGCGCCGAGGCGGAGGGAAAGCTCGTTCCGGGGAGCGTCATCATTGAGCCGACGAGCGGCAACACCGGCATCGGCCTCGCCGCGATGGCCAAGGTCCACGGCTACCGCGTGATCCTCACCATGCCGGAGAGCATGAGCGTGGAGCGTCGGAATCTGCTCAAAGCCTACGGTGCGGAACTGGTGCTGACACCGGCGGCGGAGGGCATGGCGGGCGCCGTGAAGCGCGCGGAGGAGTTGGCGGCGGCAACACCGAAGAGCTTCATCCCCGCACAGTTCGACAATCCCGCGAACCCCGAGGCGCACTATCTCACCACCGGCCCCGAGCTCTGGCGCGATACCGACGGCTGCGTTGATCTTTTCGTCGCGGGCATCGGCACGGGCGGCACATTCTCCGGCACAGGATGCTATCTCAAGGAGAAAAATCCGGACGTGAAGCTCGTGGCCGTCGAGCCGGCGGGCTCGCCGCTGCTCTCGGGCGGCAAGGCCGGGCCGCACGGACTGATGGGCATCGGAGCGAACTTCATCCCGAAAAATATGGACGTTTCGCTCATCGACGAGATCATCTGTGTCCGCGAGGAGGACGCCTACGCCGCAGGCCGCGATATGGTCGCGTGTGAGGGCGTGCTCGTCGGCATCACCGCGGGCGCTGCGCTTTGGGCGGCGACGCAGCTCGCGCTCCGGCCGGAGAACGCGGGCAAGACCATCGTTGCGCTACTGCCAGACGGCGGCGAGCGCTATCTATCCACGCCAATGTATCAGGGGGAATGACCGATGTCCGATAAAAATGAGATCATCCGTTCCGCCGCTGCGCAGGTGGCGGAGAACTACCGCAAAAGCGATATTTTGATGTACGGCGACGCGCTGCGCCTGCCGAGCCGCACGGCGGTCATTGAGATCATCCGCGACTTTCAGAAGATCCTGTTTCCGGCCTACTACGGCGACCGCGACCTGCTGAAGCTCCCGCCGGAGCAGTACAGCGCCCTGCTCATGGGGCACGTCTACGACAAGCTGCTGCGCCAGCTTGAGCTGGTCATGCCGGAGGGGGAGGAGGGCGCGCGCCGCGCCGAGAAGGTCTGCGAGGCGATGATGGAGCGTCTGCCCCATATCCAGGAGCTGCTGCTCAAGGACCTGACCGCCAACTACAACGGTGACCCCGCGGCCTCGAGCCGGCAGGAGATCATTCTGTCCTACCCAGGGATGTTTGCCATCTTCATCTACCGCATCGCGCACGAGCTGTATCTTGAGAAAGTGCCGATGATCCCGCGCATCATGACGGAGTACGCCCACTCTCAGACGGGCATCGACATCAATCCCGGCGCGACCATCGGCGAGTACTTCTCCATCGACCACGGTACCGGTGTGGTCGTCGGCGAGACGACCATCATCGGCGACCGCGTGCAGCTCTATCAGGGCGTGACGCTCGGCGCCATGTCGCCCGCAGGGATGCACCACAGCGCGGAGACTCCCGCCCGCCGTCACCCGAAGGTCGGCAGCGACGTGACCATCTATGCCGGCGCGACGCTGCTCGGCGGCGCGACGGAGGTCGGCGACAACGTGGTCATCGGCGGCAACGCCTTCCTGACCGAGTCGGTCGAGAGCGACACCAAGGTGAGCATCAAAAAGCCGGAGATGACCTTCCGCGTGAAGGGCGGCCGGTTCTGAAAACAGAAATGGAAAAGCCCGCATCGAAGGATGCGGGCTTTTCTAATGGGCAAAACAGAGGCGAATTCAGAAGCCTGGAGGTATTGGCGCACACATGCGAACGGGCCGGCTATTCCTCCTCGAGCGGCAGGGCGACCTGCGTGACGAACTTCGCGGGGTCCTTGTGCTGCGGCGGGCCTTCGAGATAAATGCGTCGGAGCGTCCCCTTGGGCGTGAACCCATGCTGCCGCGCGTAGGCGCGGAGCTTCTTCTCCGCGGTGGGCAGGTCCTCATAGGCCCCGTGGTGGTAGAGACTGAGCGCCGGCGTCGCGGGCAACGTCTCGACATACTCACCCGTGCTCCCCGGCGGGACGGTCGCGCAGGACGCAACCTCGCCGGGTCGCGCGATGGACGACTCCACAAGGTACATCCGCTGTGTGATGTCCGTGCCGTAGAGCCGCATCGCCTCCAGCGCGGTGGCGTGGAGCAGCGCCGTGTGCTCCGCCAGCGTAGACGCCGGATACACGCGGCGGTAGACCGTCTGCCGCGGCAGAAGAACGCGCCTGACCTGCGGCGGCGCTGCTGCTGGCAATGCCGCTGCTGCGAGTGATGGCGGGCAGCCGGTCGTTCGGCGCGCTGCTGGCGGCAGATGCTCACCTACTGCGTGCCGCTGATCCCCACGGCTGTCTTCTGGTGGATCATGGGCGTGTCGGACCGTTATCTGGTGAAATGGTTCGTGGAGAGCGATGCCAACGGCATCTACGCCGTTGCCTACAAGATACCGACCATCCTGACCATCCTCGCCACGGTTTTTATGGACGCCTGGCAGCTCTCCGCCATCGCCGAGTCGGGCGACCGCCGGGCGCAGGCGCGCTTTTACGCGCGCGTGTGGGACGCGTTCTTCTCCGCGGTCTGCCTCTGCGCGGGCGGCATCATCGCGTTTTCGCCGCTGCTCATCCGGCTGCTCGCGGCGGAGAGCTACTATGACGCCTGGCGCTATATCCCGATCCTCACGCTCTCGATGATCGCGGCGGCGTTTTCCAATTTCATGGGCAGCGTCTACGTCGTGACAAAGAAGAGCACGGCATCGCTCTGGATCTCACTCGCCGGCGCGGCGGCAAACATCGCACTCGATCTGTTCCTCATTCCGCGCATCGGCGTGCAGGGCGCGGCGGCTGCCACATTCCTCGGCTGCCTGCTCGTATTCCTGATGCGCACGGCCAGCGCGGGAAGGCTGCTGCCGTTCCGCCTTGCGGGCGGGAAGCTCGCGCTTGGCGCGCTCGTGCTGCTCGTCCAGACGGCAGCGATGCTGCTCCGCCCGCGCGGCTGGCTCGCCGCGCAGGGCGTGAGCCGGAACGTTCTCTTTATCCTTGCGCTGCGCCCGATGCTCGCCGCCGCGCAGACGGTGTTTCAAAGAAAGTAGGTAGTTTCCATGATTTTAACGGCATTCCACGGCTTCTGCATGGCGCTGGCGGACAGCGTCCCCGGCGTCTCCGGCGTCTCCTCCGTTTCCGGCCGGACAGACCGGACAGAACGCCGGGATATGCCTCGAATAGGCCTGTTTGTTTTGGCGCGTCCCATTGACGGATCATCGTTTTTTTTGTAATTTGCGGCGATTTTGCCGCTTTGCCGCAAACACGCACGCGCAAAAGACAGGCCGACGGCCTGTCTTTTGCCGGATTCCGAAACACGCTGTTTCCACAAATGCTGAAAAAAATTCTCAAACATACGCTCCGGACGCTGCTCGTCATTCTCCTCGTCCTGCTGCTGGTCCCGGCGCTGCTCTACGTTCCGGCCGTTCAGGACCTGGCCCGGCGACGGGCCGTCGCCTATGCCTCCCGGACGCTCGGCATGGAGGTCTCCGTCGAACGCATCCGCCTCGCCTTTCCGCTGCGGCTGACGGTGGACAACACCCTGCTGGCCGACAGGACGGACACGCTCCTTCGCTGCGGAAGGCTCTCGCTCGACGCCGCCCTGTGGCCGCTGATCCGCAAAGAGGTCGTCATCCGGAGCTTCGCGCTGGAACGCGTCGCCGCCCACTACAAGGACACCTTGGCAGGCATGGACCTGCGCCTGGCTGCGGGAGAGTTGTCCCTCGAAGCCGTCCGCGCCGATCTTTCGGCCAACACGGCCGGCATCTCCCGGCTCGTTCTCGCCGACGCGGACATCCGGCTGAACCTGACCGAAGCGGCTCCCGCCGAGAAAAAGGAGAGCGCCGCCGCCCTGCCGTGGACGGTGGGACTCGACAGAATCGCGGTCTCGAACCTCGCCTTCGGGATGCGGACCTCCCCTGCGGTCTCCGAACTCTCCGTCCGCCTGGCCGACGGGAGCGTCGACACCTGCCGGGTGCTGCTGGACAGCCAGCAGGTCTCCGTGAAAAGCGTCCTGCTCGACCGGGGCGCCTACTCCTACCTCACCGGACCGGCCGAAGCGGAAAGCGGGACTTCCGCCGGGACGACCGAAGCGTCGGCACCGTGGACCGTCCGGGTCGGCCGCGTCGTGCTGACCGGCAACAGCGTCGAATACGGCCGGCTGGGCCACCGTCCCGCCGCGGGGTTCGACCCGGCGTTCATCGCCCTCGCGCCGCTCGACCTCACGATTGATTCGGTGTACAACCGGGGCGCCGACATCGCGCTGCAAATCCGCCGGACGGCGTTCACCGAACGCTGCGGGCTTTCGGTCCGCGACCTGACCGGACGTTTCGGCATGGACGCCTCGGGCATCGTCCTCTCCGGCCTCGACCTGCAAACCTCCTTCTCCCGAATCCGGGCGGAGCTCACCGCCGGGGCCGGAATCCTGAAACTGGAGCCGGCTTCGCCGCTCGACGCCGTCCTTTCGGCCGACCTGAACACGAAGGACCTGAAATTCCTCTCCCCGGAGGCGGTCCCGCCCGTGCTGGACGACCGGACCGTCCGGCTGTCGTTCTCCGCGGCGGGAACTCTGGGCGACCTCGGAAAGACGCAGCTGGAAATCTCGTCGCCCGGGCACCTCGACCTCAAGGCCGACGCCGCGGCGAAAAACCTGCTCGACGCCAACCGGATGGAGGCGTCGGCCCGCTTCGAGGGCGACTTCCGGGACCTTGCGTTCCTCAAGGCGCTGCTCCCCGACACGGCCCTGCGGCGGCGCGTGGCGATTCCGGCCCTGATCCGGCTCCGCGGCTCCGCCGGGGCGGACAGGGGGACGTTCTCGACGGCTTCGACACTCTCGGCCGACGGCGGCGAACTTTCCGTGAAGGGGCGGTTCAACCCCCGCGAACAGAGTTACGACGCCGCGATCCGGGCCGACAGCTTCCCGCTCAACGGTTTCCTCCCGGCCGATTCGCTGGGGATCGTCGACCTGGCCCTGCAAGCCCGCGGCACGGGCTTCGACCCGCTGCTGCCCCGGACCCGGACGAGCCTCCGGGCGCAGATCGGCCGCGCGGAGTTCGGCGGACGCGACTTCGGGGGCATCGAACTCGACGCAGAACTCGACAGCCAGCGTCTTTCGGGACGGATCTCCGACCGCGACGAGGCGCTCCGGCTGCTGCTGTCCGTCTCCGGAACGCTGACCGAACGCGAACAGCGCATCGGCCTCTCGGGCAGCGTCTTCGGGTTCGACCTGGCCGCGCTGGGCGTCAGCCCGGAGCCGATCGGCGGATCGTTCGCCCTCGATGCCTCCGCATCCGCCGCCGGAAAGGGGGCCTACGCCGCCCGCATCGCGCTGGACAGCATCGAAATCCGGAACAAACACCGGACGGACCGCATCCGCCCGACGAGCGTCTCGCTGCACACCGACTCGGCCACAACCCGGGCCGAAGCGGCTTCCGGCGACCTGTCGCTGACGTTCTCCACGCCCCAATCCGCCGACTCGCTGATCGCGGCGCTGACCCGGAGCGCCCGGACGCTGGCCGGACAGATCGACGCGCAGAGCATCGACATGGAGCAATTGAAACCCGCGCTCCCCGACTTCGCCCTGCGGGTCTCGGCGGGTCCCGACAACATCCTCAACAGCCTGCTGAAATCCCGGAAGATCGCCTTCGACGCGCTGAACGCCGAAGGGGCGAACTGCGACTCGCTGCCCGTTTCGATCCGCCTGCGCACGGAGGGACTGGCCTACGGGAACGTGGTCCTCGACACCGTGACGGCCGACATCCGCCAGAACGGGAAACGGCTGGAATACGCCCTCGGGCTGGCGAACGTCCCCGGGAACCTCGACAACATCGCCCGGGCCGGACTGTACGGCCACCTCGTGCGGAACACCGGGCAGGCGAACCTTTACCAGCGCAACCGCGCCGGCCGCGAAGGATTCCGCTTCGGGCTGGACGTGACGTGGACCGACAGCCTGGTCCGCGCGAGCGTGACGCCTCCCGACCCGCTGTTCGGTTTCGAGCCGTGGACGGTCAATCGCGGCAACTACCTCGCATACCGCTTCGACAAGCGCGTGGAGGCCGACCTCGACATGACCCACGGCGACCAGCGGTTCGCGATCCGCACGACCCCGGGCGGCGGTGACGACGACGACATCCGCCTCGACATCGCCGGACTGAACGTCGGTCCGGCGCTGGGGCTGTTCCCCTCGGCCCCGCCCGTCGACGGCGTGCTGGGCGCGAACCTGACGCTGAACCTCGCGGCGGACAGCCTCTCCCTCCGGGGCGGGGTCTCGGTGGCGGAGCTGACCTACGACAAACAGCGTTTCGGCAGCGTCTACCTCGGGCTGTTCTACAAACAGGACCGGGGACACCTCGCCGACGCGCGCCTGACGCTCGACGGAGCCGAGGTGCTGACCGTGCAGGGGGACTGCCGCGAGGGGCGCGAAAGCCCGCTCGACCTGACGGTGACCGTCCCGGGCTTCCCCTTGCAGCGGGCCAACGTCTTCCTGCCCGCCGACCTGCTCCGCCTTTCGGGCAGCCTTCAGGCCAGGGTCCACGCGGGCGGCACTCCCGAGCGGCCGAAACTCGACGGAGGCGTGCGGTTCGCCGGGACCGACGTCCGCGTCCCGATGATCGGCACGTCGTTCGGCCTCTCCGCGGACACGATCCGCATCGCCGGCAGCCGCATCCTGTTCGACGAATACGCGGTTTACGCCCCGAACAAAAGCGCGCTGACCGTCGGCGGCGAGGTCAGCCTCGCCGACTTCGGGCGCATGACGGCCGACCTCGCGCTGCGGGCCTCGGATTTCCAGTTCGTCGACGTGGCCCGCAAGGCCGGCACGGCGGTCTACGGCAAGGCCTATCTCGACCTCGGCGCCACGGCCAAAGGTCCCGTGGACGAACTCGTCGTCCGCGGCAACGTCGCCCTGCTGGGCGGCACGGACATCAACTACGTCATGCAGGACTCGCCGATGGACGTGAAGGAACGCCCGCAGAATGTCGTGACGTTCGTCTCGTTCAGCGAGCTGGACACCCAAACCCCGGACGACACGCCGCAGGAGGTACGCATCGGGGGCATGGACGTGCTTATAAACGTCGACATCAACAACGACGTGCAGGCCGCCGTGGACCTCTCGGCCGACGGCAGCAACCGGATCGACCTCCGGGGCGGCGGCAACCTCACCTACACGATGAACCCGCTGGGCGACGTCCGCCTGTCGGGCAAATACGTGCTTTCGGGCGGAAGCGTGCGCTACAACCCGCCCGTCATCTCGCAGAAAATCTTCAAAATCACGCCGGACAGCTACGTCGAATGGATCGGCGACATCGCCGACCCGGCCTTCAACATCACGGCCGTCGAGACCGTGCGGGCCAACGTCTCCTCCGACGGGCAGGACTCCCGGCCGGTGAATTTCGACATCTCGATCAACATCCGCAACTCGCTCAACGACCTGGCGATCAGTTTCGGCCTGGCGGCCCCCGAGGACCTCGCCATGCAGAACCAGCTGAACTCGCTGACGGCCGAGCAGCGCGCCAACCAGGCGATGAACCTGCTGATCTACAACACCTACACCGGCCCGGGAACGACCGCGAAAGTCAGCTCCGAGAATCCGCTCAACACGTTCATCCAGAAGGAGCTGAACCAATGGGCGCAGAACAACCTCAAGGGCGTGGACCTCTCCTTCGGCATCGACTCCCACGGCGAAGACGACCCCAACGGCCAGCGCACCGACTACTCCTACCGGCTCTCGAAAAACCTCTTCAACAACCGCGTGCGGGCGGTCATCGGCGGCAAGTTCAGCACCGACGCCGACCCGTCGCAGAACCTCAAGGAGAACCTGATCGACGACATTTCGCTGGAATACATGCTCACCAAACGCGACAACATGTACCTGAAAGTCTTCCGCCACACGGGCTACGAGAGCATCCTCGAAGGCGAGATCACCGAAACGGGCGTGGGTTTCGTCATCCGCAAGAAACTGTCGCGGCTGGGCGACCTGTTCAAGCCGATGCGTCCCAAAACCAAAAAACCGAGAAAATGAGTCCGCAGCGCATCCGAAACATCGTTCTGCCCCTCTGCGCCGTGCTGCTGGCGGCCTCCTGCTCCACCACCCGGCGGCTGGGGAGCGACGAGGTGCTGTATACGGGCGTGAAAAAGATCCTCATCGAGCCGGATTCGGGCGTCGTGCTCACTCCGGCGGCCGAGTCGGCGGTGAAGGAACCGCTGTCGGTCGCACCGAACAATCCGCTTTACAGCCCCTACCTCCGCACCCCGCTGCCCGTCGGGCTGTGGGCCTACAACTACCTCTATACGCCGAAGGAGAAAGGATTCAAATACTGGTTCTACAAGCGGCTGGCCAAACAGCCGGTGCTGATCTCCAAGGTACAGCCGCAGCTGCGCACGAAGGTCGCCGAGCAGGTCCTCGAAAATTACGGATACTTCGGCTCCCGCGCCGCCGACTCCCTGCTCTACCGCAAGCGCGGCCGCAAGGCGAAAGTCCGGTACACGCTCGGCATCGCACCCGCATGGCACTATTCGTCCATCGCCTATCCGCAGGCCGTCGGGGGTCTGAAACAGCTGATCGACAGCCTGCAAGCCACCTCCCTGCTGCGCGTCGGGGCGCAGTACAACCTCGACTCGCTCACGCTCGAACGCAAACGCATCTCCCAGCTGCTCCGCAACCGGGGCTACTACTATTTCCGTCCCGAATACATGGAGTACCTGGCCGACACGACCGCCGGCCGACGGCAGGTCGCCCTGCGCCTGAACCTCCGGCCGAACGTTCCGCAGGCGGCCCTCATGCCCTACCGCGTGGGCGACGTCACGGTCCGCCTGACCAACATCAAACCCGGCCCTGCGGATACGCTGCGCCTGCCGGACGCGACCGTCATCGCCCGGCGGCCGCTGAAAATCCGCCCCCGGGTCCTGTCCCGCGCCCTGACGCTCCGGCCCGGGCAGCTCTTCACCGTCGACGCCCAGAACCGGACGCAGACCGACCTCAACAAACTGGGGATCTTCCGCTCCGTCAACCTGAGCGTCACGCCGCTCGACTCGCTGCGCGGCTCCGACACGCTCGACGTGGAGATCGACGCCCGGTTCGACTACCCGCTGGAGGCGGCCCTGGAGACCGACGTCACCTCGAAGTCGAACAGCTTCATCGGCCCGGGCGTCACCTTCCGGGTCAGCAACAACAACCTCTTCCGCGGCGGCGAGGTCCTCTCCGTGAAGCTGAACGGCTCCTACGAATGGCAGACGGGCAACAAGAACTCCGGGGGACGCTCCTCGCGGCTCAACTCCTACGAACTGGGGCTGAACGCCAACCTCGACATCCCGAGGCTGCTGCTGCCCCGGAGCATGACGCGCCGGCAGAAATACCCGGGGAGCACGTCGTTCCAGCTGGGCGTCGACCTGATGAACCGTCCCAGCTTCTTCCGGCTGATCGCCTTCAGCGGTTCGGCGGGCTACAACTTCCAGACCTCCCCGTACAGCCGCCATTCGCTGACGGTCTTCAAGCTCACCTACAACAAACTGCTCCACACGACCGACTCCTTCGACCGGACGATGGACGAAAATCCGGCCATCGCCATGAGTTTCCGCAACCAGTTCGTGCCCTCGATCAACTACACCTACACCTTCGAGCGAACCTACGGCGCCACGGGCAACCGGCGCTTCTACTGGCAGAACAGCGTCACGTCGGCCGGCAACCTGCTTTCGGGCATCCTGCGGGCCTTCGGCGAGCGGCAGCCCCAGACCCTCTTCGGCAACCGTTTTTCGCAGTTCGTCAAGGAGGTCAGCGAAGTGAAGTTCTACCACCGCATCGGCCGCCGCAACAACTGGCTGGCGACGCGTCTCCTCGTCGGCGCGGGCTACGCCTACGGCAATTCGGAGGTGATGCCTTACAGCGAACAGTTCTACATCGGCGGTGCCAACAGCATCCGCGCCTTCACCATCCGGTCGCTCGGCCCGGGCAGCTACCGCCCGCCCGCGGACGACCGCAACGGCTACCTCGACCAGACGGGCGACTTCAAACTGGAAGCCAACATCGAATACCGCTTCGGCATCATGGGGCGGCTCAACGGAGCCGTCTTCCTCGACGCCGGAAACATCTGGCTGCTGAAGAAAGACCCCAAACGTCCCGGAGCCGAACTCAAATGGAAAGGCTTCCTGAACGACATCGCGCTGGGAACGGGCTTCGGACTGCGCTACGACATCAGCTACCTGGTCATCCGCGCCGACCTCGGCATCGGCCTGCACACCCCCTATCCGAACCCGGACAAGAAGGGCTACTACAACATTTCCAGTTTCAAGGACGGTCTCGGATTCCACCTGGCCATCGGGTATCCGTTCTAAACGTCCGCTCCGGCAAGGCAGGACGCCCGCCGCCATACCCGCGCCAAAGGCCTCCGGACGCGCCGCCCTTCGGCGTCCGCATCCGTCCCTTCGATCCTTTCCGGTCCGCAGAAATCGCGGCCGTCACTCCCCGTTCGCAGAAATCCCTTTCGCCATCCCCGGCGGCATGCCGCATCGCTGCCGCGCCTGCGCCATGCCCCTTCGTCCCCGGACGGCGGCTGTGCCGGACGAACCGGTCCCGTCCGGACATCTGCGCATATCATTCCGACCATCCGGTCCGGAACGCGGCGGAGCGCCCGGATTCTCCGGCCATTCCGCAAGCACCAAACGCCCGGAGAAGAGACAGCTTGCAGCTGCCATATAATACCGAATTTATACGAGTGCAATTTTCGATACAAAAACCGACCCAAGGGTTAAGGTTGTAGTTGCCCGCACAAATTCCGATCTGCATTTTTGTTCAGATTACCCCTTTGAAAGAACAAAAACAGCCAATATGACTACGACTCCTCCCGAAACTCCGAATGCCTCTGCAAACACACGTTCACCATTCCATCCGTCATCGCTGTTTCAGTAAGTCCGGGTAGATTCTGTTGGCTTCCCATCAACCATCAAAATCCGCTTAATATGTACGTTTCCGAACACCTGAAATGGCGCATTCTGATTGCGCAAGCCCTCAAATCGTTCCACTTCGAGCGCGAAAATGCCAACCGTAACCTCAAACAGGTCTTCGAGACCTTCGGCAAGTATCTGTTAGGCACGACCTACGACACGTTCCTGAACTACCTCAACAAGGAGAAGTACGACATCTCGAAACTCAAGCTGCCGCCGTACATCCTGATCGCGCTGAAACTGCTCGACGCCATCCGGCTCGCGTGCGACCGCCTGCACGCGCGCAGGCCGAACGCCTCGTGGACGCTGACCGCAATCGTCGAGGAACTGCTCGCCGTCGTGCGCGAGAAAGAGACGGAGCACCCCGGCCGGAAAACCCGCGTCGACTGACCCTGAACCGCAAAAGAAACCGGGCTGCAAGATCGCTTGCAACCCGGTTTTCGCATGCTGCGGAAAGAAGGGGATTCGAACCCCTGAAACCCTTTAGGGGTTTACTCGCTTTCCAGG
>ENA-ORUI01003295-ORUI01003295.1-human-gut-metagenome-genome-assembly--contig:-NODE-3295-length-11866-cov-20.160528_pt1 | contig 11866 bp, 9 predicted proteins | sample MGYA00242078_ERZ509205 | MGnify/ENA primary metagenome ERZ509205 (study PRJEB26280, sample SAMEA2338828) | human gut metagenome | biome: human gut; feature: human-associated habitat; material: faeces... | reverse complement strand
AAGGCTCCCTCCCAGAGGGAGCTGGCAAAACCGTCAGGTTTTGACTGAGGGAGTTCGTTCCAAACCCCTCCTGTGAAAATAGCGTTTGGAGCGCTCCGCAGAGCGCGACAAACGCGAAAATATAAATATTATTTCCGCTGAACATGGCTAGAGCGAAGCGGAAGCCATTTTAAATCGTCAGCCCTGCCCCTTGTCCCGGGGCGGGGTTTGTGCTATGCTAAGGGGTATAAGCGATTTTTTGCGCTGAGAGGAGGAACCCCATGGCCGCTGTAAAAACACGGAATACCGCTACCCTTATGACCGAGGGCAGCATTGTAAAAAGCCTGCTGCTGTTTGCCCTGCCGCTGATCTTCGGCAACCTGCTGCAGCAGATGTACAACACCGCCGACAGCATCATCGTGGGCAATTTTGTGGGCAGTAATGCCCTTGCCGCTGTGGGCTCCAGTGGTTCGCCCATCTATCTGCTCATCGGCTTCAGTCAGGGACTGGCCGTAGGTGCGGGCGTGGTGGTGTCGCAGTATCTGGGCGCGGGCGACCACAAGGAGACCCGCGAGGCGGTGCACACCTCCCTTGCCATTGCGGTGGTCATGGGGCTTTTGCTGACGGTGGGCGGCGTTGCCTGCGGGCGTGCTTTGCTGGTGGCCATGAATACCCCCACCGAGGTGCTGGCGGACGCTGTGACCTATATCCGCATCTATTTCGGCGGGGTGCTGTTCAGCGTGGTGTATAACATGACCGCCGGCATCCTGAACGCCGCCGGCAACTCCCGCCGCTCGCTGGTGTATCTGGCATGGGCATCGGTGACCAACATCGTGCTGGACCTTGTGTTCATCGTGGGGCTGCGGATGGGGGTGGCAGGCGCTGCCATCGCCACAGACTTAAGCCAGCTGGTGTCCTGCGTGCTGAGTCTGCGCTTTCTGATGAAAGGCGAGGACGCCTGCCGGGTGGAGCTTTCTGCCATCCGGCTGCACCGCAAAATGGCAGGCCGCATCATCCGGGTGGGTCTGCCCACCGGCATCCAGAACATGGTCATCTCCTTTTCCAACGTGCTGGTGCAGGCCAGCGTGAACAGCTACGGTGCCGCCGCCATGGCGGGCTTTGCAGCCTACATGAAGATCGATGGCTTCAACATTCTGCCCGTCAGCAGCATCAGCATGGCTGCCACCACCTTTGTGGGGCAGAACTACGGTGCGGGGCGTCTGGACAGGGTAAAGCGCTCGGTGTGGGTCACCCTTGCCATCGGGGTCATCTACACCCTTTGCACCGGCGCGGCGCTATTGGCCGGGCAGGATGCCATTCTGCACCTGTTCACCGCCGACGAGGCCGTGGTCACCTACGGCAAGCTGGCCATGCGGTGGTTCTGCCCGTTCTACTTCCTGCTCAGCATTCTGCACGGCCTTGCCGGTGCCGTGCGCGGCACGGGTGCCAGCATCCCGCCCATGGTGGTGCTGCTGGTCTCGCTGTGCCTGTTCCGGGTGGTGTGGATCCAGTTCCTGCTGCCCTTCTTCTCCGGCATCGAGGGCGTGTTCATCCTTTACCCCGTCAGCTGGGGTCTGGGCGCATTGCTCATGATCCTGTATGCATGGAAGGGTAAGTGGATGGAGTATCATACATAACGATTTAGAATGCGCTCCGCTTCGCTCTGCGCATAGTTCAAGGAAGAATTATTTTAAATTTGGGGGTTCAGAAACGCCTGCGGGCGTTTCTGAACCCCATTTTCACGAATGGGGTCGTAGAGAGGAACGGCATTTGCAGGCTTTCAGCGGGCAGAACCCTCTCAGGCGCTCCCGCGCCAGCTCCCCCGAAGGGGGAGCCAAGCCGTAAGGTTCATTGCTAAAGTATTAGGTTCAATGAGAAAGCTTCCCACTACCTCAAAAGGCTCCCCCTTGGGGGAGCTGTCGCGCAGCGACTGAAGGGGTAAAAAAGGACTGCCATGCACTCTGCACGGCAGTCCTTTTTTTGTATTATTACAGCTTTTCAAACACCAGAAAGCGGAAGGCGATGGTTGTGGTGAGCTGCGGCAGAGCCGCAAGGCGGGCAGCACCGTCGCGGGGCGTTTTCCAGTAGTAGGGGGTCATGGCGAACAGGGCTTCCAGCTGGGCGGCGGGCACGGTGATGGTTCCCTGCACCTCCCGCTCATCAATGGCACGGAAACCCGGGTATTCCACCTGCTGCACCGGGTTCTTATAGGGCTTTTCATAGAGCACGGCCTTCATCTGGTACAGATGCTCTGCCCCCGGCACAACGTAGATCATGCGCCCGCCCGGGCGCAGCACCCGGCTGAACTCCTCCTGCGCAAAGGGCGAGAAGCAGTTCAGCAGCACATCTGCCCAGCCGGTGCGTACCGGCTGGCTGAAGCTGGACGCCACCGCGTACTGCGCAGCTGGCAGCGCCTTTGCAGCCAGCCGCACGGCGGGCTTTGCGATATCGAACCCCGCCAGCTGCAACGGTTTTTCCGCCGCCGCGAACTGCTGCGCGATGCAGCGGTCGTACCAGCCCTCGCCGCAGCCTGCATCCAGCAGATGCAACGGGGCGTCCTTCGCGGCGGGCACGCCGTGGGCAAGGCACAGCTCCCCCAGCGCCTGCCCGAAAATGCCGTAGTATCCGGCGTTCAGGAAGGCGCGGCGAGCGGCTACCATCTCCTTGCTGTCCCCGGGGGCTTTGGTGCGCATGCTCTGCACCGGCAAAAGATGCCAGTAGCCCTCCCGGGCACGGTCAAAGCAGTGGCCTTTTTCACATTTCAGATCATTCTCCCCTTGCAGTACGCCGCCGCACAGGGGGCACTGCCACGGGGCAAAGGCTTCGTTCCGGCTCATACTTCTTCGCTGTGGTCCTCAATGGGTGCGGTGGCACCGCCGTGGGCGTCCATATACTCCTCAAAGCTGGTGTACTTCTGCTGGGGCGGGCGGCGGCTGATGAGCATCAGCCCCGGGTCCTCGTCCCGGGCGGCGGCATTGCGGCCACGGCGGGCAGGCTCGGCCTTGGGAGCGCGGGGTGCGCTGCCGGTGCGGTTCTGATTGCCTGCGCTGCCGCGCTCGTTACGGGCAGGGCGGGCGTTGTTGCTCTGGGCAGCGCGCTGCTCGCTGCGGTCATTGCGGCGGCTGCCGCTGCGGCTTGCGTTCTGATTATTCTGGGGCTCCTGTGCGCTGCGGATGGCAGGTGCTGCCGGAGCAGCAGGAGTCTTGCGTGCCGGGCGCAGCGGAGTAGCCTCCGGGGCGCTGACAAAATGGGGGTCAAACTTGGGCTGGGCGTTGCTGCCCCGGACGGGGGCGGCATTCTCGCGGCGGGCGCGGGGCGCTGCCGCCTCCTTGGGGGCGTTTGCGCCCCGGTTGTTGGCGCGGCGGTCGTTGCGGGCCCCGCGCTTTGCGTTGCTGTCTTGCATCAATGTTTCCTCTTTTTTCGGTTTTGCAGGCACCGTGTTCTTTGCGGCCTTCGGCTCCTGCTTTGGCGCGGGCACAGCTGCCTTTGCAGCTTTTGTGGGCGCAGTTTCGGCCTGTTTTTTCGGCGCTTCCGCCAGTTTATCCGCTTCGGGGCGGGGCTTTTTGCCGCGCACGGGCAGCACGGGGCGCACCGGGGCGGGCACGCCGTCCCACGGGTGGCCGGATACCACCGGGATCTTGCGGCGGTTCAGCTTTTCGATGCCCGCCAGATACTCCTGCTCCTCCGGGGCGCAGAAGCTGACGGCGGTGCCGTCCGCACCGGCGCGGGCGGTGCGCCCAATGCGGTGCACATAGGTCTCCGGCACCTCGGGCAGGTCGTAGTTGAACACATGGGAAAGCTCGCTGATATCAATGCCGCGTGCGGCGATGTCGGTCGCCACCAGCACCCGGGTCTTGCCGGACTTGAAATCTTCCAGCGCGGTCACGCGGGCAGTCTGGCTCTTGTTGCCGTGGATGGCGGCGGCGGGGATGCCCTGCTTTGTCAGGTCTTTTGCGATCTTATCCGCGCCGTGCTTGGTGCGGCTGAACACCAGTGCATTGACCACCGGCGGCTGCAAATTTTTGATAAGCCACGGCAGCAAGAGCTTTTTGTTGCCCTTTTCCACATAGTACAGGCTCTGCTGGATGCGGTCCACTGTGCTGGACACCGGGTCCACCTTGACAAAGGCGGGGTCGTGCAGGATGCCGGCAGCCAGCTGCTCGATCTCGGCGGGCATGGTGGCGCTGAACATCAGATTCTGGCGCTGGGCGGGCAGCTTTGCAATGACCTTTTTCACGTCATGGACAAAGCCCATGTCCAGCATCCGGTCGGCCTCGTCCAGCACAAAAATTTCCAGTGCGGACAGGTCGATAAAGCCCTGCCCGATCAGGTCGTTCAGCCGTCCCGGGCAGGCGATGAGGATGTCCACGCCCTTTTTCAGCGCTTCCACCTGCGGTGCCTGTCCCACACCGCCAAAGATGACGGTGCTGCGCAATTTCAGGTACTTGCCGTAGGCTTCAAAGCTTTCGCCGATCTGCAAGGCCAGCTCCCGGGTAGGGGTCAGGATCAGGGCGCGGACAGCACCCTTGCGGCGGGGCGCATTGGCGGTGAGCCGGTCCAGCATGGGCAGCGCAAAAGCCGCCGTCTTGCCGGTACCGGTCTGGGCACAGCCCATCAGATCCCGGCCTGCCAGCACCGGCGGGATGGCCGCTGCCTGAATGGGCGAGGGGGTCTCGTAGCCCGCTTCCTGCACAGCGCGCAGCAGCGGGGCGGACAGATTCAGTTCTTTAAATGTCATGGTTCTCCTATTATTCTGTGATCTTCCGGCACTCGATGTAGTAGCGCTTTTCCTCCGCGTGTCCCATGCTGAAGGTCTTGCGGGGCAGCACGCCGCCCATCACAACGCCGCGGAACAGGTCGCTCTTGGCGAAGGGCGGCATCAAAAACGCCACTGCGCCCTGCTTGCACAAAGCGCGCACAGCCGGTTCGTCATGCACATAGTCCACCTTTGCTTCCGGGTGGCGCTCGATATAATCCGAAATAAAATCGTCGATGGTGCCCACGGTCAGCGGCTCGGTGGGGTCCTCAAAGCTGAGCACATTGGCCATGTGGGGGCCTGCCAGCGTAAAGGGCTGCTTTTTGCTGCCGCCAAAGCAGCAGCCGGCCATGTTGGCATCGCTCCATGTAATCAGGCTCAGCAGCACGGTGGCGCAGTCCACGTTGAACAGTACCCGGTGGATGGGCTCGATCTCAATGGCCGGGGAGTGCACGTTGCACACCTCTGCCAAGCACCAGCGGGCGGGGTGGTTCTCTGCCTGCTCCGGGGTCAGGGTCTTTTTCAGCTCCTCCCAGCAGGCTTTTGCGGTAGCCAGCGAGTGGTTGCCGTCGCCCACGGCCAGCGTCAGCGGGTCGCGGCGGGTGGCATCGGGGTACTTCTTGTCAAATTCTTCCTGACTGCCCAGCACGGTCAGAGCATTTTCGATCTGTGCAATGAGGGCGGGGTCCTCCACCGCCCAGCCTGCCACATGGCCGCCGCCCAGCATCAGCTCGCCCTCGTATACCTTGGGCAGGCTGTCCTTGTGGGCGGCAATGGGCTCGATGAGGGTGCAGCCCGGGTCATCTGCCAGCATCATGATGTGGGGCGTTTCCAGCGCAGCGCCGGTGCGCACCTTCATGCGGGGCGGGATGCGGCTTTCCACCGTGCACTCGCTGGGGCGCACGGCACATTTTTCGCCCCGGCGGTAGCTGTAAGCCTCCAAGTCCACACGCCCTACAAGGCCCTGCCGCACCCGGCCGCTCTGCTCGGTGCGCTCTACATAGATAAAGCCATCCACCGCCCGGGTGAGCACGTTTTGGGCATAATCCTGCATGGTGGCGTGGATCTTTTCCACCCGCGCGTCGGCGTCTCCGTCCTCCAGATACACCTCCGGCAGGATCAGGTTCAGGGTGCTGGGCGCACCCGCAGCGGTCTTTTCTGCCCGCTGCCAGTAGCTGCGGTCACTGGTAAACTGGTCACAGGCAATGCAGCCCCACTGTTCCAGCGGCACCTGCTCCGAAGGCAGCAGGATGTGTGCGGGTGCAAAACAGGTAGTCGGTTTCATAGTCGTTTCCTCCCCTCTTTATAAAAGCCGCTTCTCAGCGGAACGCTGCGGTGTCGTGCACCACAAGATGCTGCACACCGGCGTCGGCAGCGGCCTGCTCCAGCGCAGCGCGGCTGTCCGCATCCAGTTCGGTGCTGCTGGTGACCAGCAGATTTTCCATGCCAAGGGACGTACCGGTGGTGCCAAGGGCATCGGTGGCAGCGGTGCACAGTGCGTCAGGGTAGCTGACCCACAGGGTCACGCTGCCTGCAAAGCGGGTCTGCCATGCGGCGATATCAGCGATCAGCTGGGCGGCGCGTCCCTCCCGGCTCTTGCCGCCGGAAGCGCCGAAGTCCTGCTTGCGGGTGATGATGTTGGGGAACTGCACCCCGGTAAGCACCACCTGCTCGTAGCCCATGCCCTGCACCTCCTCAATGAGGTCGCCGATATACTGCACCGCACTTGCGGCAAAGGGGTTCATCCACGCCTTGCCGCCCTTGGCTGCGCTGACGTTGTCCAGCCAGAGGCTGTTGCCGTCGTAGTGCACGCCCATGCTGCGGTCGGTGTACACCGACACCGGGTCGGTAAAGGCGGCAAGCTGCGCCGCCGGGATGATGCCCTCCTCCCGCAGGATGGCGGCGATATTGGCCGCATCCACCGGGTTTTCAGTGATGCTTTGCGCAGCAGCTGCCACGCCGGAAGCATAATACACCGTGCCAGCGGCGTCCTTCAGGGTGACAAGGGCGTAGTCTGCGCCCTGCTGCTTCAGCTGCCGGGCGGCGGCGCGGATGGCGGCATCATCGGTCAGGGCGGTCACATCCAGCTCTGCCCAGCTGCCGCCGGTGATGGCCTTGCCGTCCAGCGGCTTTTCCTCTTCCGGCTCCGGTTCAGACGCTGCCTGCGAGGCGGCAGCGCTGCTTGCCGCCGCAGAGGAGGCTGCTGCCTCGGCGCGGGAAGCACTTTCGGCCTCGAGGTCCCGGTCCTTGACCACGGTATACCATGTGTGGGTGGCCCAATCCAGCACATGGGGTGCGGCAAACCATGCTGCTGCCAGCACTGCCACTACCAGCACCGCAATGCCGATGCCGCGCTTGACGCGCATTTCCCGGCTGTAAAAGCTGCGGTGATAATGCTTGACCTTCTGACGTTTATACTTAGCCATGGTATTCTTTCCTCCCTGTCTGCATTACAGGATGACGGAATGTCCGGTAAAGCCATAGATTGCCAGCGCCAGCACGCCGATATACACCAGCGTGATGGGCAGGCCGCGGAATGCCTTGGGGATGGCTTTGCTGCGCAGGCGGTGACGCGCCTCGGTGACCAGCAGTACCGCCAGCACATAGCCAAGGCCGCTGCCAAGGCCAAAGCCAAGGCTTTCGCCAAGGGTAAAGCTCTGGGTGCGCTCCACCAGCACCGTGCCCAGCACGCCGCTGTTCAGCGCGGCCAGCGGCACGATGCGCAGCAGCTGGGCGCGGCGGGGCAGGCTGCGCAGCAGCCACAGCACCAGATGCTCTGCCAGACACACCACGGCAATGCTGGCGATATACACCAGCGGGCGCAGCTGGGCGCGGTTATCCAGCGGGGCGATGAAACGCCCGGCAAGGAAAGCCACCGGCGCCACCAGCACCTGCGTGATGCACAGCATCATGCCGAACAACGCGCTGCTGGTGCGGTCGTCCCCCACCAGCTGCACCATGCGGGACACGCCCAGTGCACGGGTAAAGACAGCGTTCTGTGCAAAAATAGCCAGCAGTGCATAGCTGAAAAACACCGCCGAAGTGCTTACAACTTCCTTCACGGTTCGCGGTCCGCCTCCTTCTGGTAGTGCACGGTCAGGGTATCCCGTGCTTCCTTTTTCAGATATTCCTTGCGCTTTGCAGCCGCAGCGCGCCAGATGGCGCACAGGATGCCCAGCACAATAAAGCCGCCCGCCGGCATCTTAGCCAGCGGCAGCAGCGCCCAGCGTCCCACCGGGGCACCAAACACGGTGCCAAGGCTGAGCCACTCGCGCACGATGCCCACCACCAGCAGCAGCAGCGCGTAGCCCACGGTGATGCGCACGCCCTTGGAAACGGCCTTGTGCACCGTCTCCTGCACGCGGCCGAAGCGGTAGGTCAGAAGCGGCTCCACCACCAGCATGGGCAGGTAGATGCCAAGGTTCAAAAGGCCGGTGCCGAACACAAAGTTCAGAATGGGATACGCCGCCAGATACACCACAGCGGCGCTGGCTGCATACAAAAGTGCACGGGGCAGCAGCTTTTTTTGCAGCTGCTCCGGGGTGGGCTCCTCGTCCCGCAGAGGCACAAGGCGGCTGAGCAGGCAGGCCAGCACGCGGGAGGGCACCAGCAGCAGCGCCACCGCCGCCGCCAGCGTCAGACTGTTCTGGCCGGTGGTAGCCACGACCACCAGCGGTGCCAGACCCATGCCCTGCATGACCACCGGGTTATTCAGGAACACGCGGTCGTGATGGGCAAACTTTTCGGGATCCTTTAAAATCAGTTCCGCAGTACGCTTTTTCATTCCGCAGCCTCCTTTCGTTCGGACGGCAGACGGTGCAGCAGACGGTACAGCCGCTCCTCGGTGCGGTCAATGAGCGCGGACACACTGTTGACTGCCAGCAGTGCAAAGCAGACGCCGGTCTCGTACACGCCAAAATAGCGGAAGCCCATGGTGGCGATGCCCACCAGTGCGCCGTACAGGATGCGCCCAAGCCGGTGATGGGCACAGGTGTAGGGCTCGTTGAGCAGGAACACCGCGCAGAACAGCATTGCACCGGTGTGCAGCTCGTCCCTGATGCCCTGCAAGCGGGGCAGCAGGCTGCTGAAGAGGGTGCTGTCTGCCAGACCCACCTGACGCGGGAAGAAGAAAGCGATCAGCCCGCAGGTGATGAGAAAGCTCGCTGATGCGCCGATGTGCACGTCCTTCTGGGTCCACAGCACAAGGCCGCAGGCCAGAATGACCAGCGCCGCGCCGGTGCCCATGGGGGCGGCAAACTCGCCCAGCGCGATGGCGAGGGAGTTCAGGTTCAGGATACCGCCGCTGCGCAGGGTATCCTCGATGGTGCTGCTCACCGGCACGGCAGAGGCGTTCCACAGGGGCAGCGGCGTATAGGGCTGCGGGTAGCGCACCACCTGCTCCGGCCACGATACCGCCGCCACGGCGTAGCCCACGGCAGCGGGGTTAAAAGGGTAGCTGCCGTAGCCGCCAAAGACCTCCTTGCCGATGAGCACGCCCGCCATCACCGCCACCACCAGCACATAGATGTCCACGGTGGCGGGCATGAGCAGGGCGATGATCAGGCTGAAACTCTCGTTGGAGAGATCTTTATTGGTGTACACCCGATGGCGCAGCAGCGCCACCAGACGGTCGCACAGGTTGCCGGTAAGCAGGGCGATACCGCACAGCAGCAGCGGACGTGCGCCGTAGAAATAGCAGGCCATGCACAGCAGCGGCACACACAGCCAGAAAACGTGCTTGTAGTACCGGCCGGTCTTTTGCAGCTGTCGTTCCTGCTCCTGGATCAAAGCTTCATCCATATACAGCCCTCCTTACAGGCTGGCCAGTGCGCCCACAGCCGCAGCGGGGTCGGCAGCGCCGAACACGGCACTGCCCGCCACCAGCACATCGGCACCGGCTTCTACGCACAGGGGTGCGGTGGCGGCATCCACGCCGCCGTCCACCTCCAGCAGGTAGGAAAGACCGCGTGCTTCCCGCTCTGCCTTGAGCCAGCGTAGCTTATCCAGCGCCGAGGGCATGAACTTCTGCCCGCCGAAGCCGGGCTCCACGCTCATCACCAACACCAGATCCAGCTGCTCCAGCCACGGGGCCAGCGCCTGGGCCGGGGTGCCGGGCTTAATGGTCAGACCCACCTTGCAGCCCAGCGCACGCACGGCGTCAATGGTGGCCTGAATATCATCTTCGCACTCCAGATGGAAATTATACAGGGTCGCACCGGCCTTGATGAAAGGCTCGGCGTATTGCAGCGGGTGGCTGATCATCAGATGCACGTCGTAAAAGGCATCCGGCAGCGCCTTGTGCAGGCTTTTGAGCACCGGCACGCCAAAGCTGATGTTGGGCACAAAATGCCCGTCCATCACGTCGTAGTGCAGCATCTGTGCGCCGGCGTCCAGCACCATGCGGCAGTCTGCACCCAGCTTGCCAAAATCAGCAGAAAGAATCGAAGGACTTACGATGGCCATAATATTTCATTACGCTCCGTTATTTTTAGCAATTTTTATCCCATGCGTTGCGCGTTTTGCAGGGTTCTGCCGGGCAAAAAATACGCGGGCATGGTTATCTTTTAGTTTACATGAAAACGGCCAAAAAATCAAACCCGCAGCCGTTTTTTTCACCGAAAAGTCGTAAATGGCGCAAAAAGTCCATAAGGCGGGAGCGCCCGAGAGGGCAACAACGCCAAAGCAGCCAGACCGCCCGGGCGGGGCAGTCTGGCTGCGGGGTCTTATTCTACCGGCTTCATGCTGGCGGGGTCCTCCACCGCGCCGGGCTGACCGGCGGCGTCCGGCAGGCGCTTCATGCCGCCGGGGTTGGGGGAACAGGTGGGCAGGGTGAACACAAAGCGGCACCACTCGCCCTGCTGGCTCTCCACGCGGATCTGCCCGCCGGACAGATTGACCAGCACCTTGCAGATATTCAGCCCAAGGCCGGAGCCACGGGCGTGCAGGCCGCGGGAGCGATCCTCCTTGTAGAACCGCTCGAACACATAGGGCAGCGCCTCCGGGCTGATGCCCTGCCCGGAGTTCCAGATGGAGATCTCGGCCTCGGGGCCAAGCTTTTCCACGCTGAAGCGGATGGTGCCGCCCGCCGGGGTGAACTTGATGGCGTTGTCCAGCAGGTTATACGCCACCTGATGGATCAGGTCGGGGTCGGCGTAGACCAGCACCTTTTCGTCCATGGTCAGGCCGTCGATGTCGATCATGCCGTCGTTGATGCGCTGCTCTGCCGAGAGCGCCACGCCGGTGATCGTCTCCCAGATGTTGAACATCCGGGCATTCACCTGATATTCGCCGCTTTCCAGCTTGGAAAGATCCAGCATGTTCTGGATGAGCCGTGCCAGACGGCCCGTTTCCTCACTGACCAGCTGCAGGTAGTGGTTCTGCATATCCGGCGGGATGGTGCCGTCCAGAATGCCGTCCACAAAGCCCTTGATCGTGGTCATAGGGGTGCGCAGCTCGTGGGCGATGTTGCCCATGAACTGACCGCGGGAGTTGTCGTTCATCTGGATGTTGTCTGCCATGCGGTTGAAAGTGCGGGCAAGGTCGGCTGCCTCGCCTTCGCCTTCCACCCCCTCCACACGGACGGAAAGATCACCGCCGCCAAAGCGCTGGGCGGCATCCGTCACCTTCTGCAGCGGGTCGGTGAGCTGGCGCATCAGGATCTTGGTCAGGATGCTGGCACACAGCAGCATCACACAGGCCGACAGCAGGAAGTTGGACCAGAACTGCTGCTTGAACTGGGTCAGCTGCTCACCGGAAGAGCACAGGAACAGGTAGCCGCTGGGCTGGCCGTTCTCATTGCGCATTTCGCTGACCGTGATGTAGCTTTTCCCGTCCAGCATGCCGCCCAGCGTGCCGAACACATGGTAGTAATCTGCATCGGAAGCGTCGATCTTCTCCATCATTTCTTCCGGCACGGTCAGGCTCTCCAGCTTGTCCGGGCTGGAGGCGATCATCACCCGGCCGTCGTTGTCGGTAAAGAACAGATAGGCCTCTGCGCTCTCGCCGATGATCTCCAGCTTGGTGCTCAGTGCGTCCAGCTCATCGCCTTTCGGCAGCTCCGCCTGCTGGACCAGATACTGGGCCGTGCGCTGGGTGACGCCCACCACCTGATCCAGTGTTTCGTAGCGGTCC
>ENA-ORUI01003293-ORUI01003293.1-human-gut-metagenome-genome-assembly--contig:-NODE-3293-length-11870-cov-2.262294_pt1 | contig 11870 bp, 13 predicted proteins | sample MGYA00242078_ERZ509205 | MGnify/ENA primary metagenome ERZ509205 (study PRJEB26280, sample SAMEA2338828) | human gut metagenome | biome: human gut; feature: human-associated habitat; material: faeces... | reverse complement strand
GCATCACATTATTAAGCGGGAAGGCGCATCTCAAGCATACCGAAGGAGGCGATTTCCGCGAAGCGACCTATCGTGCCATCCGCAACGGCCTTCGCAAAGGCAAGAGCGTATTGCTGGAGCCGTACTGCCAGTATCGCCTGGAAGTGCCGGATGCATCGCTCAGCAGAGCCATTTATGATCTGGAACGCATACATGCGGCTTTTGAACTGAAAAACGAGCATGAAGGGATGACGACGCTCAGCGGCAGAGCCGCTTTGTCAGGCATCCAGCAGTGTGTCAATGAACTGCATTCTTATACAAGAGGCTACGGCCGCTTCTTTTATACGTTCGATCAGTATCTGCCATGCAGTGATCCGGAAGCGGTTCTTCAAAAAATCGATTATGACTGCGAGCGGGATGTCAACAATCCGTGCGGATCGATTTTCTGTTCGCACGGAGCCGGTTATTATGTGCCATGGGACGAGGTGGAGCAGCATATGGCGCTGCCTTACAGCTATGGCATTGCTAAGCGGGAGGATCAAAAGGAAGAGAGGACAAGGCCGGTTCAGTCAAACGCAAGGCTCGCGGCGGATGAGGATGCGCAGCTGGCCGCTATCTTTGAAAAAACATACCGGACAAAAAAGAAAAAGGTCTCGAGCCGTGAAGATTATGAGCGCCGGCAGGAGAAAAAACAGCTGCGGGCACAGCCGCAGCTGCCGATCTGTCTGCTGGTGGACGGCTATAATGTGATTCATGACTGGCCGCAGCTCAAAGCACTTGCACAGGAAAATCTGGATGCGGCCCGGCAGCGCCTGATCCAGATCATGAGCAGTTACCAGGGATATCGCGGCTGCGTGGTGATCCTGGTCTTCGATGCATACAAGGTCAAAGATCAAAACGGATCGATGCATCAGCAGGACAATATTTTTGTGGTATACACGAAAACGGCGCAGACTGCGGACAGTTACATCGAACAGGCGACACACCGGCTGGCAAAAGAGTACCAGGTCATCGTTGCGACATCGGACGGGATGGAACAGCTTATTGCCATCAGTCAGGGAGCCGTTCGCATCTCATCACGTCAGCTGGCGCTGGAATCGCAGCGCCTGCATGAGCAGGGCATGGAAAGTGCGGCTGCCATGCAGAGCAAAGGACTTGCCCAGCCGCTGGCCGCTTTGCGTCAATGGCAGGATAGCGAAACGGACCATGCCGAAAAAGAGGAAAAGGCGCATAAGCGAAAACTTACATAAATTTTTGTTTTCTCATGCCCTAACAAGAGAATAATTGTGATATAATAGCTCAGGAATGAAAGAAGGTGTTGTATATGGCTCCAGAGCCCGAAGCGAACAATCAGATAGAATACAGATGGAAAAACGGACAGGAGGCATATGCACATTGATCCTCCTGTGAAAAGGAGGAATACAGATGCTTGAATTTTACAAGACTTTTGATAATGTGACAAAACGAATCGATCAGCCGGAACATGGCTGCTGGATCAATGCGGTTTCACCAAATGAGGAAGAAATAGCTTATCTTGTGGATACGATCGGCGTGCTGCCGGAATTCGTAAAGTCTTCACTGGATGAGGAAGAAAGCTCTCATATCGACTTTGACGATGATGAAAATCAGACGCTGATCATTGTCGATTACCCGAGTGCGGAAGACGATGATGATGCCTATGACGGCAAAACACTGCAGTACACGACACTGCCGCTTGGTGTCGTGATCATGAAAGGATATGTCATCACGATCAGCCTGCATGAAAATCTGAATATCGAGGACATGGCAAACGGCGTTGTGCGCGGGGTCAACACGACCATGAAGACACGCTTTCTGCTGTTGTTGCTGCTGCGCATTTCCCAGCGCTTCCTGATTTACCTGCGTCAGATTGACCGTCTTTCTTCACGTACGGAACAAAAACTGCATCAGTCCATGAAAAATGAGGAGCTGATCCAGATGCTTGGTCTGGAAAAATCACTGGTTTATTTTTCCACATCTTTGAAAACAGACGAAATAGTGCTCAATAAGATCATGCGCGGCAAGTTTATCAAGCTGTATGAAGAAGATCAGGATCTTCTTGACGATGTTTTGATCGAGATCCATCAGGCGATCGAGATGTGTAACATTTATTCCAATATTCTTTCCGGAACAATGGATGCCTTTGCTTCTGTTATTTCCAACAACCTGAATATTGTCATGAAAGTGCTGACGGTCATTACGATCGTCATGGCGATTCCTAATATCATCTTTAGTTTTTACGGCATGAACGTGGACGGCCTGCCGATCGCAACGACCTGGCTGTTCCCGATGGTGGTAGCGGTCATTGCCATGGGCATAGCGACATGGATCTTCATGAAAAAAGATATGTTTCACTAGTGAACAGGAGCTTTCTGTTCACTTTTTTGTCAGAGGGAGGAAAACATGTATTATACTTGGGTACAAAGCGCATGGGGAAAGATGCTTTTGGCTTCTGACGGCGAGCATCTGAATGGTGCCTGGTTTGAAGGACAGCCGACGATAAAACTTTCCGCTGAAGCGATCCGCAAGGACGATCTGCCTGTATTTGCGGCGGCAAAACAGTGGCTGCAGGATTATACGGACGGAAATAAGCCGGCTTGTTTGCCCGTTCTGGAACCTTTCGGCAGCGCTTTTCAAAAAGAAGTGTGGGAGCTGCTGCTGAAGATACCCTACGGCAGGGTGACGACATATCGGGAAATGGCGCTGTGTATTGCCCGTCATCATCATTACCGGCGGGAATGTCCGCAGTCGATCGGGAATGCCCTTAAGCACAATCCAATCAGTATCTTTATTCCGTGTCATCGGGTGATCGGATCTGATGCATCGCTTGTCGGTTATGCCGGCGGAATCGAAAAAAAGCGGCTGCTGCTTTGTCATGAACAGGCGGATCTGTCGCATCCGGTTTCTCTGACCGCTGAAAAATAACCCCTTTCTGTTTCAGAAAGGGGTTATTTGTTTTGCTTTATCGTTCTCTTCTTTTTCGATGGCAGAAATGATGCGACAGGGATTTCCGTAAGCCAGCACATAAGGGGGAAGACTCTTGGTGACAACGCTTTTGGCGCCGATCACACATCCTTCGCCGATCGTGACGCCGGGCAGGATCGTGACGTCACCGCCCAGCCAGACATGATCCTGGATGACGACCGGCTTTGCCTGTTCCAGGCCCTGGTCTCGCCTTGTCTTATCCAGCGGATGAAGCGCTGTGTAGATGGCGCAGTTGGGACCGATGAAACAGTGTGCGCCGATGGTGATCGTACCGCCGTCCATGAAATAGGCATTGTGATTTATGAAAGTATCTCTGCCGATCCGGCATAAATGGCCATAGTCGGTATAGAAAGGAGACAGGATCTCGACCCTTCCTTGTGCATGCGGCAGCAGTTCCTTCATCAGTGCATTTCTTTTTTCGAGATCCGAAGGGAGACACTGGTTGAGCAAAAAACAAAGATCTTTGGCATGCATGCGCTGACGGCAGAGTTCTTCGTCATTGGCATCATACCATTGTCCCTGTTTCATCTTTTCTTCTTCATTCATAGAAAAACTCCTTTCTTTCGGCTTTCGCATCATCTGGTTCATATCAGAGGATATCCGTCTCCGTCATAGACATAGTCACCGCCTTCATGAACCAAATAATCATCTACGGAGTCACGGATATCTTCGACTGAATTGCCGATGATTCCGCTGACTCCTTTACGCAGATAGGTCAGGATCGAATAGCGGTCATCGACGGTCCATACATAAATGGGAATGCCGTTGTTGCGAGCCTGTTCCAGAAAACGGGTATTGGCCTGACTTTCTTCGATGGCGAGAAAGTTGACGTTCAGCTTGTAATCGATTTTTCCCAGTGCGCCGAAGATGCAGTAACCGCACCACCATTGCGGTCTGAGCTCTTTCAGATACTGGACTGCTTCATAATCCATGGACATGAAAATGGCACGTTCTTCAAAATCATAGCGTTCGATGATACGGATCAGCTGTTTGACCATTTTCTCAGCCTGTCCCGGCTGCGGCTTCAGCTCGATCAGCAGCCCGAAGGAAGAACGCTGCTGTTTGGCACATGCCACTGCCTCCTGCAGCGAAGGTATCCGGAATTCCTGATCACGATCAAAAAGAACAAGCTGCTGCAGTTCTTTCATCGTACTTGTTTTGACAGTCAGATCCTCATGCGCCAGACGTGATGTGGTATTATCGTGAAAAACAGCCAGCTGCTGATCGGCGGTCAGCTGAATGTCGATTTCCGCAAAGTCGGCACCGTGGAGCGCTGCGCTCCTGATGCCTTCCAGCGAATTCTCCGGTGCGTGGCTGTCACCGCGATGACCGATGACCCATGGCCGGTGCATCAGCGGCTCCTGATCCAGATAGAGCGCCATCGTAACGATCATGAAAGGACATAAAAGCAGGATCAGCATTTTTTTATGCGGTGAGGCAATAAAACGCTGCAGACATTTATTTTTCAGTGATAAAGCGGTTTGTTTGACAAAAGCGGAAATACGGAGCGCAAAAAAAGGCTGATCGCTCTCTTTGAGCGCAAGATCCGGTTGCTGTCCCTGTGACAGGAACAGACGCAGCGTGAAATAAAGGAAAAACATGGATGCGGCAAACAGATAAAGCCAATACAGGATCGTAGAGCCTAACTGAATCCGGAAGTAATAGGAATGGAAAAAGTAGCGGAACAGATAAATGTTGAAGTCACTGTTTTTTAATGCGGGAGCCGGCAGCAGCTGCAGCAGTGCATAGTTCAGGAAAAAAAGCGAAAGAATGACGGCGGCAAGCTTGAAATAATATTTCTTTTCCATGCCGCGGATGAGACGGATGCTTTCCCGGCATGCTTTGAAAAAAGAGATCTTGCGGGTCAAAAGCAGGATCGGGACAAATACAAGGACCGCAAACAAAATAAAGGCAAGCATAAAAAAGCCGAAGACGATCAGCTGACCGCTCCATGTCATGGACAGCTCCCCGGTAATGAAGCGCGGAACCTGAATGGTGGATAAGTACGAAGATACATATCCGATATGCGTTAATGGCAGCAGTCCGAGAAAATAAAGCGGAGCGAGAAAGATCGAGGGATGAAGCAGGATGCGCAGGCGGCCAAAAGCCGTGGCATACAGATTGGAAGTCGTATATTCTTTCTTTTCTATCATGCAGATGGTCATGGCGCACAGGGTCAGTGTCTCAAACAAGATCACGCTGACAGAGATGATCATCACGATGAACAGGGTGATAAGCCCCTGCACGGTCATAAAATCAAACAGGATATTATAATTCGCCAACGAGGAATGATAAGTCGTCGAAGTGATGTAATGGTTGATCAGCCAGTTGATCAGCGGATGAACCGCGAGGATCATCAGCAGACGGTAGATGATTTCGAAACGCAGAGCGTTTCGGATCCAGATCAGACACCATCGCAGACGAGAAGTTTTTTCGCTGTATTTTGTTTTGATATATTCCGTTAATTTTTTCATAGTAGAATTATACAGGAAGCAGGTGCGGCTTTCAACGCAGATTCTTTGCAAAATGAAGGCATGATCCAAGATTGCTGCTTTACATAAGCGGAAAACGGGTATATCATAACATTGTTTAAAATAAAACTTCAGGGCAGAGTGAAATTCTCGACTGGCGGTATACTCCGCGAGCCTTCGGGCAGAACCGGCGAAACTCCGGTAGCAACAGTAAAAGTCTGGATGAAAGAAGTTTTTGACGTTGCATGAAACGGTAAAACATTGTTTTTATCAGATTTGTCACATCAAAAAAAACGTGTCTGGAAGGATTATTTTAGACACGTTTTCTTTGTTTTAGAGAAAGGTGTGATCAGGATGAATGTAACGACAAAGAAAATCACTACCATAGGGATGCTGTGCGCGCTTGCCCTCATCGTCAATGTACTGATTCATTTCCCGCTGGTTCCGGCAGTCAGTTTCTTGAGCTATGATCCCAAAGACATCATCATTGTGATCGGAGGCTTTATATACGGGCCGCTGAGCGCACTTGTCATGAGCGTGATCACTTCGTTTCTGGAAATCATGTATCGGGGCGGCACGCTGCTGGATGTATTGATGAACGTCATATCGACCTGTACCTTTGCATGTACAGCGGCATGGATCTACAAGCAGAAGCACACCCGTCAGGGGGCATTGTGCGGCTTTCTGGTCGGAACGATCTGCTGTGCGCTGAGCATGATGCTTTGGAATTACATCGTGACGCCGATTTACTTCGGCATGCCCCGTGAAGCAGTTGCGGCGATGCTGATACCGGGCATTCTGCCGTTCAATGTTTTGAAATGTGCCATGAATGCCGGCATCACGCTGTTCTTGTACAAGCCGATGGTAACATTGTTTCGGCGCGGCAACCTTGTTGAGAAAAGCCGCAGCGGGCAAAACACTGCCTTTGGCGGCGGGATGATCATCATCGGTGCTTTTATCGTCATCACCGCCGTATTTTTTATCTTTTGTTATCAGGGAATGATTTAAAGGAGGAAACAGTATGACTTTTGAAGAAGCAAAAGCTATTATGGATCAGAAACTGGGAGAATGGAAGATCATGGCGCTGGCGAGCTGCGCGGATGATTATCCGATGGTGCGCAACGTAAGCTGTATTTTCTATAATGACAGGATCTATTTTAAGACAGATAAAAATTTCCGCAAGACCAAACAGCTGTTTGAAAACAATCGCGTGGCCATGTGCTTCAACGGCGTGCAGGTGGAAGGCACAGCCGAAAACAAGGGACTTGTCGTGGAGGAAGAAGGACGCGTGTTCGAACAAAAGTACAGGGAATATTTATGGCAGAGCTACAATGCCTATTCCCATGAAGACAGTGAGATTCTCATCGAGGTGACACCGCATTTTGTCGAGATCTGGGATGAGGATGAAAACCGTCAGGCCTTTCAGCTGTTTCTTGATTTCGACCGCAAAACAGTGGAATACCGGCCATATGATTAATTGAAAAGCTGCCCCGGGGCAGCTTTTTTAAATGTAGCAGATCCTGATCCTGGAAAAAGACGAATTGCCTTCCAGCATGACCGTTTTGCATGTTGCGGATGATGTTTCCGTATCATGAATGACGCTCAGCGTCTGCGTACAGCTGTTTTTTACTTTCCATTCTCTGGGAATGTAAAGTTCAAGATCGCTCATCATGGCGGAAATCCAGATCTTGGCTTCGCCGCCGCTGACATGGGCATTGTCAAAGTAGATTTTCATCGACCCCATCGTACACTCGATGCATGCTTCTTTGAAATCGGGGGAATTGACATATTTGACGCTGCTGCCCATCGTCGTTTTCAGATAGATGCAGGCATCGCTGAAACTTTCCCCCGGCTGTTCATACTTTTTCTGCGTCATCTCGCTGCGGGGAGCCAGAAGATGAAAACCGATGCTGCCCAAAGCGGCAGCCAGCAGCAGGGATGCCGGGTTCAAAGGTGCGATCGGGAACAGATCATCATAAAGGATAAGCAGAAAAGCCGTCGCAAACAAAATGCCGCTCATCCGACGGTGGACCAGCGAGCTCAAAAGCCAGGCCGCCAGGATAACGGTAAACACGATGCGTCTGTAAGTAATGGCCTGCAGGGGGAGAAAACGGCTGATGATGACCAGTGCCGCCATCAACAGAAAGATCATGCCCCAAAATGTTCGTTGTTTTTTCATATATATGACCTTCTTTCTTCTAAACGTCTGCGCAGGATCGGGTAATAATGCCGTGAGACATAAACTTTTTTATAGGTATCCGCAAACGAGATATAACAGCCCGAGGGCAGGGTGCGGTCCAAAGAATAGATGGCAGAAAGATTGAGGATCGTGGACTTGGAGATGCGTAAGAAAAAGGCAGGAAGCAGCTCCTCCAGTTCATACAGGCGCTTTGCCGTGCGGTATACATTGTCAGCCGTATGTGCCTGTACCTCTCTGCCGTCCGTTTCGAAAAAGAGGATCGAGGACAGCGAAAGAAAGTATTCCGTGTTGTCTTTATAAAAAACCATCGTTTCCTGCTGTCTTGCCAGTTCTTTTAGTTTTTCGTAAAGACAGACGTTTTCTTCACTTAAAGAAGAACAGCGGAAAACGATTTCTTCTTTTGGGCACGCTGAATCAACTTCAATGCGTATCTTCATCATCATTCCTCCTTGCCGCAGTCATAGATAATCATATTTTTTTGATTCTGTAAACATTTTATGCGCAAGCGGTCATAAATACAGCGGTAAGCGGGTAAAATGCAGACATCAGAGAACTCTTGTTTTTTGAAAAAGAGAGTGATACCATTTCTACAGAATCAAAAAAACGGCATGGTGTGCTGTGCCTGCAAAGGAGAACAATATTATGTTGGAATTGAAAAATATAACGAAGGACTATAAAAGTGCCAATGAAACAGTGCATGCGCTAAAAGGGATCACGCTGTCCTTTCGCGAAAATGAGTTTGTTTCCGTTCTGGGACAAAGCGGCTGCGGCAAGACGACGCTTTTGAACATCATCGGAGGTCTGGATCAGTATACGAGCGGGGATCTGATCATCAACGGCCGATCCACGAAGGATTTTAAGAGCCGGGACTGGGATGATTACCGCAATCATTCCATCGGCTTTGTGTTTCAGAGCTACAATCTGATCCCGCATCAAAATGTGCTTTCCAATGTGGAGCTGGCTTTGACGCTCTCCGGTGTTTCCAAAGAAGAAAGACGAAAACGGGCCCGTGACGTATTGGAAAAAGTAGGACTTTCCGATCAGCTGTATAAAAAACCGAACCAGATGAGCGGGGGACAGATGCAGCGAGTGGCGATCGCGCGTGCGCTCGTCAATGATCCGGATATTCTGCTTGCGGATGAACCGACCGGGGCACTTGATTCGGCGACAAGCATTCAGATCATGGAACTGCTTCATGAGATCGCCAAAGAAAAGCTGGTCATCATGGTTACGCATAATCCGCAGCTGGCGGCGGACTACTCGACCCGTATCATCCGTCTGCTGGACGGTGAGGTCGTGGATGACAGCCGTCCGTATCAGGAGACGATGACAGAAGCAAATGCAAAGAGCGGCGGCCGTCATCCGTCGATGTCCTTTCGCACGGCGCTTTCCCTGAGCCTGAATAATCTGATGACCAAAAAGGCAAGAACTTTCCTGACCGCGTTTGCCGGCAGCATCGGGATCATCGGGATCGCTTTGATCATGTCGCTTTCCAATGGGGTACAGTCGTATATCGACAGCGTGGAAAAGGATACGCTGTCTTCATACCCGATCACGATCGAAGACAGTGCGATGGATATCAGTGCCATGATGGAAACGATGATGGGTCTGCAGAAAGACGATGCTCAGCACAAAGATGATTCTATTTATCCAAAAGCCATGATCAGCGATATGTTGGAAACGATGTCGGATAAAATGGAAAAAAACAATCTTAAGGCATTTAAGGAATATCTGGACAGTGAAGATGCAAAGATCGGCGAACATGCCAAGGCAGTTGAATACGGCTATGATCTGACATTAAATGTATACAATGAAAACAGCGATTACGGTCTGGTGCAGATCAGCCCGAATCATCTTCTGGATGAGCTGGGCTTCTCCGCGATGAATCAGTTCAGCGAATCTTTCATGGGAAGCATGAGCACATCGCAAAACGAAGTATGGAACAAGCTGCCGGATGATGAAGGCCTGCGTGAAGAGGAATACGATCTGATCGAAGGCAGCTGGCCCAAGGAATATAATGAGGTCGTGCTGGCAGTGGATGAAAACCGGGAAATCACGGATTATGCCCTCTATTCGCTCGGTCTGCTGGATCAGCAGGAGGTCATTGACAGTTTTCGTTCGCTGCAAAACGGCGGAAAGGCATCGTTGAGCGAGGCCAGAAGCTACACGCCTCAGGAAATTTTAGGCATGGAGTTCAAGCTGGTGATGAACTGTGACCTTTACCGCAATGTTAACGGTCTGTGGATCGATATGAGCGATGATGAGGATTTTGTCAAGGAGGCAGTTCAAAATGGAGAAACGATGAAAGTAGTCGGCATCATTTCGCCGAAAGAAGACTCTTCCAAACGGGAGACAGGCGGTGTTTACTACACGTCTATGCTGCAGGATCATGTCATTTCATACTGTGAGAATTCAAAGATCGTAAAACAGCAGAAAGCACATCCGGATATCAATGTGTTCACACAGAATGCATTTAACAGCGATAAGGATTTTGATATCGGCAGCCTGAGTGCGCAGCAGCAGATGCAGATGGCATCGATGAGCCAGGAAGAGCTGGCGGCTTTTATGGCCGATTACAGTGAGAATAAAAATGCGACGTATGAAAGCAACCTGAAACGGATGGGAGCAGTTGATCTGCGTGTGCCAAGCTCGATCAATATTTATGCCAGTTCATTTGAAGATAAAGAGGAAATAGCCGCTTTGATCGCGGAATACAACGAACTTCAGCAAAAAAACGGCAACGACGCGAATGTGATCACTTACAGCGACATGGTAGGCACGATGATGGAGTCCGTTACGACCATCGTTGATATGATCAGCTATGTTCTGATGGCCTTTGTCAGCGTTTCGCTGATCGTATCCAGCATCATGATCGGCATCATCACATACATTTCCGTATTGGAGCGTACAAAGGAAATCGGCATCCTGCGTGCCATCGGTGCCAGCAAAAAAGATATTTCCCGTGTATTCAATGCCGAGGCTTTCATCATCGGTCTGATTTCCGGTGTGCTGGGCATCGGTGTGACACTGCTGCTGAATCTGCCGATTTCAGTGATCGTGGAACAGCTGACGGGTGTTGCGGATATTGCAAAACTTCCGATGATCGGCGGCATCGTGCTGGTCATCATCTCTTTGCTGCTGACTACGATTGCCGGGCTGATTCCTTCCCGTATCGCCTCCAAAAAAGATCCGGTCGAAGCGCTCCGCAGCGAATAAACTGAACCAAATAAAAAAGCGCCCTGCTGAAGTCAGTCCCAAAGTCTGGACATCCAGATCAAGGGACCTGCTTCGATGCGGCGCTTTTTAAATTTCATGTTCTGTATATTCTACATCAATGACATCTTTTTTCGGTTTTTGTTTTGTTTCCGTGCGCGTTTCATTTGAAGAATACGGGTTGCCGTAAGCTGAATTGACACTGCTTTGACGCAGGCGTCTAGACTGCAGATAAGAATAAATGGCATAGGCAATCACGAGAACCGGCAACAGCCCTGGTATTCGCATAAATAACTGCAATAAAGACATGGCAACAATAAAATAAATCAGATACACGTAATCACCTCACTGTTTACAATCTTATTATACTGAAATGAAGAAAACTTGCACGTTTTTTGAATCTTTCACATAATTTCGCAAATTCATATCAGTGCAAGGGAAGAGGGACAGGAAAGCATATAATGAAACTGAGGTGATTTCGATGCGATGTCTGCATTGTCTGGAAAAAGAGGAATGGGACTGGATCCGATGGTATCGTTCATTAACGAAAGCAAAGCAGAAAGAATTCTCTTATCTGCTGCAGCAGCTGATGGAAATGAGCCGATGAACTGACTTTGCCGTAAAGCCGACGAAATTTGCCATTGTTGTTGCATAAGCAGAAAACAATGATATAGTAAAAGCAGAAAAAGAAGTGATACAAGGCAGGTGATGCACATTGAAATTATATTTAAGGAGAACGAGGCGCATCATGTTGATTTGAACATGGATATGCCGATCAAAGCATATCTATCAATCGTAATGAAAAAAGAAACCGCACGATCATAAAACAGCGGTTTCTTTTTTAGAACAATGTTTCGGTTTCATCCCATTCCCTGATAAATGCCTCCAGCAGGTCGCTGGCAACGCACACCGTATGCAGACATCGCTGCTGCGGATGAAAATGAAGCGGTTTTATGGCATGGCAGCGAATGGATCGAAATTCCTGTTCGAAACGCTGGATGAAC
>ENA-ORUI01003288-ORUI01003288.1-human-gut-metagenome-genome-assembly--contig:-NODE-3288-length-11882-cov-2.406612_pt1 | contig 11882 bp, 8 predicted proteins | sample MGYA00242078_ERZ509205 | MGnify/ENA primary metagenome ERZ509205 (study PRJEB26280, sample SAMEA2338828) | human gut metagenome | biome: human gut; feature: human-associated habitat; material: faeces... | reverse complement strand
TAATAATGTCTTACAATTCCTTTTGCTTTAGAAGATAGACTACAAATCCAGTGGGAAAATATTCTCCTCTGGAGATTTTTATTCTAGTGAAAACCATAGACTTCTGGACAATCCTCTTATTCTTCCTCAAATTAGTATTTAATCATTCCCTTTTTTGAGAACTTTTTTCATTTGGTATTTTTTGTTTGACACAACTAATTTTATATAGTATTCTCTAATTGCGAGATATATTTTCTATCTCAGACTTACAAGATTTGAATTGAATTTTCGGTGCTTAATATCTTTTTATTAGATATTCATGCATGAAAACCTGGTAGGGGACCCTCCACTAACGCACTCCGTATGCGCGCTAGGGAGAGTTCTCTAATTTTTTGCCTTAAAAATCAGTGCACAGATTTTTATATATTTATTTTCTTATCAAATATGTCCTTTTGGAATTTTTTATGTTTGATTTCATAATCAGGTTCTAAAAGTATACAAGAGAAGAAGGGAGACTACAAATTTAATGAGAAAACAAAAATTATTAACTAAGGCTCTGGCAGCTTCTATGGCAGTATTTATGTCTGTCAGCCAGCTTTCTGTTCCTGCATTTGCAGCAGAAGGAACAAAATCCGTTTCTATCGCAGGCAGCACTTACACATATTCTGCAGAAGCTTTAGAAGGCTATACTCAGATTGGAAACAGTGGATTATATTATAAATTAACTAACGGTACAGGTTTTTCCGGAACGATATATGGAACATCTAATTTAACTTACAAAGAATTTTATTCTGGTGATGTAAGCAGCACAGACAGCTTTGATGTCGTTACTACTGCCAGCACTTCTAAGTATTCTGTTTTATCTAATGCCTGGACAGATTATAAGAAGGAAAGTGCAGAAGCTGCAGGGGGATATCATGTAAAAGGTGTTGCGAATGTAAATGTTGCTGTTGATTCTGACCTTTATGTTGAATCCATTATTTTAAAAGATGCAAACAAAGAATTAAGCAAAGCATATGAGGAAGCTTCTGATATTACATTAAATGAAAATCCTACACAGGTTCCTTCTCAGTATAAAACACTTCAGAAAGACGGTTCTTATGTTTCTAATAACAAGACAGTCGCTACTGTAACTGATGCCGTACCAACATTAACAACAGGATCCACCTGGGGTGAATACGAGATTGATGTGGTGGAAACAAGCACAAAATACTTAAGAAATTCCCGACAAGATGAGGGATTCCCTGTCAATTCTACTATTCAGGGAATCATTCTTGAAACAACAGAAGGATATAAAGTAGGTCTGGAACATCTTTCAAATATCTGGGTACAACCTTATAAATTATCTTTTAATGTTGCCAATGAAGCAGCTACTATGGGAATTGCAAAATCAGATAATACGGCTGAATTTGCAAAGCTTGTCAATAAAACAATTAATAAGATTACTTATGTAACACCAGAAGGTAACTATGTTTATACTTTCGCTGATGGAATCTTTATAAAACCAGCTTACTCTGAAGAAATCAGCGGTACTTTCAGTGACGATATGAAATCATTTACTTTAAATCAGCTTCCTACTGTAAAAAACGGAACATTAACTGTAACATATACTGTTGGAGCAGGTCATATGAAGACTCCTTATACTCTGTATTCCGGAGCTATTGCAAAAAGCGTTTCTCTTGACTTAAATGCTATCCCATCTGATGCAGAAGGTGGAACTTACAGCGTTGCTATTTCTTGTGATAACTACGCTGATATCCACGTTGCAATCCCTGTAACAGAAGCTCAAAAAGCACAGTTACAGGAACTTATCAAACAGGCTGAAACTGCATTAAAAGGTGCCGGTGCTGATGATAGTGTATTATTAGCACATAAAAATGAGGCAGCAGAACTCTTAGCAAACGAAAGTTCTACCAGTGCCGATGCTGCTGATTTAATCAATGAACTTACTGAATTATTAAAACCATATCAATCCACAGAAGCTCCAACACCATCCATACCGGACAGTACAACAGCTTCTAAACCAAATACAACAACTGCTGCTAAACCAGCTACAAAACCTGCTACTACAGCAAAGAAGCCAAACACAACAGCCACAAAAGTAAAACTTGCAAAACAGACTACAAAAGTAAAAGCAAATGGAAAGAAAAAAATCAAAGTATCCTGGAAAAAAGATAAAAAAGCTTCCGGTTACGAAATCACATATTCCACAAAGAAATCTTTCAAAGGAAAGAAAACAATTGTAGTAAAGAGTAACAAGACAACAAGCAAAGTAGTAAAGAAATTAACATCTAAAAAGAAATACTTTGTAAAAGTACGCTCCTACAAGCAGGTTGGAAAGACTAAGACTTATGGGGCATACAGCAAAGTGAAAACTGTGAAAGTAAAATAAGTTTCTCTTAAACATTTTATATAATTGGTATTTTTATAAATAGTATTTTGCCTCAGGCAGGGAGAGACGCTCCCGGAGAAAGTAGAATAATAGTTGCCTCTGCAAATGTGAGAAGTAATAACCATATCTTCTGGTTTATACATTCTATTATTTCTTACTATTCAAACTCTATTTAGTAAAAACCCCACGAAGCTATATTCCGTGGGGTCTTTTTTATTATTTGAATAGGATTGGCTTAGATTATAAATAATTCTCATACTTCTTAACACACCCGATTCCAATCGCATATGGTCCGGTATGTACCGCAATGGTTGCCCCAATCTGGCAGATTCCCACCTGATCTACATGGCTCTCTCCATAGATATGGTTCGCAACGGTATTATAATATTCCTTGCCTTCCTCTATATCGTAACCAAAACCAACGCGGAAAGAATAGTCTTCCATCGCATCTCCGGTTTCTTTAAAATAGTCATCCATTAACGCAATCGTTTTGGCAACTGTCTTCTTACGGCTTCGTCCGATTCCTGAAGCTTCGATCTCACCATTTACTAAAGTAATCAGAGGCTTTAAGGAAAGGGCGCTGCTTGCGATTCCTGCAAGCTTTCCGATTCGTCCGCCATGTTTTAAATAATCTGTGTTACCGACTGTAAAGAAGATTCTATTCGTCTTTTTCATCTTCTCAAGAATATCTACACATTGTTCATAAGGAACTCCATTCTGACACATTCTTCCTGCTTCAATAACCATAAGACCCTGACTTACTGTTCCTGCTTCAGAATTAATCACCGCAATTTTGGCATCCGGATAATCCTCACAAACAATTTCTCTGGCATTACATGCACAGTTGTAAGAACCACTCAAAGATGGAGTAAAACAAATACAGACTACCGGTGTTCCTTCTTTCACATATTCCGTAAAAACGTCAATATAATTCTGTACAGATGGAAGAGAGGTCTTCGGATATACATCTGGATTCCCTACCATTCGCTCATATACTTCACGAATTCCGATTTCTTCAATCTCTTTATAATATGTCTCCTCATCAAATGATATATAAAAAGGTATAATACGTAAATTATACTGTTCAATGATCTCTTTTTCTAAATCACAACAGCCATCACTAATAATCTTGTAATCCATTTCATCCTCCAGTATGCATTATTATATTACTATACACAGAAATTAATACACTGTAAATATCACTCAAAATGAAGCATTCTCTCTTACTGCAATGCAATCTGTGTTCTCATTTCCATGTAATGTAGTTTTCATATCTATATTTTAATATTATCAAAACTCTTTGTCAACTATCTTCTCTATATAGTCTCCGGTAAATTCCAGATTCTATGGCTGTCTTGATAATTTATTTCATTTCCTTTTCCAGAAATTTTACCACTCCCGCATTCAGATTGGTATCTAAAATATAGTCTGCCCTTTCTTTTACTTCCTTATGTGCATTTCCTACCGCACAGGAACGATCACAAGCTTCAAATAAAGGAATATCATTCAGATTGTCACCCATTCCGGTAATCGCGGCCGGATGAAGAAGCTTTCGCAGCTTCTGTATTCCATAATATTTTGAAGCATTTTTATGCGAGATTTCTAAATACCACAGACCATCTCCATAAACATCCTTATAAAAATTCAGATTCAGCCGCTCATCTTTTTTCAAATATTCATAAAATGGTCGTAACACTTCTTCTTCATAACAAATAGAAAAATAAATGATATCTTCACCTGAAATATCTTCTAATTTTTCCACTTTACTAAATGGCTTATGGTATAAATCTCTTCGTTCCGTATAAAACTTTTCCATATGCTGTGTCGCAATTTTTTCATAATAGGTTGCCATCTTTCGTCCAGACTTGCCGACTCGTCCGGCACTATCTACAACAGATGTTTCGCCAGACTTTGAGCAATCTTCGGAAATTTCAGGGGACAGTGCATATGCAAATCCTGTCACTCCAAACTTCTTTCTTCCTTTTAAAATATATTCCACAGAATCTCTTTCAATAATTTCCGCATGAATACAGCTTTTTTTCACCGGATCGTAAATCATGACTCCATTCATCAAAATCATAGGACAGGTGAGATTGACATCTTTCATAATAGAATTCACAGTTGCATAGGTTCTCGCTGTAGCAACAGTAAAACAAAGTCCCTGCTCAATAAGAGCATTTAATCGTTTAGGCACGTCTTCGTTAAGTAAGGCATCACTATTTAATAATGTGCCATCTAAATCCGATACATATAGCATTTTGCCAGAAAGATTATATTCTTTCTTCTCCTGCTTTCTTAAAACTTCTTTTGATACATTTTTTCGTATCTCTTCTGGCTTTTCTTTTTGCATCTTATCTGCTTTTACTTCCAAGCAGGCACGTTTTTCTGCTTCCTCACGAACTCTGAAAAAAAGATACTGCTGCATCACACCAGCTATCCCTTCATATCTTTCTACTGGAAAATGCCCGTTATAATACATTTTTTCCACTTTGGCAATCCATGTATCAATCGGAAATAAGGAAAGCTGATGTAAACCAAAAAGCTGAATACAAGATGCTACCTTTTCTCCCACTCCATGAAGTTTTTTCAGCATCTCCTTTCCCTCTTCCGGCGATGCCCCTTTTGCAACGGCTGTTTGAAGTACACTCAGTTCAAACTTCCCAGTTAAAATATCCTCTGCTGTCTGCCGAATATACTTCTCCCGGTATCCAAACTTAAACTCTGACAAATCCGCTCCAACAATTACTTCTGGAGAAGGAAAGGTATATCCCACAAGATGTTCGCCTTCATAATCAAAAACAATCTGCTCTCCAAGCTTTTCACACAAAGCATCAATACTCTTCATAATACGTGGAATATTATTTCTCTGACTGATGATAAAACTAACAATCATCTCCCACAGATCCTGACGAAGAATCCGAATCCCTTTTCCCATCTTCGCCGCTCCAGAAAGAAAACGATCTTCCGGATCAATCTGTTCTATTATTTTCTCGTAATCTGTATCTAAATCCAAATACTTTCTAAAATATTCCTCATCCTTCTCATGACACAAAATACGGATTCCTGTCTTTTCCTGAAAAAAACATGCCGTCCGTCCATCAGAAATAACAAAATATCTTCCCGGACATATTTTCTTCCAGCGGAAGCACTGTCCACTCTCTGCAATCTGCTTTAAATCTATATAATCGTTTTTTATAAAAATATCAATATAATCCATCGGTGGTTTCCTCTTTCGAAAATTTCTACTCCCATCTTAACAGGTTTTAGGGTAACATTCAAAGGAAATAAATCTTTCGGTTCTCTGCGGTTTGGGAGACGGAAATCAGCCTTTTCAAAAAAATCAAAATATTTTCAAAAAAGTGAGAGATTCTCATCCCTTATTTGCGAATATATAATGTAACCGATATAATTATCCATATATTTTTTACATTCGAATGTACATAAAGGAGTAACCTATGAAGATAAAAGAATCGAATTTTGTGGAAGCGTTATCCCACAGAAATGAGAGAGCTTTAGAATATGTGATGGTACATTATGGTGGACTTGTAAAGTCTGTTGTGCATCGTTATCTGAATGTTCTTTCTCAATACGAAGAGGAATGTATGAATGACGTTTTCTTCGCTGTATGGGAACATATCGACTCATATGACTCCGCCCGTAATCCATTTGCAAACTGGATTGGCGGAATTGCCCGATTAAAAGCTCTTGATTATAAAAGAAAATACGCAAATCATCTTTTGGAAACAAGCTGGGAAAATGCGCAATATACTAAAGGATTGGACGATGCAATAGAATTACACACACAATTTGAAGAAGAATTTTCTGAAGAAACAAAGCAAATGTTATCCTGCCTAAAACCACAAGATAGAGAGCTTTTCATCAAACTATATGTAGAAGAAAAACCATTTGATGAGATATCCAAAGAAATGAATACAAACAAGCCTGTACTGTATAATCGGCTTTTCCGCAGTAAAAAGAAGCTGCGTTCTCTTTTCCCTCAAACAAATTCAACTCATCTGACTGGAGGTACGAGTTATGAAAAATGATATTTATGATTTATTAAATGACATTGACAATCAGATAGATACTTTTGAAACTGTCGATATTACAAGTACTGATTTAAAAAACTGGAAACAATCTTTTGCTTTAAAGAAAAAAACTTCCGTTAAAAAACACACCTGGAAAAAATATGCTGCTGCCGCAGCTGCCTTTATTATTCTTCTTGGTGGAAGCAGTGCTCCGGTAAGGCAGAACGTATACGCACAATCCCAACAGATTATGGAAAGTTTATCCACACTTTTAGGCACCAAAGAAGACCTTAGTCCTTACAGTACTGTCGTTGGTAAATCTATATCCAAAAACGGCATCACTATCACATTAAATGAAGTAATTCTTGATGGACATAGCCTTATCATTTCCTACAAAACAAAAATAAAAGACAGTTCTGTATTGAAAAAATCAAATATCAAAACTATCACTGAATTGCCAATTGATATAGACCTTACTATCGCTGGAGAACCTATTGTAGAAAGTGTCGGCATCTGTTCTACTCCTATCGACAAGCTAACTTCTATTTCTGAAAGTGAAATACAATTAAATGATTCCTCCATTTTATCAGAGAAAGCTGATTTTACGATCAACTTTTCCACATTAGATAAATCAAATACCTCTATTGGAAAATTAAAATTTGCGGCATCCGGTAAAGAATTAAATGCAAAAACAACAAACGTAGCATTAAATCATTCTTTTACCTTACCAAATAAAACAAAAATAACTTTAAAAAATTATAGAAGTAATATCGTAAACCATCAAATCTCATTTACTATTTCAAAAAATAATACTGGACTCTCTGGGGACATTATATTGAAAGGAAAAGATGACCTTGGAAACCCTGTAGAATTCTACCTTGATACCGCCGATGGAACAAATGGTACTTTTACAGTAGACAGAATGACCGGCTATATTTCCCCTAAAGCCACCTGCCTCACTTTAACTCCATATTATAATGACTTTCCTCTGTCTTCCTCTGTTAATAGTACAGAAGAAACGGCAGAATCCACTGAAAAAACAGTAGCAGAATCTACTGAAATTGAAGTCAGCACCACAAACACTGATGATGCTCAGGAAATCTCTATCTCTAACTATAAATCACTAGGAAAGGCTTTTACTATTACTATTCATTAGAGAAAACAGACGAAAAAAGAAATAATACCATAGTAAATGTAATGTGAGAGCAAGTAAAAATGCCGGACAGACATTTTCTACGCAGTGATATCTTTACATTTACTATGGTCTATTCTTTTTATTTTCGTCTGTTTCCCCTAATGAATCAAATAGTTAATTCATGATTTTCATTCATCTGGATAAACCGGGTTCCAAGCTCTTTCGCAAGCTGATTATTATGGGTAATGATAATTAGTGTTTTCCCTGCTGCATGAAATTTCTTCAGAAAATCTATAAGCATTTTCTGTGTACTTTCATCGAGTCCAGCGAGGGGTTCGTCTAATATAAGAACTTCGGGATTCATAGAAAGGATGCACGCTAATGATACTTTTCGTTTTTCTCCACCGCTTAAATGATACGGTGGGCGTTCTCTTAGTTTTTCGATTCCAAATAAACGAAGGCAATCCTCTGTTCTTTGTTTGACTTTTTCTTCGGAAAGTCCCATCTGGATCGGGCCAAATGCGATTTCTTCTTCTACGCTTCCACAAAAAAGCTGTGTATCTGCATTTTGAAAAACATAACCCATCTGCTGATGAAACCATTTGGCAAAGCGAGAATCTTTTAATGCTTTTTCTGTTATTTCGTGATCTTCATAGGTATAACTGCCTTCCATCGGAAATATGATTCCGTTCAATATTTTTATCAATGTAGATTTACCACATCCATTTGGTCCCTGTATTATTACAGATTCACCTTTTTGAATATTTAAATTAATGTATCGTAATGCAATTTCATTCCCATATGCATAACATACATTTTTTAATTCTATCATTTTGAATCTTCCTTTTATTTTTGTTATTCTTGATTTTACTTTTGTTATTCTTGATTTTACTTTTTATTCTCTTCTCATAGAAAATTGCTATATGTTAGGATTAAAAGGTCTTTTACCCTCTTTGATACTAGATTGATTGCTTCGTGTTATTTCCACAGACCCTCGAAATAAATGAATATTCCTGTTACTCCTATCATCAAAAGAAGACTCAAGATATCCTGTTTTCGAAAGGTAGATGTTTTTTGTGTTTTATATTCTCCAACAAATCCACGGCAGCACATCGCTGCATACATTTCCTCTGCCATTTCTCTTGATTTTAAAAAGGAAATCCCCAATATCCCAGAAAAGGACTGTGCTTTTTTCCTGTTTTGTCCTACAGATCGTAAGCGAAGTGACGTAAGGATTTCCATGCAGATTTCTCCGAGTACGGCAATATATTTTAATGTAATATCCAATGTAAAAATAAAGATATCCGGTATATGAAATGAGCGGAGGCTTGCTGTTAATTTATTCCAGGATGTTCCCGCTGACAGAATACCTATAAGCGTAACGGATACAAACACTTTGGTTGTGATAATAAGCAAAATCTGCGGATTTCCTATAAACACTGCCGGTAAAAGTATTAGTGCAGAAAAAAGTACTGCTCCAAATGTCCCCGAAAGTATCTGTTTCATTGTTTCTGCCGGATAAGTTGCAAGTGCAAGAATAGTTCCGCCTGCCATAATTAATGAAAATACATAGTTTTTTGAACAGGCAGTAAGTAAAATATATAGGAATGTATAACATAGTTTTAAAGAAGGACTGGCGCTTAGGCACCCGTCCTTCCCTTCTTTCCATTTTAATTTTGACAGTACACCAAGAACTGCCTGCGTACTTTTTGTAATAAATCCATCTTTATCAATACTCGGAACATATTGCTCCGTTTCACACATCCATGATGGAAGAAAACTATTATTTTTTTCCTGATTTTGCATTACACTGACTGCCCTTTTGAAAAATCTATTTTATCTTTTTTACTTCCAGCTAAAAGTTTAAAGAAGATAACAATAATCGCTACGCCAACAACTGCAGATAAAATATATCCTATCCATTCCGGCATTCCTGCCATAGAGTAATCCGGGAAAAGTGAAGCAAGGCTAAAGCCCTTTTCCATTCCTGCCGGTGTATATCCAAGTGCTTTTCCATTACTTACAAGGGATGCCATCTCTTCAACGCCCCATTCTCCCCAGGCGGTTCCACTTGCCAGAAGACCTAATGGTGTGAATATAATCAAAACTGCCATAAGAATATATAATGGCTTAAATGCGGACTGTGCTGGTTTTTCCTCTAATGTTTCCGGTGATATCTTTTCCACAAATGCAAGGATTGCTGTAGTAAGAACTATTTCTGCAATTCCAAATAATGTAAGATGTCCAATCATCATTGCCGGAATAGAAATAGTAAGCGGATATGGACAATAGAGTGCCTTTCCTGCTGCATCAGTAAACAGCAATGGCTGAATTCCAAACTCAATCGCTGCACAAAATGCTGCTGCATTAATGCCGATGTAGGAACCAATTCCTGCTGCTAACTTTCTTTTTCCTGTTTTTTCCCAGATAAGCTTGTAAATCGCAAATCCGAGAAATGGCAATATGAAAGCCATATTAAAACAGTTCGCTCCAAAAGCGAGAATACCGCCATCACCAAACAACAATGCCTGAATAAGCAGTGCGATCGTAACGGCAATACAGCCTGCCGATGGACTTCCCGTAAGAATCGCAATCAATGTTCCTCCTACTGCATGTCCTGTCGTACCTCCCGGAAGCGGGATATTGAACATCATTCCAAGAAAAGAAAACGCTGCTCCAATTCCAAGCAATGGCATCTTCACCTTCGGAATTTCTTCTTTTACTTTCTTAACAGAGTATGTCCATACCGAAACCATTGCTGCGGCCATTACCGCACAGGTCGAAGGACTCAAATAATTTTCAGGTATATGCATCTTTCTTTCCTCCTATAAAGCTTTTATGTTTTAAACCTAGGATATACCTTTCTATTTTTTCTCACAAGCTCCCCAGGGGGATATATTTTGTATTTTTTTGTATAATTCTGCTATAACTTTATGCTATACTATTATACTGATACTGAAGATTGAGCAGCTTCTCGACTGAAATAAAAATTCTGAGGTGAATTTTATGAATACTCTATTAGAACAAATTAAAAAGAAAAATGCAAAAGCTTTTACACATAGTGGAAAATTTCATGCAGACGATGTTTTCTCCTATGCACTGTTGTTATATTTAAATCCTGCAATCACAATTACCCGAGGAAATAAAGTTCCAAAAGATTTTGATGGAATCGTTTTTGATATTGGCAGGGGAAAATACGACCATCACCAGCGCGACAGCCGTATCCGTGAAAATGGTGTTCCTTATGCTGCATTTGGTCTTTTATGGGAAGAACTTGGTGCAGAAATTCTTGGCGAAGAACTTGCCGCAAAGTTCGATGAGTCATTTATCCAGCCACTTGATATTAACGACAATACCGGCGAGAAAAATGAACTTGCCACTTTAATTGGCAATTTTAATCCTTCCTGGGATGTGGAAAATGGAGAAAATGAAGCATTTTCCAGAGCGGTACAGACAGCTGGAATGATTCTTGTAAATATGTTCGAAAAATATAAAGGAAATGAACGTGCCGAGAAACGTGTAGAAGAAATTTTAGCCGCACATAATTCTTCTGTTTTGTCTGGGGAAAAATCTGAAATCGAAGCAAAAATTCTCGTTCTCCCTGAATTCGTCCCATGCCAGAAACAATTACGCGAAACAGATATTGCCTTTATTATTTTCCCCTCAAACCGCGGAGGCTATTGCATCCAGCCATTAAAAAAAGAACATTCTCTCAATTACAAATGCAGCTTCCCTGAAAACTGGCTTGGTTTAGAGAGAGACGAATTAAAACAGGCAACTGGCTTAACCAGCGCAAACTTCTGCCACAAAGGCGGTTTTATCATGACCGTCGATGATGTAAACGATGCAATTTCTGCCTGCAAAATAAGCCTTGAAAACTTTACAGAAACTTCTTGCATTATAAATTTGGGAGGTTCTTCCAAAATGGATGAAATCCTTAAAGAAATCCCTCATATGGAAAATGCAGCAATTATCCATTGTGACTTACCGAAAATGCCCGCACTTACATTTGACAGAAACTTGGGTGAGATTTCTATGGAAAAAGAGGAGTTTGCATCTGTTGCAGAGAAGTATGGTCTGGATCTGATTTCGCTGATCGCACCAACTTCTCATGAGAGAATTTCTATGATCGCAAACGAGGCGGAGGGTTTTGTTTATTGTGTATCTTCGCTTGGAGTTACCGGTATGCGAAGTCAGATTACTACGGATATCGGGGCTATGGTAGATCTTGTCAAAGCTCAGAAAGATATCCCGTGTGCTGTTGGATTTGGTATTTCTAATCCGGAGCAGGCGAAGAAGATGGCAGCACAGTCGGACGGGGCAATTGTAGGATCTGCAATTGTGAAGT
>ENA-ORUI01003280-ORUI01003280.1-human-gut-metagenome-genome-assembly--contig:-NODE-3280-length-11919-cov-4.377613_pt1 | contig 11919 bp, 9 predicted proteins | sample MGYA00242078_ERZ509205 | MGnify/ENA primary metagenome ERZ509205 (study PRJEB26280, sample SAMEA2338828) | human gut metagenome | biome: human gut; feature: human-associated habitat; material: faeces... | reverse complement strand
GTTGGGGGTGTTCAGCAGCGGGTCGTCCGGCTTGGGCGGCTCATTGCAGAACACATCGGTGCCGGCTCCGGCAATGGTGCCTGCCCGGAGTGCTGCGCACAGGTCGGCTTCGTTCACGATGCCGCCGCGGCTGCAGTTGATGACCAGCGCGGTCTTTTTCATCGTGGCCAGCTCGGCTGCACCGATCATATCCCGGGTCTGCTCGGTAAGGGGCACATGAACGGTGACGATGTCCGCCGCCTTCAGCAGCTCCTTATAGTCGGCGTAATATTCTGCGCCCAGCGCCTCGATCTTTTCCTGGCTCATGAAGGGGTCGTAGCCAGCCACCTTCATGCCCACGCCCTGGCAGATCTTTGCGGTCTCGCGGCCGATGGCCCCCAGGCCGATGACACCCACGGTCTTGCCTTCCAGCTCAAAGGCCTTGTGGGCACCGCGGATCTCCCAGTTGCCCTTCTTGGTCTCCACCTGTCCCTCGTAGAGGTTCTTGGAGAGGGCGAACATCATAGCCACGGCGTGTTCTGCCACGCTGCGGTTGTTGGCACCCGGGGTGATGACCACGGGGATGCCCAGCTCGGTGGCTTTCTTCACGTCCACCGAGTCGTAGCCCACACCGGTGCGGCCGATGACCTTCAGGTTGGGGCTGTTCTCAATGGCGTGGGCATCGCACTTTGCGATGCGGACGATCAGGGCATCTGCGTCCTTCATGTCGTCCAGGTAATTGTTGGGGTCCGGATTATCTTCTGCAATGATCTCGACCTGGCCGTTGGTGTCAGCCTTCAGCTTTTCAATGCCTTCCGGGCAGATCGACTGCGTCATAACAAATTTCATAGTGCTTCTCCTTCAGGTCCTGTTTTTTCCGAAGCTTGCGGCGTATGCGATGGAGTTCACCAGGCTCAGCTCGTTGCTGGTGCCGGTGCCTGCCAGCGCATAGCCTGTGCCATGGTCCACACTGACGCGGACGATGGGGAGGCCCAGCGTGATGTTCACGCCTTCCACGGCCTTCCAGGACTGCTTCTCGCGGTCATACACGAAGCCGACGGTCTTGATGGGAATGTGGCCCTGATCGTGGTACATGACCACCACGATATCGTACCAGCCGCCGATGGCCTGGCTGAACACGCTGTCCGGGGGGCAGGGGCCGATGGCGTCGATGCCCTCGGCCTTGGCGGCGTCGATGGCGGGTTTGATCTCTTCGATCTCCTCGCGGCCGAACAGCCCGTTCTCGCCGCAATGGGGGTTCAGGCCTGCCACCGCTACTTTCGGGTGTTCGATGCCCATGTCCCTGCAGACCTGATCGGCGATCTCAATGACCTCCAGCACGCGGGCTTTCTTCACCCGGTCGCAGGCTTCCCGCAGCGACACATGGGTGGAAACGTGGACCACCCGGAAATCGTGGTGGGCCAGCATCATGGCGTACTTCTTGGTGCCGGTGTATTCGGCGTAGATTTCGGTGTGGCCGGAATAGTGGTGGCCTGCCATGTTGATGGCTTCCTTGCTCAGGGCGTTGGTCACGGTGGCCTGGATCTCTTTCTTCATGGCCAGGTCGATGACCTTGACAACGTACTGGAACGCAGCCTCACCGCCCAGTGCGCAGGGGCCTACATCAAAGGCTTTGGGCGGATCCTCCGCCAGGGTATCGGGGATCTTGTCTTTGGGTACGATGCCAAGGTCGATCAAGTCGATGGTGCCGTACTCGTAGCGGCCCTGTGCGGGGCTTTCCACCAGATTCAGCTTCAGGTCGATGCCGTTGACCTTTCTGGACACGGCCAGTGCATATTCCATGCAGGAGCGATCCCCCACCACCAGCGGTCGGCAGGTCTTGTAGACCTCCGGATCGTTCAGTGCCTTCACGGTGATCTCCGGTCCGTTGCCGAAGGGGTCGCCCATAGAAATACCAACGATAGGACGCTCCATTCTCATTCCCTCCTGTTTCTGAAATCAGGCCATGCCCTTTGCCTTGTTCTCTTCCAGCACCTTGCGCAGGGCCTCGGTGCCCTCTTCGCTCAGGTAAGAGAAGGGGCGGCGGCATTCGCCCACCGGGTTGCCCAGCAGGGCAGCGGCCTTCTTGACCACGGTGTTGGGGTTGCCGTACTTGAACACAGCACGGAAGCTTGCAATGGAGTCCTGTGCAGCCTGTGCTTCCTCGATCTTGCCTTCCACGAACAGGTTGTAGATGGAGGACAGGACGTGGGGGTAGACGTTGGAGCAGCCTGCAATGCCGCCGGCACCGCCGGCCTGCAGGGACTTCAGGATCAGGGAATCGTTGCCGGACAGGACCTTGAAGCCCTTGTCCAGATCCTGGGTCAGGCGGATATAAGCCTGCAGGTTGTCCCAGTCGCCGCTGGAGTCCTTGGCGCCCATAATGACGTCAACGTCCTTTGCCAGCTTGGCGACGGTCTCAGGCAGCAGCTTGTTGCCGGTGCGGGCGGGGATGTTGTACAGCACGATGGGAACATCCACGTGCTTTGCCACCTCAACGTAGTGGTCGTACATCTCTTTCTGAGAAGCCACGGCGAAGCTGGGGGTGATGATGGACAGGATGTCGGCGCCCAGATCGGCAGCGCGCTTGCTCAGCTCGATGGTCTCGCGGGTGGTGATGCAGCCGGTGCCTGCGTAAACGGGGACGCGGCCCTTGACCTGATCCACGCAGGTCTCAATGATGGCCAGCTTCTCGTCGAAGGACAGCGCATAGGCCTCGCCGTTGGTGCCGATGGGGAAGATGCCGTGGACGCCGCCCTCGATCAGGCGCTCGATCTGCTGGCGGAGGACTTCCAGATTGACGGTCTCATCGGGGTTCATGGGGGTCAGGATAGGGGTGATGATGCCTTTCATAGGAACGTTCTTCATAATCGTTTTCTCCTTTTATGCTCTGATTTTTATTCTCACGCGGTTCAAATAACTTCCAGGTAAATGTTCCGTGCGTCCTCTGCCGTCACAGGGCGCATATTGTTCACCAGCAGACGCTGCTGCTGCATTCCGGCCTCCACCAGGCCGTCCAGATCTTCGGGCTTCACGCCGAAGCCCTTGTAGCTGGTGGGGATGTCCAGATGCTTGACGATCTCTTCCAGCCAGCGGATGATGTATGCGCTCTTCTCTTCCACGGTGGTGCAGGTCTTTTCGCCGTGGACGCAGCGGTCATACGCTTCGGCGAACTTTTCGCGGCAGACGCTCTCATTGAAGCGCATGACGGGCACCAGCAGGATGGCGTTTGCAACGCCATGGGCCACATGGTACTTGCCGCCCATGGGGTAGCTCAGGGCGTGGACGGCGGTGGTGCCGGAGGCTGTGATGGCCACGCCGGCGTAGAAGCTTGCGGTCTGCATATTGATCTTGGCCTGCACGGCTTCGGGATCATCGCAGGCTTTTTCGATGTTGTTCAGGATCAGATCCAGTGCCCACATGGCATACATATCGCTGAAGGCGTTCGCCTTATTGCTGGTCCAGCACTCAATGGCGTGGCACAGGGCGTCCACACCGGTGGAAGCCGCGATCTTGCGGGGCAGCTTCTTGATCATGATCGGGTCGAGGATGACGTAATCCGCGATCATTTCCGGATTGACGATGCCGATCTTGACTTCCTTTTCCGGCACCGCCACGATGGCGTTGGGAGTGGCCTCAGCGCCGGTGCCGGCGGTGGTGGGGATCATCAGGGTCGGAACACACTTGTGTGCCCGCAGCGGGGTATCCAGCAGCTCCTTGACGCCGTATTCATCGGTTTTGAGCAGCGAAGCCAGCTTTGCGATATCCATCACGGAACCGCCGCCCACAGCCACGATGAAGTCCGCACCCGATGCCTTGAAGGCGTCGATGGCGGCCTGTGCCTGCTGGTAGGAAGGTTCTGCGGGCAGCTCATCGAACACGACATATTCTTTGCCGGCCTGCCCGATCTTCGCCGTGACCAGATCTGCCAGACCGGTGGCTTCGATGCCCTTATCGGTGAACACGGCCACCTTTGCGGTGTCCTTGACCAGGTTGGTCAAATTGTCCAGGCTGTTCTCGCCTCCGAACACCGCACCCGGCATTCTCAATGTGTACTGCTTCAGCATTGTCTTGTCCTCCTTGCTTTGGTTCATTCCTCGATGGTTCGATTCAGTTTGTTCAGGATCCGCAGGAGCTGGTCGCTGGGGCCAAACCCTCCGGACTTGGAAAGTACATATCGTTTTTGTCCCCTGCAGGTAAAGCTGGAAAGGACAACGCCCGGATCCATCTCACAGATGGGATGAAGCTCCGCCACGCCAAGTTCGCCCATGGTCTGGATCAGCACATCGCCGCCCGTGATCATCAGGGTGCGGCAGGTGCCGCCCGCTCCCGGCCCATCCGCTTCGATCAGGTATTTTGCCGTCCGGCCGATGGAGTCCGCGATGCGCTGCCGCATCTCTTCCACCTTCATCTGCCGCTGTTCGGCGTACCGCCGTGTGGAGCGGTTCCCGTCGGCATCGTTGGTATCGATGATGATGCAGTCACTCCGGCTCACCACCTCGGCCATGGCTTTCAGCTTTTCTCTGCCCGCCGGGGTCTCCCAGTAGTGATCCTCCAGCTTCTCTTCCGGGGTCAGCCGCAGGCGGAGGAAGCCGTTCTGTTCGGCTTCGTCCAGCTGGGAGAGGGTGATGGGATTCACGCTTCCGCAGATCACCAGCAGCCGCTTGTCCAACCGGGGCTGCCGGGCTGCCCCGGTCCGTTCCAGACCCAGCAGACCGGGCAGGATTGCCGCGAAGCCTGCGCATCCGGCCAGCGCCCTCAGCTTTCCGTTCTGCCGGAGCACTTCGCCGGTCCTGCGGATGTCTTCCACCGACTTTGCATCGCAGATCTGGATGCCCGGGCCTTTCAGCCGGATGGGTTCTCCCGGCTCCGCCGTAACGGTGGGCAGCCCGCTCTGCTCTGCAATGATGGCTGCCACATCGGAGTTCCGCACCGGCTCGAAGGGATCCTGCCCGAACACGCTCTGGGCTACCGGCATTCCTTCAATGAGCTGCTGCCCATGCTCCGTGGTCCGGTTCATCTGGGGGAAGGCCGGTACGAAGAACAGCTGCCCGTCCGGGCTTTCCTCCGCCACCGCTTCCAGCTCGGCTCCGATGTTGCCCCGGAGCGCGGAGTCTGTCTTTTTATAAATGCAGGGCACCTTCATGGCGAATGCCCGCCGGGCGATGGAGGCCACGCACGCCTTTGCCTGCTGCGGGGGGATGTGGCGCGTTTCCGCATCGATCACCAGGACTTCCGTTTCATCGGCAAAGCGTTCAAGGTCTGCATGGGGATCGGTCAGCACCACCGTTCTGGCACCGGTCTTCGAGATCTGCACTCCGGTGTCCAGTGCTCCCGTAAAGTCATCTGCCAATATCAAAAGTGTAAACATTGCTGATTCACCGCTCTCTTTTGCTTGCCTCTTCTTTGCTTCGGTGGCCCTATTATAGCCAAAAGCCGGGCGGTTCTCAATTTCTGTTTGTGTCATTATGAAACGATTTTTATTTTTTGTCAAATTTTGTTCGCCAAAATCGTTTCATTTTAGAACGTTTCCGCTTTTCCGTCTGGCGTGCAGCGTTGCATTATGTTACAATTTTATTCGGAAAGCTCCCATTTCGTTCCGTTTTGGAACGCATTGGGCAAATCTGCTGTTTTTTCCCATCGTGAGGAGGGATCTGCTTGGAAGAGATTCGCATTTTAGGGATCGCGCCCTTTGAGAGCATCCGTGCCGCCATGGAGCGCGTGGCGCGGGAAGAGTTTCCCGCGGTGCGCTTTGAAGCGTACACCGGCGACCTGGAGGAGGGCGTCAAGATCGCGCAGCGCCTTTCCAAAGAGAATTACGACGTTGTAATCTCCCGCGGCGGCACCGCAGAACTGCTGAAGAAAGAAACGACCCTGCCGGTGGTCGAGATCACCTTTTCGGTTTACGACATCCTGCGCGCCATCAAAATGGCCGAGAACTACAACAGTCTGTATGCCATCGTGGGCTTTCCCAGCATCACGGGGCCGGCCCATACGCTGTGTGACCTGCTGCGCTTCAACACGGACATCGTCACCGTTCACAGTGAGGCCGAGGTGCGCTCGGCGCTGGAGCGGCTGAAGCTGGGCGGCTACAGCATGGTCATCTGCGACAATGTCACCCACAGCGTCGCCCGGGAGCTGGGATACAGCGCCTTTCTCATCACCAGCGGCGCAGAAAGCCTGCACGCCGCCTTTGAGCACGCGGTGGATATCGCCAAAGAATACCGCCGGATGCGCCGGAAAATCGCGTTTCTGCAGAACGCCGTGCGGCAGTCCCGGGGGAACGTTCTGGTGTTCAACCGCCAGAAGGAACTGTGCTATACCACCGAGGACTCCGTCCCGGAAAAGATCCGGGATTATTTCGTCCAGCGCATCGGCGATCTTGGTTCCGGGGCAGTGCGGCAGTTCCTGTACACCGATGAGCTGACCTACCTGCGGGTCACCGCGCAGGCCATGACCTTTGCCAATGAGCCGTTCTATGTGTTCTGCTATACCCAGACCATCCTCTCCCGCAAGTCCATCAACGCGGGCATTTACCTGTATGAGCACAACGAGGTGCAGCACCTGTTCCAGGACAGCTTTCTGAGCATCAGCGGTGCCATCCGCCCGCTGGAAAAGCGGCTCTCGGCGCTGGCGGCCACGGCTCAGCCGGTGCTGATCCTGGGCGAGCCGGGCACCGGCAAGCAGCAGATTGCCAAGGCGCTGTACCTGAACAGCCCCTACAATCAGAATCCCTTTGTGGTCATCAACTGCACCACCCTGAACGAAAAGGGCTGGGAGTTCCTGTTCAACTCCCCTTCCTCTCCCCTGCTGGAAAACCACATCACCCTTTATTTTCAGAATATCGGCAGACTGGCCTACCGCAATCTGCAGGAACTGCTCTATTACTCCAACCAGATCTCGCTGAAAACACGGGTGTTCCTGATCTTCTCCTGCATCGTTTCCCCGCAGAACGTCCCGCCTCCCGCCATCCAGAGCTTTTCCGCCGAGATGGGCTGCGTCGGGCTGTCGGTCATCCCGCTGCGCTCCCGTGCCGACGAGATCCCGTCGCTGGCCAACCTCTATCTGAACAGCCTGAATGCCTCCCTGGGCAAGCAGATCATCGGCCTGGCGCCCAATGCCATGGATCAGCTGATCCATTACAGCTGGCCGGACAACTTCACCGAGTTCAAGGCGGTGCTGAGCGAGCTGGCGGCACTGGCGTCCTCTTCCTATATCCTGAACGACTCCGTGACCGAAGTGCTCCTGAAGGAGCGGACGCTCCATCATGCGGAGGCCGCCCCTTCAGCGGAGAATCCCTTCTCCGGAAAAACACTGGAACAGATCATCTCCGCTGCCATCAACCAGACTCTCTCCGACTGCGGCGGCAATCAGACCCTTGCCGCCAAAAAGCTGGGCATCAGCCGCTCCACCCTCTGGCGGCACCTGAGCTGACGCCAACCTGCCAGACCAATGCCGCGCTCCGGATAGCGTGCCTTCCTTATGTTCCATCGCTGCGGAACCCTTCCTACGAAAAAAACGGGGCTGTTGCACAAGGAAGAAAGCCGGTGCAACAGCCCCTTCACCTTGCCCCCTCCACCGGCTTCAGTGCGCTTTTGCGGTATTGCAGGGGGCTTTGTCCGGTGGCTTTTGCAAACCGGGTGGAAAAATTGCTGGCATCCCCAAAGCCTGCCTCCCGCGCGATTTCGCTGACGCTGTGATCGGTGAGGACAAGCAGCTCCTTTGCCTGGGTGATGCGGAAGTTGACGAGGTAATTATAAGGTGTCGTGCCCATATATCGCCGGAACAGGCGCAGAAAGTAGCTTTTGCTCATGTGCGCCTCTGCCAGCAGGTCGGCAAGGCAAAGTTCCTTCTGGTAATTTTTGCGCAGGGTCTCCGCCGCCTGCAAAATCACCTGCCGTGCGCTGGTGGCCTCGGCCTGTGCAAGGATGCTCCGGGCACACAAGGCCAGCATCTCATGGAGCGCCAGCCCGGCGGTCACCATGCTGTCCACGGTGCTGCGCTCTATCTGTGCCAAAAGCGTTTCAAAACATTCCTGCATTTTGACCCCGGTGGGCTGCACCGGGGTCAGTTTTTTACCCGGAAGCAGCAGCGGCTCCATGGCGGCGACCCCTGCGCCGTCCAGATGCACCCAGTAATGGTGCCAACCGCTTTGCCCCGGGGCGGTGCAGTAGCTTTGCGGGGTGCGGCAGTTCAGCAGCAGCGCCTGCCCGGTGCCGAGCACCACATGGCTTTCCCCCTGCTCAATGAGCCCTGCACCCCGGAGGGTGTAAAACAGGATATAACTCTCCTTATCTGTGCGGGCAGTGGAAAAATGCTGCTGGGCGTAAAACACCCCAGCTTCGGTGCAGTAATAGGGCTGGGTCAGCTCTGCCTCGCTGGGGGTGGTGCGCTTCCACAGGCTTTCCGGGGTCACATCCATGTTATAAGTCAGCATGTTCCGGCTCCTCTCTTTCTGGGTCCAGTATAGCGCCCCAGCCTTTGCAGTGCAAGAGTAGACTTTTCACAAAGAATGCGTCACCTTTGCCCATGGAATCGCCCTCGTTCTGCCGGTATACTGGTAGCAGTCAAAGCCACACAGGAGGCGCATTATGCAGAAAATCTATCTTGCCATCGACATTGGTGCGTCCAGCGGACGGCACATTGTGGGATGGATCGAGAACGGCGTTCTCCGCACCGAGGAAGTATACCGTTTTCCCAATAGCGTCCGGCGGGTGGACGGCCATCTGGAATGGGACATCGACAGCCTGTTCGTCCACGTGAAGCAGGGCATCCGGGAAGCCTTTGCAAAGTACCCGGTCATCGAGAGCCTTTCCATTGATACATGGGCGGTGGACTATGTGCTGCTGAAAGACGGTCAGCCCCTCTCCCCGGTCTACGCCTACCGCGACAACCGGACGCACGCAGTACTGAATAAGGTGCACAGCATTCTGCCCTTTGCGCAGCTCTATGCACGCACCGGCATCCAGTTCCAGCCCTTCAACAGCATCTATCAGCTATATGCCGACAAAACAGCCGGTCGGCTGGCCGAAGCCGAGGACTTTTTGATGATCCCGGAATACCTGCTGTGGAAGCTCTGCGGCGTAAAGGCGCGGGAGTACACCAACGCCACCTCCACCGGCCTTGTGAACGCCCAGACCAAGGAGTACGATCCGGAGATTCTGCAGGCACTGGGCTTACCGGAAACCATGTTCCCCAAGCTCACCGCACCCGGTACGGTACTGGGGCCGCTGAAAGCGGACATTGCCGCCCAGGTAGGCGGGCAGACCAGGGTGGTGCTGTGCGCCACCCACGACACCGCCAGCGCCGTGGAGGGCATCCCCATGGAGCAGGGGGATGCGCCGTTCCTCTCCTCCGGTACATGGAGCCTGCTGGGGGTCAAGCTGGCAAAGCCCAACACCAGCCCGGAGAGCCGCAAGGAAAACTTTACCAACGAGGGCGGCGTGGGGTACATCCGCTATCTGAAAAATATCATGGGGCTGTGGATCATCCAGTGTGTGCAAAAGCAGCTGGGCATCTCCTTTGCCGAGATGGTGGAGCTGGCCAAGACCAGCACCTACACCCGTATTTTTGATGTGAATGAGGCCCGGTTCTCTGCCCCACAGGATATGCGCACAGAGATCTTCGCCGCCCTTGCCGAGACCGGCGAAGCTCCGGCCACGGATGCCGACCTCATCAACAGCGTCTATCATTCGCTGGCATACTGCTATGGGGAAGCCTTCCGGGAGCTGGAAGTCCTCACCGGGCAGCACTGGGATAAGCTCTACATCGCAGGCGGCGGCGCAAAGAACGCCACCCTGAACGAGCTGACCGCCCACTATACCGGAAAACAGGTGGTGGCGCTGCCCATTGAGGCCACCGCCATCGGCAATTTGAAGATTCAGATGAACATTCAATAAGGAGGAACTGTATGAGTTACGCAGAAGCAAAAGCCCGCTACGCCGCCATTGGCGTGGACACCGAGGCCGCCATTGCCCGGTTAAAGGCCGTGCCCATCTCCCTGCACTGCTGGCAGGGAGATGATGTCCGGGGCTTTGACACCGACCCCACCAAGCCCCTGACCGGCGGCATCCAGACCACCGGCAACTACCCCGGCCGTGCCCGCACCCCGGAGGAGCTGATGGCAGACCTGGACAAGGTGCTTTCCCTCTGCCCCGGCACCAAAAAGATCAACCTCCATGCCTCCTACGCCATTTTTGACGCAGAAAATCCGTGGGTAGACCGGGATAAACTGGAGCCGAAGCACTTCAAAAAATGGGTGGATTTCTGCAAGGCAAGAGGGCTGGGCGCAGACTTTAACCCCACCTTTTTCTCTCACCCCAAGTGCGACCCCCTGACCCTTGCCAGCCCCAATGAGGAGGCCCGGAAATTCTGGGTCAACCACGGCAAAGCCTGCATCCGCATCAGCCAGTATCTGGCAGAGGAGCTGGGTCAGCCCTGCACCATGAACATCTGGACGGGCGACGGCTTCAAGGACATCCCGGCCGACCGCAAAGGCCCCCGGGACCGCTACAAAGCCAGCATCGACGAGATCCTGAGCGAGCCTTACGATTTCAACCTGGTAAAGCCCTGCATCGAGAGCAAGGTGTTCGGCATCGGCGTGGAGGCCTACACCGTAGGCAGTGCCGAGTTTGCCCTGAGCTACGCCGCCTTCAACCGGGAAAAGTGCATTCCCCTGATGGATAACGGCCACTACCACCCCACGGAGGTGGTCAGCGATAAGATCCCTGCCCTGCTGGCCTTCTTCCCAGAGATCGCCCTCCACATTACCCGACCCATCCGCTGGGACTCCGACCATGTGGTGCTGTTTGACGATGAAACGAAGGAGATCTGCAAGGAGATCGTGCGCTGCGGCGGTCTGGACGGCCGGGTAAACATTGCGCTGGATTACTTTGACGCTTCCATCAACCGCATCTCCGCATGGACGGTGGGCTTCCGTAACGTGGAAAAGGCGCTGCTGTCTGCCCTGTGCACCCCGCATACGGTGCTGAAAGAGCTGCAGGACACCAACCAGTTCACCGAGCTGATGGTGCGGCAGGAGGAGCTGAAGACCCTGCCCTTTGGCGAGGTCTGGGACGAATACTGCCGCCGGAACGGTGTGCCGGTAGACGGTGCATGGTTTGAGGAAGTCAAAAAGTACGAGCAGAACGTGCTGAGCAAGCGCATTTGAATGAGAGAGGTTTTTGAAGATGGATATTCTGGATATTGAAATTGTCAAAGGTTTTATGCGGATGTGCAACGATGGCTGGCTGCAGGGCTGGCACGAGCGCAACGGCGGCAACCTGACCTACCGCATGAAGGAAGAGGAAGTGGCACAGTGTCGCCCCTTCTTTGACCCGCAGCCCCGCGAATGGGTGAACATGGGCGTGCAGGCGGATAATCTGGCGGGGGAGTATTTCATTACCACCGGCTCCGGCAAGTTTTTCCGCAACGTGGAGCCGGACCCTGTTCACAGCATCGGTATTGTGGAGATCAACGACAAGGGCGACAGCTGGCGCATCGTCTGGGGCTTGGAGGGCGGCGCAAAGCCTACCAGTGAGTTCCCCAGCCACTTTATGAACCACAGCGTCCGCAAGGCTGCCACCAATGGCGCAAACCGTGTCATCTACCACTGCCACGCCACCAACGTGATTGCCCTGACCTACATCCTGCCCCTGACCGACCGGGACTTCACCCGTGCGTTGTGGCAGAGCGCTACTGAGTGCCCGGTGGTGTTCCCGGAGGGCGTAGGTGTCTGCCCCTGGATGGTGCCCGGCGGGGCAGACATTGCCATGGCCACCAGTGAGCTGATGAAAACCTATCAGGCTGCCATCTGGGCACAGCACGGTCTGTTTGCCTCCGGCCCGGACTTTGACATTACCTTTGGTCTGGCCCACACCATTGAGAAGAGCGCCGAAATTTACGTCAAGGTGCTCTCCATGGGCGGCGGCATCATCCGGC
>ENA-ORUI01003279-ORUI01003279.1-human-gut-metagenome-genome-assembly--contig:-NODE-3279-length-11926-cov-2.159801_pt1 | contig 11926 bp, 12 predicted proteins | sample MGYA00242078_ERZ509205 | MGnify/ENA primary metagenome ERZ509205 (study PRJEB26280, sample SAMEA2338828) | human gut metagenome | biome: human gut; feature: human-associated habitat; material: faeces... | reverse complement strand
TGCTTTGCATACTCTATGTGGCATAGTTAACGCACCACACTTGCTACATTTTACTAATGTAGGAGCAGTCATCTTCCAGTTTGCTCTACGGCGGTCTCTTCTTCCTTTAGAAGATTTATTCTTTGGACAAATTGACATGGTCACACCTCCTCTTGTAATTACTTCTTTTGTGACGTTCGGGATATATTACTTATGCAGTATTCAATACTTTAATATCTTATTGATTAAAGTCACGGAAGATATCCTGAATAGCCGCCATCCGCGGGTCAAGGCTCTCCTTGTGACAATCACATGTGTGATTGTTTAAGTTGGTACCGCAGATGCTGCACAATCCTTTACAATCTTCCTTACAAAGAACCTTTGTAGGGAGTGCAACCACAATCTCATCCATGATGAGCTTGTCTACATCCAACATATATCCGTCTATGAAACTTAATTCATCCACGTCTTCAATGCCATCTGACTCTGTATTGGGATTAACACTGCGATCAATCGTGATATGGAATGTATTCTCCACATCCTCCAAACATCGATCACATGGTATTATCAATCGAATCGTCGTCTCACCTGTAACATGAAGTTTATCTTCTGCTTTGGAAACAGTCAAAAGAAAAGGCTCCTTATAGGATACCGGATAACTGCCTCTTCGAAGCTTGAGCTTCTCAAAATCAGGCTCAACTTTAAAATTCTTGATAACAGATGGATTAGATAAGATTTCCGATATATTTATCTTCATAATATCGCAACCTCTCTTTTCTCATACTCTTGGTATTATACACAGTTACTTTTTCTTTGTCAAGAAATATTTTCATATATTTCGCATATATTTTATTAAATGAACTGCTGGGAGATCTGATTTGAAAAAACTTATTTTTCGTTTAGCACAAGTACTCTGCTGCTTATCCTTTATTCTTATGCTTTTACAGTATTCTCTCGTATTAAAGTACGCAAAAGAAGGTCTGTTTGTATGGGCCTCCTGTGTACTTCCGCTTCTCTTGCCATTTATCATTTTGTCGAAATTCTGGATTCGGTACGAAATACCACAACTTTTCTTTAAGCAAGTACACCGCCTTGTTCCCGCAGGCACGACCATCGCTATTTCACTTCCCGTCTTCTTGCTTGGACTTTGCTCTGGCTTCCCTGTTGGTGCTATATTTATTTCGCATTATTATCAACAGAATCTCTTAAACAAAAGGCAGGCAGAATCACTGCTTCCTCTGGCCTCCTTCGTAAGCCCTATGTTTGTGGCAGGGTACGTCCGCTCCCAGATAAATCTGCAGGAAAGATTATGGATATACTATCTTCTTTGCCTTTACCTGCCTGTTTTGTTATGCTATCTGCTACTCCTGATTCCAGACTCACATATTTCTGCTATATATCATAGACAAAAAAAGCGAAGACAGACCAGCTCATCCTCTTTCGCCAGAAAAGATTCTGCAAAGTCTGTCACAAAACTTTCAAATAAGAAGTCTCCTGCCCTCTCTTTATCAGAAGAAGTCTTTCTTCCTTCTCTCGAAATCATCTTTATTATCGGAATCTATATGATGATCTTCTCCATTCTTTCAGGAATGCTTACAAGCTTTCCGCTTTTTCAGGTACCTGTATTCACCTTTGTGCTTGCGAATCTTGAGGTCACTACAGGAATTCACTTATTAGCCTTAAAACCATTTATCACACCTCAGATACAATATGCCCTCATTGCAGCTACTACATCTTTTGGCGGGTTATGTACTATGGCCCAGGTCCAGACAGTTCTCTCTGCTACAGATCTGTCTTTAAAAAGATATATTGTTATAAAGACAGGGACTGCTTTTGTGAGCTTTCTTCTATGCCTGATTCTTTTACGCTGACCTTTTGTCTTTATATTTTCAGTATTAATAAGGGCAGATTCTCATCCCTATTTTTCCTGCCGTATTTAGCAAAGGGGTACACTTTTTATTTTCCCCTAAAGAACTGCTTTCTTCTTTTAGAGCGTGTTCGATAATCTACTCTTCTGCCCGTTCCTCTTTCTTTTCAAAATCTTCTTTTCTCCGGCCTGTCCGAATGCCTGCTCCAAGCTGCAGGTCAATCTCCTGTTTGTCCGCAACAATCTGTTTATGTTCTGACTTTAACTTTTCGAGTACGGAATTAAAGTATTCTTTTTCTTCTTTAATAATTGTACTGTACATATATTCAAGGCCTTCTAACATATTCTGTGTATACTGCAGAGCGCCTGTCTGTACCTCTCTTGCAGTTTCTCTCGCCTTTCCATTCAGCTCATCAGCAGCTTTCTGTGCATCTTTTACGATGGAGTCTGCACGCATATTTGCCAGTGCAACAATCTCATTATCATCAATCATCACACCAGCCTCTTTGGCTGCATCTTTTACGATACGCTCGGCACGGGCCTTTGCATCCGCAATGATGGATTCCTTGGATTTTATAATCTGGCGGCTTTCTGCCAGTTCTTTTGGCAGGCGGGTGCGCACCTCATCAAGCATTGCTAACAGTTCCTCCCGGTTTATCTTAATCATACTTCCGCTGCTTAAGACTCCGGCAGTTTTACAATTATCCACATATACTTCTATTTCTTCAATCAATTCTTCGATACTCATATTTGCCATTCTTTTCCTCCCATACCGCAGTTAGCTCTGCTTATACTTCTCATAGACCCTTTTACTGACTTCTTCTGGTACAAACGGTGTAATATCCCCATCAAATGCGGCAAGTTCTCTTATCATACTGGAACTTACAAAAGAATATTCTGCGCTGGTAGCAAAAAACATCGTTTCTATGTTCGGGTTTAACTGTTTATTTGTCTGCGCCATCATCAATTCATATTCAAAGTCTGATACTGCCCGGATTCCTCTGACAATGACATCTGCTTTCATTTTATCACTAAATTCAATAAGAAGTCCATTAAAAGATACAATTTCCACATTCGGAATATTCTTCGTCACTTCCTTAATAAGTTCCACTCTTTCTTCTATAGAAAAAAGTGGTTTCTTCGCTTTATTAATCAATACACCTATAATCACTTTGTCAAAAACTGCTGCGGTACGTTTTATAATATCTAAATGTCCTAGAGTAATCGGGTCAAAACTTCCCGGGTAAACTGCTGTTGCCATAATTTCGTCTGTTCCTCTACTTTCGTAATATTCTTTTCTTTACTTTCTCTGAAGGAAAGTGTGCTTATTCGTCTTATAAATCTTTTCTTTTGTAATGGTAAATCCAGTGTCCATAACCCAGGAGAATTCTGTATCAAGATCTGACTCAATAATAATTGTTGTGTTCTCATCGCAAAGCACCGAACCATCTAAATATAAAACAGCTTCTTTTTCCAAAAGCTTTCCATATGGTGGGTCCATAAATATGTAATCAAATGCTTGTTTTTTATCTTCTAAAATGCGGAGTGCTGTCATAACATCTTTAGACATCACTACTGCCTTCTCTCTAAGGTGCGTATGATTAAGATTCTCCTCAATACAGGCAGCTGCCTTTCTGTTTTGTTCCACAAAGACCGCCTGTGATGCCCCTCTGCTTAATGCTTCAATTCCAATGCCGCTGCTTCCGCTGAACAAATCAAGAAACCGGCTCTCCTCCACATAAAAAGACAGCATATTAAATAACGTTTCCTTAATTCGGTCCGTTGTCGGCCGTGTTCCCATTCCCTCAATCGTCTTTAATTTTAAATGACGTGCTGAACCTGCGATAACTCTCATAATATCTTTCGTCCATCCTTTTTCTTGTATAATTATATTTATTGTATACTATATCATATTTTTGTCAAGGCACTTCCTTTCTTAGAAAATACTCTGTGTTTAAAAAGCAAAATTCCTGTTATCATAGCCTCTTTTCCAGTTACTAAAACCAGTTTTTTAATATCAGCCTGCCAGCTTTCCCTTTATTTTCTTAATCTCTTTTTTCGTAAGTCCTACTGCCATAAGATATACTTTAAAAGAGCCATAATGCTCTATAATATGATCATACGCTTTTTCTATCCACTGTGGCTTCGAAAACTCTAATTCCTCAAGGCCATCTTCTAAACGTAGTTTTACATTCTCTTTTAAATAGGTATGTGTTACTTCATAGTTCGCCACAATATCCTCCTTAGAAACCCCTGCAAGTCCCATAAGAATCATAGCAAGGACTCCTGTTCTGTCTTTTCCAGCCTGGCAGTGAAACAACAGGCACCCATCAATATTGTCTAAAATAAAATGGAAAATCTTATACAACATTTCTTTGTATTCTACCAGCTTCACATAAAACTCTCCCGGGTCAAATCCTACCTCTTTTACCGCTCTTAAATCCAGGATTCCATCTGTGATCAGCGGACAGTTTATGTATTTTACTGCGTTATTTCCCCGAAAAGGATTCGGATAGATTAATGCTTCTTCCCTGCTTCTTAAATCAATAATACCAGAAAGGCCGTATTCTATAAGAAACGTTTTATCTTCTTCTGTAATATCGGTAAGATTCTCACTGCGGAGAAACTGATGATGTATTGTAATCGACCCTTTTTTTGTTGCATAGCCTCCTAATTCCCGTACATTATATGCGTTTTCCATAGGAAGGCGAGTGTAATTTAAATACGGTTTTCTCTTCATATAGTAATCTCCTTCTATCGTTCATAAAATTTCTCTTATTGTTTTCTCTTACTATAGCAATTTCCATTCGGTTTTTAAATATTTTTTGCAAAATTCAAATTCTTCTCCAGAGAATACTGATGCAATTTCTGGAAATTATATCCTTCTTTCTTTAAGTAATCCACTGCCTCAGAAGCCATTTTTAAAATATCTGCATTCGAGTAAATATCGCCAAGTGCAAAATTCATCGTTCCACTTTGTTTTACACCAAAAAACTCTCCCGGACCACGAAGTTTTAAATCTTCATTGGCAATCTCAAATCCATCATTAGAATGTCCGATAATGGAAAGACGTTCCATCGCTTCTTCTTTTTCTGAACCAGAAATAAAGACACAGTATGACTGTGCTTTTCCTCTTCCAACACGTCCGCGGAGCTGATGGAGCTGAGCAAGGCCAAACCGTTCCGCATTCTCTATGAGCATAACGGTTGCATTTGGAACATCAATACCGACTTCTACAACGGTAGTAGAAACTAAAATCTGAATTTCATTCTTCGAAAAGCGTTCCATAATATCATTCTTTTCTGCCGGGCGCATATGTCCATTTAAAGCTTCAACGGTAATAGAAGGCGGTAATGCCTGCGAAAGCATTCTTGCATACTCTTCCACATTTTCCAAATCCATTTTTTCATTTTCCTCAATCATCGGACAGATCACATATGCCTGATGTCCAAGTGCTACCTGCTTTCTTATAAATTCCCATGCAGCCGGACGATAGGAAGTTCCCACAACAGAATTTTTAATCGGCAGTCTGGAAGCCGGCATTTCATTCATAATGCTAACATCTAAATCTCTGTACAAAATAATTCCCAGTGTACGTGGAATCGGCGTCGCACTCATTACAAGAACATGGGGGTCTTTCCCTTTTTTCATAAAGGCATCTCTTTGTTTTACTCCAAAACGATGCTGCTCATCGGTAACAATAAATGCAAGATTGTCAAAAGCTACATCGTCCTGTATCACTGCATGCGTTCCAATTAAAATTTGAATCTCACCAGAGGCACAGGCTGCCTTTATCTCTCTTTTTTCCTTTGCTTTTGTGGAACCGGTAAGCAGGGCAACGGTAATCCCAAGTGGGGAAAGGAGTTTCACAAAGTTCTGGTAATGCTGTTCTGCAAGTACCTCTGTCGGAGCCATCAACGCCGCTTGGTAACCGGCAAGAACAGCAGCATACATCGCTGTCATTGCTACAATCGTCTTTCCCGAACCAACGTCTCCCTGTAAAAGGCGGTTCATTGCCATTGTATCGGAAAAGTCCTGGCGAATTTCATTTAACACCTTTTTTTGTGCCCCTGTAAGAGGATACGGTAAATTTTCTACAAACCTCTTTACGGGTTCTTCCATTGGAATAATATAGTGATTGAGTGCTTGTTCCTCCCTGTCTTTGACAAGTTCTAACGCACTGAAAAAACGGAAAAATTCATCAAAAATGATTCGCTTTTTCGCCTCCATCAAATGTTCGGTCCCTGTAGGAAAATGTACTTCTCTAAGTGCTGTATTCACTGGTTCTAAATCATAATAATTTCGAACGGTTTCCGGAAGATACTCTTCTTCTCTGTACATTTCAAATGCAGCTGCCTGTGCTTTTTGTACTGTCTTATTCGACAATCCTGTTGTGAGAGGGTAAATCGGCTGAAATGTTTCCATTAACTGCAAATACTTTTCCCTCTTACAGTACTCCGGCTGTTCTAACATAAGACGTCCATCTTTATAAATCGGGGTTCCTGTAAAAATCCACTGTTCTCCCTGTTTTAATGTATTTCGAAGATATGGCATATTAAACCAGCGCACAAAAAGCTGTCCGCTGACATCTGCGATAAGCCCGGTACAAAGTTTTAACTTCCGAACAGTCTTTAGATGAATCGGGGAAGCGATTTCTGCCTCAATCGAACATCTTTGTCCTGTCTTTATCTCTGATATGGAAATTGGCTCTGGATAAGTCGTGTAACAACGAGGATAGTGATGCACCAACTGATCTACGGTCTCTATGTCAAGCTTTGCAAGTAACTTTTCCGTCTTTTCTCCAATTCCTTTAATTTCCCTTACTGGTATTCCCAACTGAGATTCTCCTTCCTCCACATGCATCATGTGGTAATATTATTTTATCTTAATCAAAACACTCTTATATGAAAATAGCAGCGATTCCATGTCAATACACGGAATTGCTGCCACAAAGGAGTGATTTATTCCCTCTTTTTTCATTATATCATTATTTCATTTATCTTACTCGACAGAAATCATATAGTAATAGATTGGCTGTCCGCCAAAGTTGACCTCTACTTCGCATTCTGGGAACTTATCCTCAATTGCATCGGAAAGTGTATCTGCATCATCTTTGGTTACATCGGCTCCATAGTAAAGGCAAATAAGTTCCGAATCTTCATCTGCCATTGTAGAAAGTAATTCTAATGTTGTCTCAGTAAGATTCTTTCCTACTGCAGCGATTCCATCATCATTGATTCCCATGATGTCTCCATTATGAATTTCCTTTCCATCAATTACTGTGTCTCGTACCGCGTAAGTAACCTGACCGCTTGCAATATCCTGATAAGCCTCTTTCATATTCTCTTCGTTCTCATCCACACCTGCTTCTGGCATATATCCAATCATTGCGGATATTCCCTGTGGAATTGTCTTTGTTGGAAGAACGATAATCTTCTTATCTTCTGTTAAATCTCTGGCCTGCTCTGCTGCAAGAATAATATTCTTGTTATTTGGCAGGATAAAGATATTCTTTGCATTGACCTGCTCGATTGCGTTAAGCATATCCTCTGTGCTAGGATTCATCGTCTGGCCGCCTTCAATAAGGTAATCTACACCAAGACCTTCGAAAATATCGGTAAGTCCCTCACCAACAGATACTGCAATAAATCCAACTTCTTTGGCTGGTTTTTCTGCAGCTGCTTCTTTAGCGGCAAGTTTCTCTTCTTCTGCTTCCTGCTGTCTCTGACGGGCTGCCTCATTCTCTGCATCTTTGATGAGCTTCTCCTGATGCTCTAAGCGCATATTGTCAATCTTCATACGGGAAAGCTGACCATACGTGAGTGCGCGTTCAAAAGCCTGTCCCGGATGATTGGTGTGCACGTGTACCTTGACAATCTCATCATCAGCTACCAAAACAATGGAATCACCGATGGAATCCAGAAATTCACGGAAACGGTCGATCTCATCCTGTGGAAGCGGTTTTTCAAGAAGGATAATAAACTCTGTACAATATCCAAATTTGATATCTGCCTCTGCCTGAGGAGAAATCTTTGTGATCTTAGGAGCTGCTGCCTCAAACTGGGAATAATCCACTTCTTTTCCATGATATCCGTCGATGGCACCACGGAAAACTTCCAGAAGTCCCTGTCCGCCAGAATCCACAACACCTGCTTCTTTCAGGACTGGAAGTATCTCTGGTGTTCTGGCAAGAGTTTCCTCTGCATGCTGAAAGATCCCGTCGAAAAAAGCATCCAGATCTTCTGCAGCATCAGCAAGCTCTGCTGCTCTGTCTGCTGCAGCTCTGGCTACAGTAAGAATGGTTCCCTCTTTTGGTTTCATAACTGCTTTGTATGCAGTTTCAACGCCTCGCTCCATAGCTGCGGCAATGGCAGGTGCATCCAGATCTGTAAGTTTACGCACACCTCTGGTAAATCCACGCAGAAGCTGTGACAGGATAACACCAGAATTACCTCTGGCTCCACGGAGGGAACCGGAAGAAATTGCCTTTGCCAGGGATTCCATATCCGGATCTGTAAGAGCACCTACTTCAGAAGCAGCAGACATGATGGTAAGCGTCATATTGGTTCCCGTATCTCCATCAGGTACAGGAAACACATTCAGTTCATTGATCCACTCTTTCTTCGCTTCCAGATTCTTTGCTCCGGACAGAAACATTCTGGAAAGTATTTTAGCATCTATGGTTTTGTTATTCACCACAAGTTCCTCCTCTATCCTAATCAATTGCGCGTACGCCTTCTACATAAATATCGATCTTATCGATCTCCATTCCTGTAAAGGCCTCGACTTTATATTTGACATTGCTGACAAGGTTGTCTGCAATTGTACTTATATTCACGCCATATGCCACAATAACATGGAAATTCAGGCGGATTTTATTGTCCTCTGTAATTCTGACGCTGATGCCATGTTTCAGGCTGTTCTTTCCAAGAAGCTTTACCAGTCCGTCCTTCATACTGACTGCAGCCATGCCTACGATACCAAAACATTCTACAGCAACGCTTCCTGCGTAGGTTGCGATTACATCTGTGTCAATTATGATCTGACCTAATCCGGAATCTATACGTCCATTCATATGGTTACCTCCAATGCTCATTATTGTATGTAAGTGTATTATAACCTCTTTTCACAGAAAAAGAAATATAATTTTTGAGTTTTTTCCTTTTTTTGCTTGCAAAAGCACAATTCATCTGTTACAATGTAATCTGTTGAACACAAGGTTACTGTTCAGACGCTATGCACACAGCACGACAGTAACAATAAAGCGTCAAGGAGGTGCTATCATGGCTAAATGTGCAATCTGTGAGAAAGCTGCTCATTTCGGAAATAATGTAAGTCATTCACATAGAAGATCCAATAAAATGTGGAAATCTAACGTAAAATCCGTTAAAATCAAGACTGCTGAGGGTGGAGCTAGAAAGACATATGTATGTACTTCTTGCTTAAGATCCGGTAAAGTAGAAAGAGCATAATAACACCATTACCCCTGTTGCAACAGGGGTATTTTTTTTGCAAAAAAGACTGTCCCTCTGTTCAGATATTCTTTACCGAATATTCTGCCTGAGCTGACAGTCTTTTTTTATTTCATATGTCAAACGGGATATTCGCAATCTTCTGTAAAGTTAATGACAGAAAAGATGATATCCCAACAACAGGAAAACTCCGGCCGAAACCACCAGAACCACATTTTCTGCGATCAGCATCCCGATTATCATCCCAATCCCTATGAAAAACAGCATAAAGCCGAACAGCTTTTCCAATTCTTCTGCACCTTTTTCATCGGTTTGCTATAGTCTATGCAAAAATTATTTTTCTGATTCGCCGACAGATTCTTCGTCACCTTTTCCGGAGGTAAAACGGTCTACAAAATCCGGAACCATATCAAGGATCTTGGTGAGACCATCCTGATTTTTCACATTGACCAGCTTTGTTGTTCCATTCTGGATCACAAGCACTGCACAGGGAGTCATCTTTCCTGCCATTCCGCCGCCGCCGTTATCCTTCTTCTCTCCGGAAAAAGCACCGGCACCTACACCGAAAGATACATCCATCAGAGGAAGAATGATCGTATCGCCTACATGGATTGCCTCTCCTACCACTGTTTTCGCAGAAATAAAACTGTCCATTCCCTTGAATAATGAATTTACGGTTTCTTTAAAATTGTTTTCATTTGCCATGGTCATGCCCTCCTGGTTTTCCAACGTTTTATAACGTATTTTATATTTTTATTGAAATAAATACTCACTGCTGCCCGCACAGGAACAAATCCGTAGATCCTGCCTTTTGCCCTAATGTTTCCATACAGATAATTCTCACTGTCAAAACGGGGATTGATCTGTATACAGTTTTTGTGAAATGGAATTGTCATCCCAAGTACAGCAAGTGCCGCACCTGTCAGCGCCGGATCTTCAAAAGAAAAAGTAACCTGCCCTTCTATCCTTGTAGGAAAAATATGCTTAAGCAAAAATTTTCCATGTTTCCATACAAGTTTTCTGGCAGCTGTCACTCTGGGATGTTCTATAAACGCCTTCCACCAGGACACATTCTTTTTAATCTTCCCGAATGTCCTGCGGATATTTTGCAGTTTTGTACGAATCAACTGAAATATATTTCGGATCCGGTCATAAATCCTTTTTATAAAAAACTGCCTCTTCTTTAGACTATTCTGATCTGTATCATCTGCATTCAGTTCCTGCTGTCCGGATATCTGACTGTTTCTGATCCTCTCTGTATCAGCAGATGTATCTGAAGCTGAATTTCTGTCTGTTTTCAGATCCTCAGTCTCCATATTCTCTGATTTCGGGTGATCAACCACTGATTTTTTATGCTCTTCTTCCCTGTTTCCGTCTGTGCCGGATACAGATACCTTTTCTGCGCCGGATTTCTCCGGATTTTTCCCGGATTTCTTTGTTACAGCCCTCTTCTCCTGCCGTTTTTTCAACAACTTGTCTACGGGAATTCCAAACAGATGAAAGGATATCTCCATCTGCTGATCTTTCCATTCCGCTCTCAGCGAAATCCCATGAAACAGCCAGCTTACGATACCCTCTCCCTCTGTCTGTTTCCAGCCACCTTCTGCCTTGACAGCTGATGCCTTATATCTTACAGGACAGAACAGTACAAGAAGAACTGCCAGTAAAAGAAGGCCCAGCAGAATTCCCAGGATGATCAGTATAAATTTAAGGATCAGCCATAAAATATGTAACATATTCTCACCTGTTTTCTATATATTCAGCTGTTGCGAAGGTTCCCGTTTCCCTGTACATTTCATCGATCAGACTTCGCACCATCTCCAGGGCTTCCTCTTTGCCCTTCGCCATTCCTATGATCTTCGGACAGATTCCATAAAAGCTCTTCTGTATCAGCATTGCTGCAGGAATAATATCCATCAGATTCACAGGATTCTCTGCCAGAGTAAGGAGATAAATGCCCAGAACCGGTTTTCCGCTGTTCAGTTTCTTTTTTATCTTCTCAGGATCCTTTACAGATTCCCCTGCAAGAAAATTCTCCTGCCATTTCAGCATCTTACACCCTCTCCCGTTTCTATAACACTTCAGTCACAGTATTTCCATTTTCTCCAAAATTTAAACCGGGCTGCGTTGCAAAAAAACACAGCCCTGTTCTCTCGTTAATAATACTTATGCTGTTTTCCCCAAAGTCCATTGCTTCTCATCTCCAGATATTCCTGATAAGCACGCTCTACGATCTGCTTCTCGTTTGAAAACCTCAGCAGATGATAGATCTCATGAAATTTATAATATCCGGAATCTACAAAAAACTCCTCTCTCTGGGGCTTACTATGATAATTATCCGCAGTCATAAGATACCAGTGTACCTCTTTGAAAACCACGTCCTCCGGAACGGTAAAGTTATATTGGCTCTTTCCGATGTATTTCACAATGGTCGCACGCACTCCAGCCTCTTCCATCACTTCCCGCAATGCTGTCTGTTCATGCGTTTCGCCTGGTTCCACTGTTCCTTTCGGCAATACCCAGCCCTCATAACGGTTCCTGTAAGATTTATACAAAGTAAGAATCTTACCCCGATGAATTACCACACCGCCACAGCTCGTTGCTTCTA
>ENA-ORUI01003274-ORUI01003274.1-human-gut-metagenome-genome-assembly--contig:-NODE-3274-length-11949-cov-4.099546_pt1 | contig 11949 bp, 12 predicted proteins | sample MGYA00242078_ERZ509205 | MGnify/ENA primary metagenome ERZ509205 (study PRJEB26280, sample SAMEA2338828) | human gut metagenome | biome: human gut; feature: human-associated habitat; material: faeces... | reverse complement strand
TGCAGAGGTATCTGCAATTGGTCCTGCGTACATAACACCTTCGATACCAAATATAATCGGCAAAAGAAGCACAAGCGGAATCAAGAAGATGATCTGTCTTGTCATGGAAATGAAAATTCCCATCGGTGCCTTTCCGATTGAAGTGAAGAAATTTGCTGTCAGCGGCTGAATACCATTTAAGAACGTGCAGAACATGAAAACACGGAAGTATGATACTGCAAATTGCTCATACAGCTCATCACCGCTTCCAAACAGCGCCGTAATCTGACGCGGAAACAGCTGAAATCCTGCAAACGCAATGACTGCAATTATGGTTGCCACTATTGCTGCCAAACGATATGTTTTCTTTACACGGCTGTACTGAGCTGCACCGTAGTTAAATCCAATGATTGGCTGTGCACCCTGTGAAATACCTATGACGATTGACAAGAACACCATGTTTACCTTCGATCCAACGCCAACTACTGCAAGCGGAATATCGCTTCCGTAGATGGACAGCGCACCATAGTAACGAAGCACGTTGTTCATAACAATCTGAGTCACAAAGATCGCCAGCTGATTAAAGCAGGCTGCCATACCTAGCGCCATAACCATTTTCAAGAAACGCGGCTTTGGCATAAAATCATGAATTGAAAGCTTCACGGTGTGAAACTTTGGCAAATATCCGAGCACCATAAGCGCCGAAAAAATCTGTCCGATGATCGTCGCCCATGCTGCACCAGCGATGCCCCACTTGAATACAAAAATAAACAGTGGGTCAAGAATCGTGTTGATGACTGCACCGGCCAGTGCCGACAGCATAGAATACGTTGGCTTTCCGTCGGCACGAATCAGATGAGTTCCGCCTGTTGTCAGTACAAAGAACGGCATTCCGAGCGATGTAATTCCTACGTATGTCATTGCATAATCCATTACATACTCTGTCGCACCAAATGCAGTAATCAGCGGACGAAGAAAAATTCTTGACACAAGGCATATCGCAATGCCGGCAATAATCAAACTGCCAAATGCAGTTCCTGCGATTTTTTTCGCATTCTCCTCATGCTTTCGTCCCATTTCAAGGTTAAAATTTGATGCACCGCCGATTCCAAGCATCAGACCGACAGCTGTGGCAAGTGTTGTCAGCGGAAATGCGACATTTGTTGCCGCATTTCCGTACATGCCAACACCCTGACCGATAAATATCTGGTCTACGATGTTATACAGCGCGCCGACCAGCAGCGAAATAATGCACGGGATCGCATATTTTTGCATCAGCTTGCCGATGCGTTCCGTGCCGAGAAATTGATTGGAACTTTCCATGGGATTCACCTTACCTTTCCATTTTGGGGCAAATAAAAACAACGGGCAGCCCTCATGCAACCGGTTTTACGCATGAGTGCTACTCGTTGTACGAAATTATTATAGCCTGCCTGCCGGGAATTTGCAAAGGCAGTTTTGCACAAGAATTATGCTGAACATTCTGCGCAGATTGTACGAGACAAACTTCGTGGAGGATGCCCTTGGAAGCCAGTCACCCAGCCGTGGCACAATAAGGTGGAGCGCAAAAGTACGCTGGAAAGACTGTTTTGTACAGGCTGTTCCATCTGGATGAAAGAGGAGCAATATGGCACAGTATCAAGCAGGAATGCTCATAGTTTATGGAAATCTTGGAGTCAATGAAATCGAACGTGTCGGGCCGCAGAGCTTTTGCGGGGAACCGGCGAAGGATTACTACACCCTTCGCCCTTACTTTCCGGATTTTCACGGCCGCAGTTACATTCCAGCCGCACAGGAAGGCGTTCTCCGCCCGGTCAGCTCTGCGGAACAAATCACGGCAGATTTTGAGAAGATAAAGTCCGAAGAACTTCCCGTTCCAATTTCCAACAACCAGACTGCTCTGGCCGAGCATTATCAGGCGATGCTCCACACCAACGATTTTTACGGGTATCTGAAATTGTTCAAGGAACTGTACCAGAAGCAGGCCGCACAGCGCAGCCGGGGCCGCAAGTTCAGCACGATGGACGTTCATTTCTACCAGATGGCGGAGCGTGTTCTGCGGGAAGAACTTGCCATTGCGTTCTCGGAGTCGTTGGAGGATGCCGAAAAGCAGCTGATCGATGCTGTCACATAAAAATGACCGTTTCCGTTCAAAAACGGAGGGCGTCAGCACCTTGATCGGGAACGAAACGCCGGTGGGCCTTGCCAACCGCTGGGGTTCCTGGGCGGATGCACGCACCATCGACTGCCACCTGCGGTATGTCAAGACCATCGGCGAGCGTTACACGGGCAAGGTGAAATACTGGCTCACCTTCAACGAAATCAATGTATTGGGCATGGCTCCATCCACGACAGCTGCCGCATCGACTACCTGCGCAGCCATATCCAGGCGATGAAAGCCGCCGTGGAAGAAGATGGCGTCGACCGGATGGGCTATACCATGTGGGGCTGCATCGACCTTGTGTCGGCTTCCACCGGCGAAATGGCAAAGCGTTATGGCTTTGTCTATGTGAACTATCAGGACGATGGTTCCGGCGATGGCAGACGCCTGAAAAAAGAGAGTGCAGACTGGTACAAAAAGGTCATTGCATCCAATGGCAGCGATCTGACCTGACCGATTCCGCCTGCAAGAAGGAAATGAAGAACGACCGCACGGCATATGGGAAATGCTCCGTGCGGTCGTTTGTTTGTTCAGAGCGTGATGCCGCCGTAAGGCGGCTCTGGTTTCCGCTGCAGCGCACACAAGAGGTTGACCACGGCATCACAGGAGACGGAAGAACGCCGGAATCTCAGGTCAAGCTGTCTGGCAGGGGACAGGTCTGGGACACGGCTTTCTTGACAATTCCGTTGTTCACCGTTAAAATAGCACAAAACGAATGTCATTTCTACAAGGAGGTCGTACCATGTCAGAGCTTCAGGAACAGATTCGGCAATATGGCAGCTATCTGTACGAATGGAATGCTTCGTACGAGGAGTACGCCCGGCGCGTTGGCTTGTCCTATACCAGTCTGGCTGTTTTGAGCACGCTCTATGACGCGGAGAACTGCACCCAGAAAATGCTGTGCGAGCGCTGCTTCCTGCCGAAGCAGACGGTCAACGCCGCCATCACTGCATTTTATAAAAAGGGCTGGGTCCGGCTGGAAGAACTCCCGGAGGACCGCCGGAACAAGACCATCCACTTTACGCCGGAGGGGCAGGCAGCAGTGGACGAGATTGTGCGGCGTGTCCGGGAAAGTGAGCGCAAGTCCATGGGGGCGCTGAGCGAGTCCGAGCGGCAGCTCCTGCTGAACGTGACAAAACGCTACATTGCGGGCTGCAGAGAAGCAATGGAAGAAGCGTAAAATTCCAGCGGGGCTTTAAGCGGAGAAAAGGCCGTGCAGCAGCGCCGCGCTGCTGCAGAAAGAACAAAAAGAACGAACGACCACACGGCGTACAGAAGACGTTCCGTGTGGTCGTTCGTTTGTTGATGCAGGGAAAAGGGGATTACTGTGCGCTTGCGTAGGCTGCTGCACTGTCACCGGCGATGCGGCCGAAGACCACAAAGTCGGCTACGGCAGTGCCGCCCAGACGGTTTGCGCCATGGACGCCGCCGGTCACCTCACCGGCTGCAAACAGGCCGGGGATCGAGGTGCCGTCTTCCTTCAGCACCTCCGTATCGCTGTTGATGGTCACGCCGCCCATGGTGTGATGCACACCGGCGGTGACCTTGATGGCGTAATAGGGACCGTTGTTCAGCGGGTTGGCAAAGCTGGTGCGGCCAAAGTCGGGATCGTTCTTGGCCTCAACATAGCTGTTCCAGGTCTCCATGGTGTTGGCAAAGGTGGTGGGATCGACATCCAGTTCCTTGGCCAGCTCTTCGTAGGTGGCACCGGTCTTGGTGTAGCCCTTGGTGATGTAGCCCTGGATGACGCTGGAGGCGTCTGCCATGGCCTGATCGACGATCAGCCAGCTGTAGCTGCCCGGCTGTGCGATCTCGGCGGCGGAAACGACGTCACGGGTGCCGACTTCATCGATGAAGCGCTCGCCGTTGGCGTTAACCAGAATGGCACCGTCACCGCGCAGACCTTCGGTGATCAGAGCAGCGGTGTTGGCTTCCACGGTGGGGTGGATCTGGATCTGATCCATATCCACGGTGCCGGCGCCGATGGCGGTGGCCATCTCAATGCCCTGACCCTGTGCGCCGGCGGCATTGGTGGTCATGAAGCCTGCCAGTTCGGGCTTGTACTGGGTGACCATATCGAGGTTTGCGCCGAAGCCGCCGGTGGCCAGAACCACGCTCTTGGCGTTGACCACGACCGTGTTTCCGTCCTTATCGGTGCCGGAAACACCCACGGCGGCGCCGTTGGCGTCGGTCAGGATGGTGTCCACGGTGGTGTTCAGAATGATGTCGATGCCGCGGTCTGCACAGTTCTTCTCCATCAGGGGGATCAAATAGGCACCGACGGAAACGACCTTGCCCTCCTCATTGGTGGGGCGGTGGATGCGCTTGACGGAGGCACCGCCGAAGCTGGAAACGTTGTGCAGGGACATTCCGTTGGCATCCAGCCAGTCAATGGCGTCTGCAGTGCCCTCGCACAGGGTCTTGACCAGTTCCGGGTCATTGATGCCCTTGCCGCCCACCATGGTGTCCAACTCCATCAGCTCCACGCTGTCGAAGTAGCCGGTGGGGTTGGCCTGATAAGCGGCCCACTGCTCGGAGACCGTCTTGGCCAGAGCAGTGATGGTCTCGTTGTCGGCGTAGTTGTCGGCAGCGGACTTCAGCATTTTCTCCACGCCGGCAGCCTCGTTGAACTCGTTCTCGTCCTGGTAGACGGTCTTGGCTGCATTCATGCCGCCGGTGGCGCGGACCGAGTTGCCGCCCACCATGGCCTGGCTTTCCAGGATGATGACCTTCTGGCCGGCATCGGCAGCGGTCATGGCGGCGGTCATGCCGGCACCGCCGGCACCGATGACCACAACATCCGTGTCGTAGCTGACGGTCTCACCGTTGGCGGTCTTGTCTGCCTTGGTCATGTAGTCGTCCGGGTTCAGGCCGGCGCTGGTCAGAGCAGCCTTGGCGGCCTCGATGAAGGCATTGGAGGTGATGGTAGCACCGCTGATGCTGTCGATGTTGATGGTATTGCCTTCCACGACCTCGCCGGGGAACTGCTCGATGACGGCCGAGCCGATGCCCGGGGTCTCATCGTCGCCCTTGGCGGTGCAGTCGGTGATGACGCTGTCGGTCAGGGTCAGGGTGACGGACACATCGCCGCCCATGCCCTTTGCGGTGCCGGTGTAGCTGCCGGACACGCCGCTTGCCGCCGTGGTGGAAGATGCGCTGCCGCCGCAGGCGGTCAGGAACATCGCACCGGCCAGAAGCAGCGAAGCCAGGATCTGTTTTTTCTTCTTCATGGTTCCTTCTTCTCCTTGGTTCGGGTAGTTCGTTTTCGGTGCACCGCGGACAGTGCCGCCCGCGGTGCACCCCTATCATATCAGATAAACAATCATTTCACAATGTTTTGCAAGTAAAGAAAACAAATTGTAATCCTTTTGAAACAAATGCCCCGCACCAGCCGGAGAAGCGTCCGGTTCGGGTGCGGGGCATCAGCGCCATAAAAAAGAAAGTGCATCAGGTCTCCTTCAGGGCCTGCTCGTTGGTCACGCGGCGGGTGGATTCCAGCTCCCGGGCGGTGCCGATCTTGCGTTCCAGGTTGGCGTCGTAGTCGGCGGCAAAGCAGATGGAGAACAGCACGTTCAGGATGAACAGGATGGAATTTTCGGTGCCGAAGGTGGAGATCTTGCTGTACAGCCGCTCGTAGGAGGAGATGCTCAGGGTGTAGTCCGCTTTCTGCCGCAGAAGGTTGTCGCCGACGCTGGTGATGCCGATGATGGGCACATTGCGCTGCTTTAAGGTGGGCAGAACGCTCAGGGCACCCGTTGTCGGGGAGTTGCCGGAATAGGAAATGATGACCGCACAGTCGTATTTGTCCAGCGAGTGGGCCAGCAGGCCTACGTCTCCCTGGCTGGGCAGCTCCACCTGCCGCCCGATGCTGAGCATCTTGCGCTTGAACAGCTCTGCCAGCGCAAAATTGGGGTTCAGGCCGAACATCGCCACCCGGCGGCTGCCCAGCAGCAGGGCGGCACACTCGTCCAGCGGGGCCTCGTTCAGCAGGTCGGCGGTGTCCAGCAGGCTTTCCACCTGCAGGGAACACAGCTGGTTGATGATGTCCTTCCGGCGGCTGTCCTTGGTGAAGGGAAAGTTGGCGTCGATGTTGGAGTAGTGCTGGGCCTGGTAGGACTGCTCTTCCGTAAAGGCTTTGACGAATTCCTTCCAGCCGGAAAAGCCCAGTGCCTGCGCGAACCGCACCACCGCCGCCTTGGACGTGTAGGTCTGGCCTGCAATTTCCTGCAGGCTGTATTTGTGCAGATCGTTTTTCTCTTTCAGGATGAAGTCGCCGATGCTGCGGCGAGAACTGCCGCCGTACTGCATCATGGCTTCTTCCACTTTGTGCAGCAGATTCATACAAAAAACCTCCGGGCGTGCTTTTCTCTATCATAAAGAAAAGCACGCCCGGTTGTCAATGGTTATTCTCTTATCATTTCCTGCAAGAAAAGCGATGATTTATTCGCCCAGATCCTCGCCGTTGGTAGCGATGACCTGCTTGTACCAGTAGAAGCTGTCCTTGCGGCTGCGGTTCTTGCTGCCGGAACCGTCATCGTTCATGTCCACATAGATGAAGCCGTAGCGCTTGCTCATCTGGCCGGTGGAGGAGGCCACCAGGTCGATGGGGCCCCAGGTGGTATAGCCGATCAGATCCACGCCGTCCTCGTTGACCGCCTGCTCCATGGCTTTGATGTGCTCCCGCAGGTAGTCGATGCGGTAGGTGTCGTGGATGGAACCGTCCGGCTCCACGGTGTCCCTGGCACCCAGACCGTTCTCCACGATGAACAGGGGCAGCTGGTAGCGGTCATAGAGGTTGTTCAGCACGATGCGCAGGCCCAGCGGGTCGATCTGCCAGCCCCACTCGCTGGCCTTGAGGTGCGGATTGCGCAGGGTCTTGGCTGCGTTGGTGGTCTGCATGGCTCCGGTCTTTTCCGGGTGGGCCGAGATGCAGCTGCTGGAATAGTAGCTGAAGGACACAAAGTCCACACAGCCTGCCCGGAGGATGGCTTCGTCCTCCGGCTCCATCTGCGGGGTGACGCCCATCCGTTCCATCTTCTTGATGGCATACGGAGCGTAACGCCCCCGCACCTGGATGTCGCTGAAGAAGTAGTTCACATGATCCTGCTGGATGGCGCTGAACACGTCCTCCGGGTCACAGCTCCAGGGGTAGTAGGTGCCGCCCGCCAGCATACAGCCCACTTTGGCGTCCGGGTCGATGCTGTGGCAGAGGGCCACGGCTTTGGCACTGGCCACCAGCTCGTGGTGCGCGATCTGGTATTTGACCTTGTCTTTGTTTTCGCCCGGTTCGAACACCGCACCGGCACCGCCGAAGGGCAGATGCATCAGCATATTGATCTCGTTGAAGGTGAGGTAGTACTTGACCTTGCCCTTGAAACGCCGGAACACGGTCGCGCAGTAGCGGGTGAAGGCGTCGATGGTGCGGCGGTCTTTCCAGCCGCCGTACTTTTCCAGCAGGGCCATGGGCAGGTCAAAGTGGCACAGGGTAATGAGCGGCTCGATGCCGTAACCGTGCAGGGTATCGATCAGCTCTTCGTAGAACTTCAGGCCGGCCTCGTTGGGCTGGGCATCCTCCCCGGTGGGGAAGATGCGGGTCCAGGCGATGGAGAAGCGATAGACTTTGAAGCCCATCTCGGAAAAGAGGGCAATGTCCTCTTTCCAGCGGTGGTAGTGGTCAATGGATAAGTGGCTGGGGTAATAGGCGTCAGCCGGAACGTCCTTGTAGGAGATCTCGCCGCGCAGGACCGCCATGCGGTCGGGACCGGCGGGGATCACATCCACAAGGCTGGGGCCGCGGCCGTCGGCGTCGTAGCCGCCCTCACACTGGTTGGCCGCGGTCGCGCCGCCCCAGAGGAACCCTTCCGGAAAACGATGTGCCATTATGCATTCTCCTTTTTCTCAAACTTGATGGACAGTGCCCAAGTGACGATTGCGGTCACAATGGCGGTGATGACCAGCGCAATGATGATGTTGATGAAGCAGGTCATGCTGTTCTCACCGATGTACAGCAGCACAGCAGGCAGGCCGGAAGAACCGGTGGCGTAGCGGTGGGTGTGGGTCAGACCTGCATACAGGCCGCCGACACCGCCGCCGATCATGGCAGCGATCAGGGGGTACTTCTTGGGCAGGTTGACGCCGTACAGGACCGGCTCGGTGATGCCCATCAGCGCGGTGATACCGCCGGAAGTGGCCAGCTGCTTGACCTTGGAGTCCTTGGTGCGGATGGCGACCACCAGAGCGGCGGTGCCCTGTGCGATGTTGGAGCAGACACAGCCGGGTCCGAAGATGCTGTCATAGCCCAGCTGGGACATCTGCATGACGCCCAGAGGTGCCACGCCGTTGTGCAGGCCGAACATGACCATCGGGGGCAGGAACGCGCCGATCAGGACGGCGGGTGCCCAGCTTGCGTTCTCGCTCAGGAAGGTGAAGAAGATGGCCAGGTAGCTGCCCAGGAAGTTGCCGATGGGGCCGACCACCGCCATGGCCAGAGTGCCCATGACCAGGAAGGTGAGCATGGGGACGAACACCAGGTTGACCGACTTGGGAATGATGCGGTTCAGCAGCTTTTCCACCTGGGCCTGCACCAGGATGACCAGAATGATGGGAATGACGGTGCCGGAGTAGTTCACCAGACGGAAGGGGATGACCTCAAAGAACTTGACAGCCTCGCCCGCAGACACCAGGCTGATCCAGTTGGGGTGCATCATGATGCCGGCGACCGTTGCGGCCAGGATGGAATTGCACTTGAGCTTTTTGGCCTCGCAGAAGGCGATGAGGATGGGCAGGAAGTAGAAGGCTGCATCCGCGAAGAAATTGAAGATGTAGTAGGTCTGGCTGGACGTGTCGATGAACTTGAAGACCACCAGCAGGGCCATGAGGGCTTTCAGCATACCGGCGCCGGACAGGGCGGGAATGATGGGCTGGAAGGTACCGGCCACAAAGTCGATGATCACGGACACCGGGTTCTTCTTTTCGGCGGGGGCGTCCTCTGCCTTGTCGCTGGCATTGTCCAGGCCGCACAGCGGCTCCAGCACGGCAAACAGGTCGGCGACATCGGTGCCGATGACCACCTGATACACACCGGCACTGCGCAGGACCTTGCGCACGCCGTCCAGAGCTTCCAGGGCCTTGTCGTCGGCCTTGCTCTCATCGGCCAGCGTGAAGCGCAGGCGGGTCTGGCAGTGCCGGACTGCTTTGATGTTCTCTTTGTCGCCGACCAGAGGGATGATCTGTTCGGCCAGCTGCTGATAATTTTTCGCCATGATTGTTTCTCCTTTTCATACGATCCTGTGGGAGCTGTTCCGGACCAGCTCCCGTCCGCTGCCAAAAGGATAACACAAAAGCACGCAGGAACGCAATGCTTTTGGTTTCGACCTGTTCCGGGATACAAGGCCGGGAACGGTGCCGGGTGAAACAGAATGAAACAGCGGAGAGTTGACCCTGCCGCCGCGCGAACTTATAATAAAAGTGGAAAAATGAAAGGAAGGTGCGCTATGCAATACACCAAACTTGGCAAGACCGACATTGAAATCTCAAAGCTCTGTGTGGGCTGCATGAGCTTCGGCAAGGCAGGCACCATGCACGACTGGACCCTGGACGGCTCTCCCGCGAGGCCATCCACCGGGAAATTGACGGCACCCTGAAGCGTCTGGGCACCGATTATCTGGATCTGTACATCATCCACCGCTTTGACTACGACACCCCCATTGAGGAGACCATGGAAGCCCTGCATGAGCTGGTCCAGGCCGGCAAGGTGCGGGCGCTGGGCGCGTCGGCCATGTACGGCTATCAGTTCTACAATATGCAGCTGGCGGCCCGGGACCACGGCTGGACGCCGTTCTCCGCCATGGAGAACCACTACAACCTGCTGTACCGTGAGGATGAGCGGGAACTGATCCCCATCTGCCAGCAGATGGGCGTTTCCCTGATGCCCTACAGCCCGCTGGCGGCTGGCCATCTGACCCGCCCCACCTGGGACACTGACACCCTGCGCAGCAAGACCGACCGTGTGGCCCGGGGCAAGTATGACCGCATGGAGCAGGAAGACATCCGGATCGTGGCGCGTGTGCACGCGCTGGCCGAAAAGCACGGCTGCAAGATGAGCCAGATCGCGCTGGCCTGGCAGTGGGCCAAAGGGGTGGCATCGCCCATCGTGGGTGCCACCAAGGCAGCGTATCTGGACGATGCCGCCGGAGCGCTGGACGTGCAGCTGACCCCGGAGGACATTGCCGCACTGGAAGAATGCTATGTGCCGCACCCCATTGTGGGCGCCATCAACGCCAACCCGCCCCAGGGCGTGATCCTGCTGGACGAGAAAAAGTAACCGGAGGGAGTTTTATCATGTTTGAAGCTTACAAGAATACCGACCCTGAATACGCCGCCATCCTGGAACAGTTTGCCGGACACGAGGTGCCCGAAGAAGCAGGTGCCCAGCTGCCCGCCGAAGACCGCTGGCTGGCCGTGCTGGCCACCCTGCTGGGCTGCCAGGGCGTGGATGCCTTCCGCGCGGTGCTGCCGGAAGCGCTGGATACCCTGACCCCGGTGATGGTGAAGGAAGTGGTCTATCAGGCCACCGATTATCTGGGCATCGGCCGGGTGCTGCCCTTTGTCAAGGTGGCGGACGAGGTGCTGACGGCCCGGGGCGTGGCGCTGCCGCTGGAAGGCCAGGCCACCACCACGGCGGAAGACCGTCTGGAAAAGGGTGTGGACGCCCAGGTGACCATCTTCGGCGAGGGCATGAAGGAAGCCTGGAAAGCCGGCATCGTTAACCGCTGGCTGGGTGCCAACTGCTTCGGCGACTACTACACCCGCAAGGGCCTGGACCTGCGGCAGCGGGAACTCATTACCTTCTGCTTCCTGTCCGCCCAGGGCGGCTGTGAGCCGCAGCTGACGGCCCACGCCAAGGGGAACATGAATCTGGGCAACGATGCTGCCTACCTGACCAGGGTGGTGCTGCAGTGCCTGCCCTACATCGGCTATCCGCGCAGCCTCAACGCGCTCGGAACTTTCATGGGGCTCTTGAAAGAGCGCGGCGGAAAGGACGCGCAGGGAAAGCTTCCCGGGCCGCTCCCCGAGGGCAAAAGCCTTGATTTCGGAACGGACAACCAGACAAGGCTCGCAGGAAGGGAAGTTAAGGGCCCCCTCTTTGAGTTCGCGCCGGCGATAGACGAATTTCTGAAAGCCCACCTTTTCGGCGACATCTTCGCCCGGGACAATCTCGACTGGCGCACCCGCGAGATCGCGACCATCGCAATGCTCGCCGCAATGGACGGCGTTGAAAGCCAGCTGAAATCCCACATAGAAATCGGGAAGCGTAACGGATTGAGCGACGCGCAGGTTGGGGAAATCCTCGCCATCGTCAGAAACGGCCCGCTCGGAATGGAGAATACCAGCCCGTTCCCGCTCGGCGAAGAGAATGTAGCGTACTCCAAATATTTCAGCGGGAAGTCTTACCTCGCGCGCCTGACGAAGGACGGGAAACTCGGTGTTCCCATCGCCAACTTGACGTTCGCGCCCGGCTGCCGCAACAACTGGCACAGCCACACGGGCGGCCAGATTCTCATTGCGGTCGGCGGTGTCGGATATTACCAGGAGAAGGGCAAGCCCGCCCAAATGCTCAAACCCGGCGACGTTGTGGAAATCGCCCCCAATGTGGTCCATTGGCACGGTGCCGCTCCCGACAGCTGGTTCTCGCACCTCGCCATAGAGTGCAACCCCGAGACTAATAAAAATTCGTGGTTTGAGCCCCCCTCCACTGATTTGGCGAATGCTTTTGGCGAATAGCTCCGTTTCGGGGAAAGCCGCCACTG
>ENA-ORUI01003273-ORUI01003273.1-human-gut-metagenome-genome-assembly--contig:-NODE-3273-length-11959-cov-12.008065_pt1 | contig 11959 bp, 8 predicted proteins | sample MGYA00242078_ERZ509205 | MGnify/ENA primary metagenome ERZ509205 (study PRJEB26280, sample SAMEA2338828) | human gut metagenome | biome: human gut; feature: human-associated habitat; material: faeces... | reverse complement strand
GCATTTTGGCAACGCAGATGCCGTGCCGCAGCCGCCGAAGCGGTGCTTAAGCCGTTAGGCGGGAATTGTGCGGTGTTGCCTAAGATTTATGCCCGTCCGGGGCGTCGGAGACGCCGCCCCTACAACAAATTTGTTGGTTCGTTATACATTCTTAATGAAAAATCGGATTGGGCCCCGGCGGGGTCGGGTGACCCCGCCCTACCGAGAGTTTACAGGTTTGTAACGCGATTTAAAACGATTTGTAGGGAACGGTCTTGACCGTTCCGGGTGTTTTTCTTATTTCCCTTTTGTTGGAATATTGTCCATGGGTTTCGGAACGGTCAAGACCGTTCCCTACAGAGCAAAAATACATAGAAAGCAACACATGACAACAGGCAGCAGCCCACAAAATAGGGCCGCTGCCTGATTTTTTATTTATTTTGTTATATTACGATTAAAGTTTCTTCGGTTCCTTCTTTTCAAAGAAGGAACCAAAACTCCCGTAAAACAACTCACGCACCCGGCAGCAGGGCAACGGCATCGCGCAGGATGGTGAGAGGGTCCTCGCCGCGCAGGACATGCAGGCTGATGTAGGGGCGGCCTACGGCGTTGTAGATCACGCGGTGCGGCATGGCATCCATCATGGCCCCCATCTGCGCCGGGGTCACAACATCGGTGTACAAAATCAGATTGTCGTTGCGCTGCACGATCTCCACAATGCCTGCGCGGGCGGCTGTCACGCGCACCAGGCTGATGTCCACCAACCCCTGCACACTGCGCGGCGGGTCGCCGTAACGGTCAATCAACTCATCCAGTACATCCGTGGCATCGTCACGGGTGGTGATGGCCGCAATCTTCTTGTAGGCTTCGATCCGCCCGGCGGCATCGGGAATGTAGCTTTCCGGCAGATAGGCATCCACCGTAATGTCAACAAGGCAATCACTCTTGTCCGGCGCAGCAGGCTCGCCGCGGGCGGCTGCAATGGCCTGGTTCAGCATTTTTACATACAGCTCGTAACCAACCGCTTCCATGTGGCCGTGCTGGCTATGTCCAAGCAGGTTGCCCGCGCCGCGGATCTGTAAATCGCGCATCGCAATGCGGAACCCGGAACCAAAAGAGGTAAACTCCCGGATGGCTGAAAGCCGCTTGGAGGCAATTTCCGTCAACACTTTGTCGCGCTGGAAGGTGAAATAGGCATACGCCTTGCGGTTGGAGCGCCCCACACGGCCGCGAATCTGGTACAGCTGTGAAAGCCCCATGCGGTCCGCATTCTCAATAATCAGGGTGTTGCAGTTGCGCACATCCACGCCGGTTTCAATCAGGGTGGTGCAGACCAGCACGTCGATCTCGTTGTCCAACAGCTGCTGCCAAACCGAGGAAATCTGCTCCTCCGTCATTTTGCCGTGGGCGATGCCGACCCGCGCACCCGGCACCAGCTTTTGCACCTTGGCGGCGCACTGCTCAATGGTTTCGACCCGATTGTACAGGTAATACACCTGCCCGCCGCGGGCCAACTCACGCCGGATGGCTTCGGCGATAATGGCATCGTCATATTCCAGCACATAGGTCTCAATGGGCTGGCGCTCAAAGGGCGGCTGTTCAATGGTGCTCATGTCCCGGATGCCGGACAGTGCCATGTTCAGCGTGCGGGGGATCGGCGTGGCCGAAAGGGTCAGCATGTCCACCCCGATAAAGTTCTCTTTCAGCTTTTCCTTGTGTTTTACGCCAAAGCGCTGCTCCTCGTCAATGATGACAAGGCCCAGGTCTTTGAACTTTACATCGTCCGAAAGCAGGCGGTGGGTGCCCACCACAATGTCCACTGTGCCGTCTTTCAGGCCGCGGATGGTCTCTTTCTGCTCTTTGGCGCTGCGGTAACGGCTGAGCAGCCCGATGCGGATGGGAAAGGCCTCCATGCGGGCGATGGCCGTGTTGAAATGCTGCCACGCCAGAATGGTGGTGGGGGCCAGGATGGCGCACTGCTTGCCGCCCATCACGCATTTGAACGCGGCGCGCAGGGCAACCTCAGTCTTGCCCACGCCGACATCGCCGCACAGCAGGCGGTCCATCGGCCAGGGCTGCTCCATATCATGTTTGATCTCCGCCGCGCTGGAAAGCTGGTCCGGCGTTTCATCATAGGCAAAGCGCTGCTCAAAATCTCCCTGCCAGGTATCATCTGGTGGGAAGGCGTGACCGTGCGCCCTTTTGCGGCGGGCGTACAGCTCAATCAGCTCCTTGGCCATCTGCTCGGTAGCGGCGCGCACCTTCTTGCGGGTCTTGGTCCACTCGGCCCCGCCCAGACGGCTGAGCTTGACATTCTCCGAATCCCCCGGCGCGGTGTAGCGGGAAAGCAGGTCCAGCTGGGTGACGGGAACATACAGCACATCTTTCTTATCGTACTCAATGCGCAGGTAGTCTTTGGTAACGCCCTGAACCGCCATGCGCTGGATGCCCGCATACCGGCCAATACCGTGGTTCTGGTGCACCACCAGATCGCCCGGCGTGATCTCGGTCAGGCTGTTCAGGGCATCCTTGGCCTTTTTACGCTTTTTCTTCTGGGAGCTGGTCTCGCCAAAGGCACGGCCTGTCAGCAAAGCATACTTGGCAAACGGAAATTCGCACCCAGCGGAAAGGTGCCCCGCCAGAACCTGCACCAGCCCGGCAGCGGGGGCTGCTGCAGCATCGGTGGTAACCAGAATGCCTTTATCGCGCAGGTCGCGTGCCAGACCGGCTGCGGCACGGTCGGTGCCGGCCAGCAGGGTAACGGTATAACCGGCATCGCACAGCGGTTTCAAATCCTCCAGCAGCCCGGCGACTTCGCCATTCCAGGCAGGCAGGGTGTGAGCCGGGGCATTGATGATATCTTTCAGCGGCTGATCCGGCATGCTGCGGGCAAAGTTCTCGGCACAGATGGTGCGGTAGTGTCCGGTTTTGGACCACAGGTAGCTTGGGTCCGCGTACAGGTTATCCAGCCCAGCGCAGAGGACGCCGTCCAGGATCAGGGATTTCAGTTCCTCGCCCCGGCGGTAGGCGGTCGCGCGGTCGGCTTCCCGGATGGAAGCAGGCTCTTCGGCCACAAGGATCGGGTCGTCAAAATAATCCAGCACGGTGGCGGGATGGGGGTAGCGCACGGCCAGGTATTTGTCCATGTTGACCGGCACGGCACCGCCATCCAGCAGGTCCAGATCGGCGGCCATACAGTCTGCCATGGCGGTTTTCTTTTTGCCGCGCTGCTTGGCCAAAAAGGCCCGAAGCTGCTCGGCGGCATCGGCAGGCTTGCCGAACAGAACTTCCCGCGCGGGACTCAGGTAAAACTTATCAATGGCATCCTCGCGGCGCTGGGTGGTCAGGTCAAAGGTGTGCAGGGTATCGATCTCATCACCCCAAAATTCCATACGAACCGGCATTTTCTGGTCGGGAGCAAAAATATCCACAATATCGCCGCGCACAGAGAACTGGCCGGGGCCATCCACCTGGGCCCGGCGGGTATAGCCGGCACCAAACAAAGCGGCCAGCAGGTCATCCCGCAGCAGAGTATCCCCCGCATGGAGGGTGCGGGTGTTGGCGCAGAAATCCTCTTTTGGGGTGGTGAACTGGGTCAGGGCTTCCGCGGGCATAGCCACGGCGCGCAGCCGCCCGCCTACCAGCTCGCCCAGCACAGCCAGGCGGCGGTACTCGTATTCGCGGGCGGTGCCCTCAATGGGGCGCAACACATAGTCCCGCGCCGGGAACACGGCGGTGGGAATGCCCAGCGTGTTCAGGTCAGCAGCAAAGCGGGTGGCTTCGGCCTCGCCGGGGGTCACGATGCACAGCGGCTTATCCAACTGGCGGCACAGCGCGGCATACACCTGTGCGCGGCCGGATGCGGGCAGCCCAAACAGGGCGCATGCACCTTTGCCGGAAAGCGCGTGGCTCAGTTTTTTGTATTCGGTTGTGGTGGTAAACAATGCGTCAAACATGGTGCCTCCTGCGCTTGCGCATGATAGGGCGGGTGATGTATAATTTTGAGGATACGAGTAATACGAGAGTTTTTGCCCCTTCTTTGAAAAGAAGGAATCGAAAAAGTTCGGCAGAATAAAGAAATCAAATAATGCTGCAATAAGGAGCAGAATATAGAAAGATGACAAAACATAAAAATGTAGCGCTGGATGAGATGCGTATTCTGGCGGCGCTGATGGTGCTGGGCGTGCATACCGGGCAGAAAGTTGGCCTGGGGGATGCCGCCGCGGTTGGCGCGCAGGGGGTGCAACTGTTTTTTGTGCTCAGCGGGTACCTGGCCGCGGCCAGCCTGAGCCGCCACCCGGAGCCGCTGCCGTATTACCAGCGCCGCATCCGGCGGATCCTGCCGCTGTACTGGCTGGTGCTGGTGCTGCGCTGGCTGTTCGATGCGGTACGCTATCTGGCGGCGGGCGCCAGTGCAGCCCAGCTGTTTGGCCCCGGCGGGCCGTGCGGGCCGGGTTACCTGCGGTACTTTGTATTTTTGCAGATGTGGCTGCCCAGTGATAACTGGATGCTGTGGAACAACCGCAACGTGCTGTGGACGATGAGCGCCTTTGCGTTCTTTTATCTGCTGGCCCCGTGGCTGTACCGGCTGTGCAAACGCTTTTGGGGTGCGCTGGCGTTGCTGGTGGTCTGCCTTGCGGTGAAGGGCAGGATCGGCGGCTTAATTGAAAGCAGTCTGGCGGCTTTCCCGGCAGAAGCCAACATCAGCGAGTTCAGCGCAAAAACGCCGGTCATGACGCTGTACTGCTTTATCTTTGGCATGGCGGCGTTTGCGGCAGTGCGGGAGAACAAGCAGTTTTTATACGGGGCGTTCTGCATTCTGCTGGCAGTGCTCACCAACTTCCAGCGGGCGGGGTTCGAGTGCGTGTTTACGGTGCTTGTTCTATTGGCCGTGCAGAACCCGCAGGGCGTTGGCCTGGCGGAAAATCAGAAGTTCGCCCAGGCCGTGGAATTTGTGGGGGCGGGCAGCTTTTGGCTGTACCTGGCCCACCCGCTGGTGCTGGAGCTGTTGCCCAACACCGCGATGGGCGGCGCAGCCGCGTGGCTGTGCTTCGCCGGGGTATATGCCGTCTGCCTGATGGTGTGCTATGCGCTGTATACGCTTTTTGTGCGCCGGTATGAGCAGCGCTTTGCGTAACCATTGTACTATATTTGCAGCAAAACGGCAAAGTGAATTTTGAGAGAAGCGTTGCATGGAACGACAAATGGCGGGCGGCCCAGATGGGCCGCCCGCTTTGGCGTTTGTATGATTGGAAAAGCTGTGCTCTTATCTTGTAGAGAATGTGAGGACGAACATTGTTCGCCCGCGGACGTTGGCCGTATGCAGGGCGGAATATGTGGCAAAACCCGTCATGCGGGACGATGACGAGCATCGTCCCCTACAAATCATTTGCAGCGTTTATCACCATCGGCAAAGTTTTCCACAGTGCGCACACCCCTGCAGGTGTTCCATTAAACCACATCCCGTGTAATGATGGATTGCAAATTTGAAGTGAGAACACTTCCTTTGCGGGCATCTTACACAGAAAACAGGAAGGGGCGCACACTGTGCGCCCCTGCGGAACGCCTATCCGCGCTCAGTGGTTGAATTTATTCTGCGCTTCGCCCAGCTTGCCGGCCATCAACAGGCGGCAGGCGGCTTCCACGTCGGTGTGGCGGCCGGTCACAAGCTTGGCGTCATCGGGCGGGAACTTGCCCAGCACCCAGTCAGCCAGATCATAATCCGGGCGCGGCTTGGCGCCAACGCCAATGCGGATGCGGTAAAAATCCTCGCCGCCGGTGGAAGCGATAATGCTCTTTAGCCCGTTGTGCCCGCCAGCAGAACCGGAGGGCCGGATGCGGATGTGCCCCGGCTCCTGTGCAATGTCATCGCACAACACAATAATGTGGTTGCGCGGGATCTTGTAAAATGCCGCGGCGGGGGCGATGCTCTGGCCGCTCAGGTTCATGTAGGTCAGCGGCTTTAGCAGCATCACTTTGCGGCCGTCCACCTGGGCAATGCCGTAAAGGCCCTGCCATTTGCTTTTGTTGATCTCGCACCCCCAGGCTTCGGCCAACGCATCCAGCGCGGCAAAACCGGTATTGTGGCGGGTGCCGTCATATTTCGGCTCCGGGTTGCCCAGACCGGCAATCAGCCAGTCTGCCCCGGAACCACCTCCAAATAGTCCCATAGTAAAAATCCTTATAGTAATTTTGTGATTTTAGTGTGCACCAGGGGCAAAGCATTCCACTGTATCCCGGATGGTATCCAGGAAGGATTCTGCACCTAAGGTGTTGACCTTGAAAAACACAGCCTGGCTGCCGCCGGATGTGATGGCGGAAAGCCGGATCTGCCCGTCAGCTTCCAGCAGGGTCAGGCTCATGGTAACACGGCCATTGCCAATGGCACTGTAGCGTTCGTATACCCGCACGGCACAGCGGCCGGTGCTGAAGTTGAAATCACTGGAACCTTCCAGCGTGGCCGAAACACTTTGTTTTACAACAGCGTCCAGCTCGGTCAGGATGGTGGTAAAATCCCCGGTCAGGGTGCGTTCCAAAATGGCCATGGCAGCAATCCTCCTTGCAGCAGGTCAGGGGGCATCAGTCGTTTTTCTTTTCGGCTTCCAGCTTCTGTTTTTTGGCAACGTATTTTTCCAGCTTCTTGGCGCCCCAGGCGGCAACTTCGGCCTGCTTGGCGCGCTCAATGCCCAGGGCACCGTCCGGCACATCGTGGCCGATGGTGGAACCGGCAGCGGTAAAGGCGCGGCTGCCCACCTTGACCGGCGCCACCAGGTTGGTGTTGCAGCCGATGAACGCATAATCGCCGATGGTGGTGCGGTACTTGCCCTCGCCGTCATAGTTGCAGGTTACGGTGCCGCAGCCAAAGTTGCAGTACTTGCCCACATCGGCATCGCCAATGTAAGTCAGGTGGCTGACAGTGTTGCCCTCGGCAAAGTTGGCGTTCTTGGTTTCCACATAAGCGCCCAGGTGCACGCCCTCATCCGTCACGGTGCCGGTGCGCACATGGGTAAAGGGGCCAATCTTGTTGTTGGGGCCCAGATGGCTGTCATAACACTGGCTGGCGTTCACGGTGGAACCGGCCTCAACAATGGTGTTCTCCAATAAGGTATTGGGGCCGATGACGCAGTTTGCCCCGATGACGGTTTTGCCGCGCAGGATGCAGCCCGGCAGGATCACTGCGCCGGGTGCAATCTCAACTTCGGGGTCAATAAAAACCTGGTCGCTGATGAACTCCACACCGTTCTGCAGGTGCTTTTCAAAAGTTTCTTCAAAGGCCGCTTTGGCGGCAAGGTATTTGGCTTTCGCTTCGGACATAAAAATACCCCTTTCTGTTTTGGGCCAAAAGAGTATACGGCCCTACAAAAAAGCCCCGGAACAGGGCTGAAGCCTGCCGGGGCGGGATGAATTGAAAAAAAGTGTTGCAGGATGTAATAAAATAATGTTTCCCAACTTCTCACCCATTATAATTTACCGCATTTTTGGTCAAATTGCAAGAGCCTGACCCCAAAACTTTGTGAGATTTTCGGCGAAAATATTCGCCATTTATTTAACAATGTACTGGAAATTCCGGGCTGAGTCTGTTATAATGGACTTTGCAAGAGAGAAAATTCTTATTTTGCGGGTGTGCGCGGCACACCGGGAAGAAACCGTAATTTTGTTGGAGGTAACCTATGAGCAAGAAGTTTTTGTATTTGTTCAAAGAGGGCCATGACGCATTTGGCGGCGACCAGACGACCATGAAGAACATTCTGGGCGGCAAGGGCGCTGGTCTGGCAGAAATGACCCATGCCGGCATGCCGGTTCCTCAGGGCTTCACCATCACCACCGAAGCCTGCACCCAGTACTATGCTGACAACCGTGAGATCAACGATGAGATCAAGGCTGACATCTTCAAGTACATGGGAATCCTGGAAGAGCAGACTGGCAAAAAGTTCGGCGATATCGAGAACCCGCTGCTGGTTTCCGTTCGTTCCGGTGCACGTCAGTCTATGCCCGGCATGATGGATACCATCCTGAACCTGGGTCTGAACGACCAGGCTGTTGAAGGTCTGGCAAAGAAGACTTCTAACCCCCGTTTTGCATATGACTGCTACCGCCGCTTCATCCAGATGTACTCTGACGTCGTCATGGAGCTGGGCAAGAGCTTCTTTGAAGAGCGCATCGACGCTATGAAGGAGCGCAAGGGCGTTAAGCAGGATATCGAGCTGGACGCTGAGGACCTGAAGGAACTCGTCAAGGAGTTCAAGGCCATCTACCTGGAGAAGCAGGGCGAAGAGTTCCCGCAGGATCCGAAAGAACAGCTGATCGGCGCTGTCAAGGCCGTCTTCCGTTCTTGGGATAACCCGCGCGCCAACGTTTACCGCAAGATGAACGAAATCCCCTACGAGTGGGGCACTGCTGTCAACGTTCAGCAGATGGCTTTCGGTAACTCCGGCATGCGTTCCGGCACCGGTGTTGCTTTCACCCGTAACCCCGCTACCGGCGAAAAGAAGCTGATGGGCGAGTACCTGATCAATGCTCAGGGCGAAGATGTCGTTGCCGGCATCCGTACTCCTTCCCCGATCAGCAAGCTGCACGAGGAAATGCCTGAGGTTTACGATCAGTTCGTTGAGATCGCAACCCGCCTGGAAAACTACTACAAGGATATGCAGGACATGGAGTTCACCATCGAAGATGGCAAGCTCTTTATGCTGCAGACCCGTAACGGCAAGCGCACCGCACAGGCTGCTTTGCAGATCGCCTGCGACCTCGTTGATGAGGGCGTTATCGATCAGCGCACCGCTGTACTGCGCGTTGAGCCCAAGCAGCTGGATACCCTGCTGCACCCGCAGTTTGACGCTGCTGCCCTGAAGGCTGCTGAAGCAATCGGCAAGGGCCTGGCCGCTTCTCCGGGATCTGCCTGCGGTCGCGTTGTCTTCAGCGCTGAAGATGCTGAAGAGAAGGTCAAGGACGAAGCTTGGAAGAAGGTCGTTCTGGTCCGTCTGGAAACCAGCCCCGAAGATATCGTCGGCATGCAGGTTTCTCAGGGCATCCTGACCGTCCGCGGCGGCATGACCAGCCACGCAGCTGTTGTTGCACGTGGCATGGGTACCTGCTGTGTTTCCGGCTGCGGCAATGATAACGATGTTGCTATCGATTACGATGCAAAGGTTATCACCATTAACGGCCACACCTTCCATGAGGGTGACTGGATGAGCATTGATGGCTCTACCGGCAACATCTACGAAGGCCAGATCGCTACCGTCGCTTCCACCGAGAACGCTAACTTCAAGCGCTTTATGAGCTGGGCTGACGAAGCACGCCAGATGAAGGTTATGACCAACGCCGATAACCCGCGCGATGCACAGAACGCTGTTGATATGGGCGCTGAAGGCATTGGCCTGTGCCGTACCGAGCATATGTTCTTCGCTGAGGATCGTATTGCTGCTGTGCGTGAGATGATCTGCGCACGTACCGTTGAAGAGCGCAAGGTTGCCTTGGCTAAGGTTGAGCCGTTCCAGGAAGCTGACTTTACCGCTATGTACCGCATCATGGGCGATCGTCCGATGACCATCCGTTATCTGGACCCGCCTCTGCATGAGTTCCTGCCCACCAAAGCTGAGGATATCGAAGCCCTGGCAAAGGATATGGGCATGACCACCGAAGAGCTGAACAACGTTGTTGTCAGCCTGCATGAGTTCAACCCCATGATGGGCCATCGTGGCTGCCGTCTGGCCGTTACCTATCCGGAAATTGCCGAGATGCAGACCAATGCTGTGATCAAGGCTGCCATCAAGGTTTCTGCTGAGACCGGCAAGATGATCACCCCGCACATCATGGTGCCCCTGGTTGGCGAAGTGAAGGAGCTGAAGTACGTCAAGGACGTCATCGTGAAGACTGCTGACAAGCTGATCGCTGACGCTGGCGTTGACATGAAGTACCAAGTTGGCACCATGATCGAGATCCCGCGTGCCGCCCTGACCGCAGGTGAGATCGCTAAGGAAGCTGACTTCTTCAGCTTCGGTACCAACGACCTGACCCAGATGACCTTCGGCTTCAGCCGTGACGATGCTGCTAAGTTCCTGACCGCTTACTATGATACCAAGATCTACGAGAGCGATCCGTTCCAGCATCTGGACCAGATCGGCGTTGGCAAGCTGGTTAAGATGGCTGCCCATGACGGCCGCGCAACCAACCCCAACTTGGGTCTGGGCATCTGCGGCGAGCACGGCGGCGACCCCTCCAGCGTTGAGTTCTGCCACAACGTTGGCCTGGATTACGTTTCCTGCTCTCCGTACCGCGTTCCCATCGCACGTCTGGCCGCTGCTCAGGCTGCCATCAAAAATCCGAGAGCATAAGGCTTTTATAGCGAGCTATCGTTAAAAAACGAGCATAAAATAAGGCTCACCGTCAATTTTGGCGGTGGGCCTTATTTGTTTGCTCATGTATGAGATGAGTTGCGTTTAACACAGGGCTGCTTCCCAGAAGCATCACAGATACACCTCCACGGTCAGGTCGGTCCACGCTGCACGGCGGAACTGGTGGGGCATCTTGTTGGCTTCCCGGTAACGCTTGGCGGTTTCAAAGTCGATGGTGAAGGTAAGGATGGGCTTTTCCGATACAGCCATCAAATCGGTGCGCTCCTCTTTGGACTTCTTGCAGCCGGTGTTCAGCTTCCAGCGGTAGGAGTAATCGGCAATGGGGGTGACCACTTCAACGAACTGGTCAATCAATTCGGGAGCAAGACGGGCACCGTGCACATCGACCTTCTGAGAGAGAAAATCGTAGATCGCTTTCATGTCCGAAGAAACCGTCTGCGGTTCGGACGCAGGGGAGAGGGCTTTCAGCTCTTGCTCCAAGTGTGCAATCTCGTCATCTGCCTGTTTGCAAAGGGCTTGATATTCTTCTCGTGGCAGTTCGCCGTCTGCACGCATGGCAGCGTAGTTCAGCTTGCGTTTTTTGATTTTTTCGATCTGGCCCTGAATCGGTGCAGCGGACATTCGTGTGGCGGCTTTTCCGTTCTGGCAGCTTTCAATCATCTTGCAGGCACGAAGGATGGCTTTATTCTGATTGCCCCAGACCTTTTCAAAGATCTTCTTCGCCATCAGTTCCAGCTTCCACTCCGGGATAGAAATGGCATCACAACTGAGCTGTTCGGTCATGTTGTGCTCCAGAACGAAGGAACGGGTCGGGTTGACGGTTCGCATATTGCACTGGTAGCCAAAGACCGGCGTTCCGTCCTTCAGTTTGCGCCAGTTGAAAATGCGGTAGGAAGAACCGCAGCGGCAACGAAGTTTTGCGACCCATAAATATTTGGTGCTGTCAATGCCCTTGCGTCGTGTTTCTCCATCAGGAAGACGCAGATTGACAATACGGCTTTTACGGATGCGCTCACATTCATGCCAGAGGGCTTCTGATACGATCGGCTCAAAGTTGCCTTTTACATAGACGAAGGAAGTTTCGTCCAGATTGTTGATGCGTTTCTTTTCAAGATAGTTGTTGACCTTGGACTTGTTGTAGCAGACATACGAAGAATAATTTCCATTGCCACACGCAATATCCAAAATGTAATCCGCAGGATTAGGAGATAGAAGTTCCGTTACTTTGGGACGCACTACCTCTCTGTGAAATTCATTAGATTCGTCACCCATTGCATTATCCCAAAATTGTGCGTTCTCCTCCCAGATTTTTTTACTTTCCTCTGTTCCCATGTTCTCTCCCACTCCCCAAATTTGCTTTTTTGCTTCCATTAAATCTTCCTTACTATATTCCATTGTTACCCTCCATAACTTCTGATTGTTGCCGTCTTGACGATTATGTATCTTTACATTACCTTCTGAAACATATGGCGCACCTTGTCCAGGCGGCTGTTTGGACGGCGGGGCTGGATGACCGGCTGACCGACAGCGGCCTGATATCCTTTCAGCTCTGTAAGGCATACGCTCCGCCCGTTGGTGTAAAAGGCCAGATCAGTACGGTATGCCTGTATACAGCGGGCGGG
>ENA-ORUI01003272-ORUI01003272.1-human-gut-metagenome-genome-assembly--contig:-NODE-3272-length-11962-cov-1.864449_pt1 | contig 11962 bp, 6 predicted proteins | sample MGYA00242078_ERZ509205 | MGnify/ENA primary metagenome ERZ509205 (study PRJEB26280, sample SAMEA2338828) | human gut metagenome | biome: human gut; feature: human-associated habitat; material: faeces... | reverse complement strand
CAATTTGAAATGACGTCGCGCTTTCGGGAGGCGCGCAAAAAGGCGGAAGGTTTTTCCTTCCGCCTTTTTAATTTCAGGCTACTTTTTCTTTTGCGGCGGCGGGGGCTGCAAAACCTGCCCGTCGGCGAGGAGCCTTTCGCGCAGTTTCGGATAGTCGACATCCTGGGCGGCGCAGCCGGAATCTATTGCCATCGACGCCGCGGTCGCCGCGCTCTGCCCGAGAATCATGAACACCGGCTCCATTCTTATCGAGCCGAACGCCACGTGCGACGCCGAGAGCGCGACGGGCACGAACAGGTTTTCGCACTCGGACTTTTTCGGGACGATGCTCTTGTAGCTCACCGGATACGACTGCCTGACGGGTTTTTCAAATCCGCCCTCGACCGCGACTTTCCCGTCCTTTACGACCCTTTCGACGTGGTGCGAATCCATTTGGTAGCTGCCGAGCCCCACGGAGTCTTCGGCGGTTCTTTCGAGGGTGCAGTTTGCCTGCGTCATCACGTAGTCGGAAAGCAGCCTGCGCGCCTCGCGCACGTAGAGCTCGTGCGGCCAGTGCCCGGTCTCCGGAAATTCGTTTGCCTCCGGGCCGTAGGCGGCAACCCTCTCACGCAGTCCGGCGGGGACGGACGGGTCGTTCGCCAGAAAATACATGAAGCCCTGCTGGTAGTTCACGTGGTCCTGGAAGATCTTTTCGCGCTCCTCGTAGGAGCCTTCCGCCCATCCGAAGTTCGCGCCCACATGGTCTATCGAAATCGGGCCGGCGTTGTTGCAGTCGCCCTCGTTTATCTTTACGGGGCCGTGGCGGTAGCGCAGATCCCAGAAGTCGGCGGACGGTGCGGAATTGACATAGCGTTTGAGCAGCTCATACCTCTCGGGGCGGTAGTTATCGGGCTTGGGCCACGGCGTCTTTTCCCCCTTTTTTGTAGCCCACATTCTGAAACAGTAGGATTGCAGTTTTTTGTCGCCCTTGCCGATATTGTCGGCCTTCGCGCCGCTCACGCCCTCTATTAGGCCGCTCGACGGGTCGCCCGGAACTTTGTACGGATCCACGGCGAACCTGGGTATGTGGCTGTGCTTTGAAAAATAGACGCCGTTGTATTTTTCGCCGAAGCGCGCGTTGTCTTCGCGCCCGACCATGTACGATACCCCTGCCTTCGCCATGAGGTCGCCCTCGTAGGTCGCGTCGACGAACATCTTGCCCTTTGCGCTGTCGCCGTTTTCAAACACGATTCTCTCGATTTTCCCGCCCTTCTTTTCGACTTTGTCGAGACGGTGTTCGAAGAAAACTGGAACCCCCGCCTCGTCGAGCAGTTCCAAAAACGCCTTTTCGGCCTCGGAGGGGCGGAAGCCGGTCATTTTGCCTATCTTTTTGTAGAGCTCCACCGCCATGCCCCCGATGGCGCTCTTCTTGCCGATGTCGGTTTCGGTGAGGCCCGCGGAGGTGAGTCCCCCTACGTGGCGCCTGAATACATAGAGGGCGGCGGTCTTGCCCATTCTCTTGGCCTGCACCGCGGCGCCCACTCCGGCGGGTGTGCCCCCATATACCACAACGTCGAATTCCCTTTCGGCGGGATTCGCGCTCTTTTCTACGGGATAATAGTATTTGAGCCCCGGGTTGGGGGTTGTCGGGGCGGGAAGGGCGTTTGCGCCCGCCGCGGCGATTGCGAGAGCCGCCGATGCCGCCAGAAGCGATGTCGTGATTTCTTTCATGCTGCGTTATGCGATTGGTGTTTTTGTTTAATCGGTTGCAAATTCTTTTGGCGCGCCGGATAGGGCTTCCAGCCTGTATTCTTTTACGCCGTTTTCGTGCAGGGGCAGGACTATCTCGCGGGATTTCCCGCCGGCGGTGTACGAAATTTTGTACTTGCCGTAGAATCCGCGGAATGCGAGCGACTGCGCGGGGGATTGGGCGGCGGCTTTCGTCGTCCACTCCTCCTTTATAAGCCTGCGCAAGACCCCGTAGGACTTTTTCTTCTTGAAGTCGAAAGTCAGTATGCCCGACTTCCATTTGCCCTCGGCTTTGCTCGTGCCGTCCACCGTGTGCCACCACGTTATCGAACGGACGTTCGGATGGCTGAACCACAGGCGGTAAAATTTTTCGGCGACAAACGCCTGGTTTTCCTCGCCCTCGGGCCCGTCGGGCAGCCCGGGTATGGTGATTTCGGTGATTTGCAGCGGCAGCCCGAGCTCCGAGTACAAGTCGAGAACCGCGAACATAAATTCGGGCTGAAAGGCTTTCCCCCGCAGAATGTCTGCCCAGAGCCTTTCGGAAAACACGTGCAGTTGCAGCCCGATTTCGTCGACTTTGCAGCCGCGCAAAAGCAGGTTTTGCACGAGCAGAAACAGGGGGCTGTACTCGCGGTTTCTGTACCCGTTCTCCCACGCGTCCGAGAGCTCGTTGTATGCGAACGCCGCGCTTTCGGGCAGATGCTTGCGCGCCTCGACGAACGCCTTGTAGACGGGGTCTTTGTGCATGTATTTGCGCGTTTGGGCGTCGTAGAACGTGCAGAATTCGTTGGCGATGTTCCAGTACGGTATTTCTTCCCCGAAGCGTTCGCACAGTTTTTTGAAGTACCTGTCGCCCGCCGCCGCGCTCGCGTCCTCCGTCTTTGCAACCCAGTCGGGGAAGTGCCACTGCCTGTTGAACCACGCGAGGCAGTGCGCGCGGTATGTGAGGTCGAGATCCCTGAATTCGTCGAGCACGAACGCGGGGGCAGGGCGGAAGCGCATGAACGGGGCGTCTTTCTCAAACCTGTACTTCCCGGGCTCGGGTTCGTAAAATTTCCAGAGCGTGGAAATCGTCGCCCCGTTGAAGAGGTCTTCCCAGACGAGCTTTTTCATCTTCGAGACCCTCTCCATGTCCATTCCGCCGTCTTCGCCCTGCGTGGCGGCAAGCGCCATGGTCGGGGCGCCGAACACGAATTCGTGGCGGACGAGCTCGGCTTTGAGGTTTTCCACCGGCCTGTCGAAAGATATTTTGAAATCCCCCTTGCGGTTTTCCTCTATCCCGCGCTCTATGCGCGCCTTGACGGCGGGGTCGTCCCATATCGCCCTGAGGCTGTCCGAAACCCTCACGCCCGTTTCCGCCTCTTTCCCGAATACCGTTGCCCCCGCAAGAGCAACGGCCGTTATTGCAATAAATCTGAACGTTTTCATATGTAATATTTAACTGCGTTAACATTTGCGAGGCCGGCAGTCGAACGTTTTTTTCGCATACCTCGGCATTTCCGGATTTCCCGCGGTCGGGGCGGCCGGTTCCCCGTCCGCCGCGGTTTCCGCGCCGCCGCAAAATCAAAAAATGCGTGACAGGGCGTCGGTTTTATGTTTCCATTTTCAACCGCAAAGAAAGTGCGGAGCGCCCGCGCGCCTCCGCCGAACGAACAACCGGAAAAGGTAAAAATATATGATGAAAATAAAGACTCTCATGATCGCCGCGGTCGCTTTTGCGATGGCGGGTTGCGCGACGGATTCCGCCTGCGAAAAGGCCCCCAGGAAAAACATCGCCGTCCAGATGTACTCAATGCGCGACGACATCAAAAAGGACTACGACGGCTCCATAAAGAAACTCGGCGAAATGGGATTCACGGCGGTCGAGGCGGCGGGATACGGCAACGGCAAATTCTACGGCAAGACGCCGGAAGATTTCAAGGCGGGCATAGAGGCCGCGGGAATGAAGGTTCTCTCTTCGCACACGGCTAAGCAGCTCTCCAAGAAGGAGCTCGAAACGGGCGATTTCTCCGAGTCCATGAAGTGGTGGGACGAATGCATCGCCGCCCACAAGGCCGCCGGCATGAAGTACATCGTCGCCCCGTGGATGAGCGTTCCCAAGACCCTCAAAGACCTCAAAACCTATTGCGATTATTACAACGAAATCGGCAAGAGGTGCAAGGCCGCCGGCATTTCTTTCGGCTACCACAACCACGCCCATGAATTCCAGAAAGTCGAGGATAAAGTCATGTACGACTACATGCTCGAAAATACCGACCCCAATCTCGTATTCTTTGAAATGGACGTCTATTGGACGGTTAGGGGACAGAAAGCGCCCGTGGACTATTTCAAAAAATATCCCAAGCGCTTCAAGCTCCTCCACATCAAGGACGAAAAGGAACTTGGCGAGAGCGGAATGGTCGGATTCGACGCAATATTCAAGCCCGCCGGTGAAGCCGGAATGGAATATCCCGTCGTGGAAGTCGAACGTTACAGCTTTACTCCCGCCGAGAGCATCAAGAAGAGTCTAGACTATCTCAGAAAAGCCCCGTTTGTTTTGGCGAATTATTTTGGCGAATAGCTCCGTTAGGAAAGCCGCCAAGACCGCTCGCGTATGTCAAATACGCCACGCGAGGGAGTATTCGGGGAATAGTGGGGATAGCCCTATTGCGGAGCAATGGGCGTAAGGGGCTTTGCCCCTTCCATGGCTGGCGGCCCGTGCCGCCCTCGCTCTTCATCCAAAATGGATTCGCTCGCTTGGTTGCGCTGCGCGGGTGCGGGGCGCGCCCGCCTAAGATGAGAGAAGCTCCCTGCGGCGATTGGCAAAGCCAATGCGTCTGCCCCCAAAGTTTCCGTATATGGAGTTTTGTATATATCCGAATAAAATGCCAACGCATTTTATCCCTCCCGAAAGCCTTATATCATTACGCCAAATCGGGAACCCTTGGTTTTTTTGAACGAACTCCGGAAGCCGTATGCGAACCTCTCATGGGAGGTTCGTATTATTTTTCCAATATTCACAATACCGCCTGAACATCGCTTAAATATCTTACTTTCAGATTTGGGAATCGGCAAACTTAAAGCAACTCCGCAACGGCGGAGGCGTTGCGGAAGAGGGAAACCGTTTATTTGATTTTGCGCCGCGCGGCAAGCAATAGCGCGAACGCGCCGAGGAGAACCGCCATTGCCGCAGGTTCGGGAACCGTGTACATTACGCTCAATATTCTGTCGTCGGAATTGAAATACAAGTCGGCTTTCCATCCGTTGTCCGCAGAAACGTCGATTCCGCGCACGAGGCCGTCGGAATCCGTCTCGAATCCGAAATCTCCATCTATCACCGCGACTTCGTAAAGAAAGTTGAGCTCGGCGGACGCGGAAATTTCAAATTCCGTTTTCGCGCCCGCCCCGTCGGCCGCTCCGAAATCCCCCGACACGAAAAGCATGGCCCCTTCTGAGAATTCGACGCTCCCGCCGGCGAAAGAAAGCGAATCCACATAGGCGTTTCCGGAAATCGAGAGCGTTCCGCTTTCCACGGAAACCGCACCGAACAACCCCTCGTAATTCGATATTCCCAAAACCCCTCCGGACACGACGACCGAGGAAAGCTCCACTCGACCCGCATTTATATTCTGCGTTCCGCCGCCTTTTTTATAGAGGGTAAAATTTACGTCGTCCGCCGACATTGCGGCGGAACCGTACCATGCGTTTGCGCCCAAGCATTTGAGAATGTCGCCGGAATAGGCGCAGTCGGCGGACGCGGCGGAGTTTACGGCGAGGTTGACCCCATATTTGAAATGACGGTCGGTTCCTTCGTAAGATACGACTGTCGGCGCGCTCACGGCATAGATCGAATTGTTCGCGCCCGAAGAGCGCAACTCGCCGACTTCGACATTCGCGCGCCTCTCCGCGTCGGAATAAGATTGGAGGGTTGAAAACCTGTCGGCAACCGGCAATGAAAACACGCTCTCGTTGTTGAACAGGACAAACTGCGACTTATAGTTTCCCGATGAAACCATTGATACGGCGCCGTAAATTTTCGCCGCGGGATTCCCCACTGCGGATTCTTCGCCCGAGCCCTGAACCGCAAGATTGAGCTGCGCGTTTCCGTAAGTCGCGTCAATCGAGATACCGCCACCCGTCAGGCTTCCGACAGTGAAATATTTCAGGCCGTCATACCGCGATGTTCCGCCGATGTACAGCTTGGCGTTTCCTCCGTCGGGATTGCCGCCCACAACGACGTTTCCCGCGATGAAGGAAAGATTGCGCACATATCCGGAGGAGCCGCCGTGCGAAAGTATGCGGACTTCGTTTCCGAGATAGTTGGCAACGCCGGATTCGCTGAGGGGATAGAGCGCTTCAGACGGCCCGAAAACTTTGGAGCCCTCTACGGCGAAAACCCCGCGCACTATAAAGCCGGGGTTTTCAATGCCGCCGTTCCATTGCTTAAATTGCAGCAAGCCGTTGGACGCACTGGCAACCCCGCAATAGTTGGATTTCACGGTCACCGATTTCAGTTCCTGAAAGCCTATCCAGTCAATCGAAACGGTTGATGACGTTCTGTCAAAACGCGAATCGAAAAACAAATCATCGAAAACCGTCGGAGTTTTGTTCGCTACGGGGTCGCTGCCGTCAACTCCCCAATTTGTATTAAGCGTAAGATTGCCGGCGCTGTCGCCGATTCCGGTAAAATACAGATTATCTGCGGGACGCGGCGCAAATGGCATACGCAATAGAAATATATGCAAACGTCTTTTTCTTCATATAAATCTTGCATAGCCGAAAGCGTTAACAATGTTAAGAATTTTTTGCATATAAAATTGGGCAATTACACATCTGTGCCCATTTGTCGGGAAAGCGCGTTTCCCCCTGAAAACAAAACGAAACCAGAGCATACGCAGACGCTGAAAGCGGCGGCAAAACACCGGCGCGGGACGGACGCAGAACCCGCCCCGCGTCCGCTATGCGGTCATTATTTCCAAGATCGCGGGGCCCTCGAGCTGGAAGAATTCCCCCACTTTGGCGTCGAGTGTTTCGGGGTCGTCGGCGCGCGCGCCGGAGGTCGAGCACAGCTTTGCGAACTCCGCAAACGGCGGGTTGTGCAGCTCCGTCTCCCAGACGCGCATATGGGCGAGCTTTTGTTCGGCGGAGATTTTGGCAAGCTCCGAATTATTGTATACCACGCACTTTATGTTCATGCCGTATTTTGCGACCGTCGTCCAGTCGGCAAGGTACTGCCCGATGCCGCCGTCGCCGACTATCGCCACGACCGGCCTGCCGAAGAATCCGCCGTCGGGCTCCTGCGCGGCGCACCACGCGCCGATTGCCGCCGGCAACCCGAAACCGATGGAGCCGAGATACCATGAGCCGATGAAAGTCTGTTCCTTGGCCTCAAAATACCTCCCGAATGAATAGGCGATATTGCCAACGTCCACCGAAATTATCGCGTCGTCGGGAATGTGTTTTGAGAGCGACTCGGCGACCGCCGCGGGGTCTATGGCGCCCTTGCGGCTCTTTTCGGCGCGCGAACGCTTCTCGGCCCTCCACTCCGCCCAGGCCGCCTCGATTTCCGCGCGCGAATCCGCCGACTTGAACGCCCCCCTCAGGCTGTCCGCAAGCGCCGGCGCGACCTCCGACACGTCGCCCAAAATCGCGGCCTCCACGGGGTATCTGCGGCCTATCGCAGCCGCGTCGCGGTCTATCTGCACGACCCTCTTGCCCGCGGGGACGGACGTGTGGCGGCTAAACCCGACGCCGAAAGCAATCACGCAGTCCGCGCGCGCCATGAACTTTGCGGCGACCGCCGTTCCGCTCAGCCCCTGCACTCCGCACGCGAGCGGGTGGGAGTCCGGAATTATCCCCTTTGCGGGGTAGGTCGTGAGAATCGGGCAGCCGAGCGTCTCGGCGAGCTCCTCCACGCGGTGCGCCGCCCCCCTGCACCCGCGCCCCATCAATATCACGGGGTACTCGGCGTTCGCGATTATCTCGCGAGCCTCGCGCAGGTCGCTATCGGAGAACGCCGACGACGGCTCCGCGGGAGCTTTCCGCGGCTTTCCGGGCGCGTCGCCGCCGTCCGCGGGAAGGGTCTGCACGTCGTCGGGCATTATCAGCTGGGCGACGCCGCGCCCGTTCAGGGCGTCGGAACACGCCGCCGACATCAGCCTTCCGAATTTCGCGCCCGGCAGCATTTCGTACTGTGACGCCGCAGCCGCGGACAGGGCGGCGCGCAGGTTTATGTCCTGAAAAATTTTCAGCCCCATCACCCCCGACGGAACCTGCCCTGTCAGGGCGATGGCGGGCGCGGAATCGAGGCTTGCGTCGCACATTCCGGTGAGGAGGTTTGTGGAACCGGGGCCTGCGATCGTTATGCATGCGGCGGGGCGGCCGGTGAGCTTTCCGTACGCGGAGCACGCGAAAGCCGCCGCCCCCTCGTGCCGGATTCCCACATAGCGCATTTTTCCGTTCTCAACCTGCCTGCGTATGGCGTCGGCCATTCCGAGGTTTGAGTGCCCCACCATTCCGAAAACCCATTTGACGCCCCAGTTCGACATGGTTTCGGCGCATACGTCGGACGACGTTCGCGCCTGCGGGGCCTCGGGCGAAGGCTCGGGAGATTTTTCAGCGGAAGCTTCGGATTTGCCGGAAACGTCTCCCGCGGAAACCGCCTCCGCGCCGCCCTCCGGCTCGAAGAGGTCTTTGCCGACCCCGCAGACGGGGCAGACCCAGCCGTCTGGCAGGCTTTCCCACCCGACCCCCTCGGCGGCCTCGTCGTACTCGTATCCGCATACCGTGCATTTGTATTTCATATTGTCCTTTCGATTTGCCTGAAACGATAGGGAAAGCGCGCGGAATTTCGAGCAAAGCCTTACCATATTGTAGCCGTTGCGGCGCAGGGCGGCGGCGCACAAAACAGCGGATTTGGCGTGCGGGCTGAAAGCCTGCGCCCCCGCGCCGCAATTTAACTGTTAAACTTAAAAATATTCGCGCGCTCTTGCAAGGGCGCGAAAAAATCCCCATAAACTTGATGCGTATGAGACGCAAAATATTATACTTGTTGTGCGCGGCGCTCGCCGCGGGGGGAATCGAGGCCGCGGAATTTTCCGTAAAATCTCCGGACGGCAAACTTGAAGCCAAGCTCGAAGACGGAAAGCAGCTCGCGTTTTCCGTGACGGCGGACGGCAAAAAGCTGCTCGACCGCGCCGCGATAGGCATGTCGACCGACAGGGGGGAATTCGGCAAAGACGCCTCCGCCAAAGGCTCAAAATCCAAAAGCGTTGACGCGCAGATAAAGACGCGCTTCGGGATAAAAAACTCGATAAGGGACAATTTCAACGAGGCGCGCGTCGACTTCGGGAGCTACTCGGTGGTCGTGCGCGCGTACGACGACGCCGCGGCTTACAGATTCGTATCGAACGGCGGCGGCGGGGAGATGACAGTGAAGTCCGAGACGCTCGTCCTCCCGCTCAAAGACAGCGACAGGGTAATCGCGCACATAGTGCCCGGAATGAGGACTTCGTTCGAGTCGGTGTTCACGCGCACGACCTCCGGCGGCCTCAAAAAGCTCAAAAAGGGCTCCAACGCCTCGATGCCGTTCATATATGAAAAGGACGGCATGAAGGTCGCGCTCGTAGAGTCCGACTGGACGGAATACCCGGGGCTCAGAATCGCCTACCCGCAGGACGCCGACTCTCCCCGCGCGCTCTTCGCGCCGGTGCCGAAAAAGCTCGTCCAAAAGGGCAACCAGCTCCAGCCCTCGGAAGTCGAAGACTACATCGCAAAGACGAAGGCCGCGCGGGAATTCCCGTGGAGGGCGTTTATCGTGGCGCGCCAAGACAAGGATTTGGCCGCCAACAACACCGTGTTCAAGCTCGCCGCCCCGTCGAAAATCGGGGACGACTCCTGGATAACCGCCGGCCCGTCGGTCTGGGACTGGTGGGTGAACTGGAACACCGAGGGCGTGGACTTCAAGTGCGGATTCAACGAGGATATGTGCAAATACTACGCCGACTTCGCCGCCGAAAACGACATTCCCTACATCACGCTCGACGCGGGCTGGCACATAGGCCGCGAGGGGCTCGGCAAGACGTACCTCGCCACCGACGCGCGCACCAAATTCATAGACGAATACAACAAGGACGAAAACTATGTAAACGGCAAGCCGCGCGTCAACATTCCGGAAGTCGTCGAATACGCGCACTCGAAGGGCGTGAAAGTCGTCATATGGTGCCTTAGCAAAGTTCTGTACGCGTATCCCGAAAAGGCGCTCGACCTCTTCAAGAGCTGGGGGGTCGACGGGCTCAAAATAGATTTCAGCGACCGCGACGACCAGCTGATGATCCGCCATATCGAAAACATCACGAAGCTCGCCGCCGACCGCAAGATGGTCATCGAATGGCACGGCTGCCCCGCCCCGTCGGGACTGCACCGCACCTATCCCAACGCTATTACTTTCGAGGCCGTCCACGGCGCGGAAGTCAACAAGTGGGCCAAGACCGTCACGCCCTCGCACAATGTCGACCTGATTTTCACGCGAATGCTTCTCGGCCCCATGGACTACACGCCGGGCGGAATGAGAAACTCCAACGAGCGCAGCTTTAAAATCGTAAAGGACGTCCCGCGGGTCCAGGGCACGCGCGCGCACATGGCGGCGCAATACGTTCTCTTTTACAGCCCGCTGCAAATGATTTCCGACATGCCGAGCGAATATATGAAAGAGCAGGCGCTTCTGGACTTTATCGCCTCCGTCCCCACGGTTTGGGACGACACGAAAGTCCTCTGCGGAAAGATTGGCGAGTACGCCGTAATCGCGCGGCGCAGCGGCGACAAATGGTTCCTCGGCGGCATGTGCGGCGCGGACGGCAAGGACGTTGAAATCGACCTCTCGAAATTCCTGCCGGAGGGGGAGAAATACCTCGCAAAAATCGTCCGCGACACCGTGAACTCCGACGACCTGCCCGAAGACTATAAAATCGAGGCCATGAAGGCGACCTCCGCTTCAAAGCTGAAAATCTCCATGAAAAGCGGCGGCGGATTCGCGGTAAAATTCATGCCCTACAAATGAGCCCGCGGGCCCGCCCGCGGCTTCGCGCATGATATATTTACGGACAAAAGTTTTACTCCGCCCGACAGCATAACTGCACGACGGCGCATTTTGGCATTTGCCGGCCTCCGGCGACGTTTGCCCCCCAAAGGCAAAGGGCCATATTCCAACAATGAAATGTCACCGCCCGCTTAGAAAGCGGGCGGTGGCAAAAATGCGGTTGCGCATCTTTAAAACTTAAATTCGAACTGAAAATTGTCCGATTTTGAAACTAAAAAAAAGGGCATTTAGATTTTTATAAATGCCCTCTTTGAGATAATTCAAAGACTTACTATTTAATACCAGCAGCCCCCTAATGGAATACCGGAGAATCTTTTTCCGCTACAAGTTTTGCAACTTATGCTCTTTCTATGCCGCGTACAGATACGCGAAGCAGCATTAGCGGAAACAGGATTTCTACGGTTCGTTTCATTATGAAGTTATTTGTCGTTAAAGCTTATAAAACCTCCAACATTTGAAGGAATGTAAACTTTATCCCCCGGTTTTGACGAGATAATGGCGAACCCGTCTATTATTTTTTGCGCCATAAGAATTTTAGCGGCGTCTTCTTTGCCAACCGAGACGGATATTTGTTCCAAATATGATTTTTCCGCTTCTGCAATTATTTTCAAAGATTCGTTTATACCTTGGGCTTTTAAAACGGAAGCGGATTTTTCGGCATTTGCCCTTGCCAAAATCGCTTCAGCTTCCCCCTTTGCCTGGGCTGCAATCGCACGGCTTCTGCGTTCAGCTTCCAATTGTTGGAGCATTGCGCCAGCCGTCGCATTGTCCGTTTTCAGTTCCTGCAATTCTACACTCGTAAGTTGAATACCCCAACGGCTCAACGTAGGGGAGATATTTGCCAATATCGATTCGCTTATTGATTGGCGGGCGCTTAGGACATTATCCAATTCGCGCGAACCAATTTCACCGCGCATTGAGTTTAAAACGGTTTCCTTTATACTTCTATGCAGATTATCAACCTCGTAAATTGCTTTTACAGGGTCAACTATTCTCCAACGCATTACACAGTCGGAGGTAATCTTTACATTATCTTTTGTAAAATACTCGCGTGGCGGGGTATCTGTTATTTGCTCCGTTAATTCAATAAAGAAGTCGTCTTTATTAGTTTCTTTGCCCCATATGTCAGACACTTTCTTTACTTTGTCAATAAGCGGA
>ENA-ORUI01003263-ORUI01003263.1-human-gut-metagenome-genome-assembly--contig:-NODE-3263-length-11992-cov-4.974868_pt1 | contig 11992 bp, 6 predicted proteins | sample MGYA00242078_ERZ509205 | MGnify/ENA primary metagenome ERZ509205 (study PRJEB26280, sample SAMEA2338828) | human gut metagenome | biome: human gut; feature: human-associated habitat; material: faeces... | reverse complement strand
ACAGCGACTATGCGGGCGGTTCGGATGATTTGTTCTATACCCAGCGCAACGAGGGCCGATTTGTTATCGTTGAAAAACGCGCTCCCAACGGCTACTATGGCGATTGGACGAATTCAACCAATCCCGGCACAGCCGGTTCTGTTCTTGGCAAGCGCGCCTATGCCCTTGAAATCACCAAGGCATTAGACTGCAAGACCATCCAATTGGGCAATGCTGATTACAACGCTGACGTTGGAACAGCCGATAATGGTGGCACCCTCATCGACACCGGCGAGGGCATTGTTAGCATTACGTTTGGTGACCGCAACGGCAACAAAGTCTATAATACTGACCCTACTGGAATTGCCAGCAATGAGAAGTCCTACACCATGCGCGCTGATTCCGTCACCATGCAGAACGACCACGCTCTCGGCAGCATTACGCTCTCCAAAGTAGACTTGGACGCCGCGCGGTATCTGGCCGCAGGCAGTAATGGCGACTCAACACTCGAAGGCGCCGTGTATGACCTGTACGCCGCCGAGGATATTTATCACCCGGACGGCGTTTCCGGCATCGTCGATTACTCCAAAATCACAGATGCCAGCGGCACACCCATTTGGCACACCACCGTGCTTACCAACGGCGCTTGGAAGTCCGATTATCTCCCGGTGTTGAAAAAAGACCATCTTGTTGCCTCCACCGCCATTAAGGACGGCAAGCTGGCGTTTTCCAATCTCTACTTAGGTCGTTACTACCTTGTGGAGCGCACCACCGGCATCGTGATCCCGGTGGATTCCAACGGGCAGTATTACCTCTCCGGCAAGTATCCGCTTCTCAATAAAAAGCTGGAGCCTACCGGCAGCGGTACGGAATATACCGACTATGTCTACCGCAATCAGTATTCTGCTGTTGCCGAGAGCCGCGCCCTGGACGGCAGCAAGACCTATGACGGCTACTACCTCTCCTTTGCAAAAGGCTATCTCTGTGATGAAGTCAACCACTATCAATCCCTTACTTATGCAGATGAATCCACTTACGTTGTCCGCACCGAAGACCAGACGCAGGATGAAGTGCTGAAATCCGGGTTCAGCCTGCAAAAGCTGGTGTCCACCACCGGGCAGCCCTCGCCCGCCATCAAGCTGGGCGGTGCCGGGTTCAAGGTGTACCGTGTATCGCTGCTGAGCAAGGCTGACCAGTTCACCAAAAATGCCGATGGCAGCTACGATGCCGCCAGCATTCTGGAAGCCTACCGTAAATCCAGCTACGATCAGGACACGCTGAAATTTGATTTTTCTAACGAAGAACAGGCTGTTGCCACGATGTACGAGAGCGACACCACCTCTGTTACCCGCTATAATGCCACCTTGACCGCAGACAGCGATTTTGCCAACGGGCAGGGCCTTGGCTGGGTTCCGACCAACAACTCGCAGGAATACCGCCTGTCCGAAATCTTTACGAACGAAGAAGGCATCCTGCGTGTGCAGGGGCTCCCCAACGGCCAGTACATCGTCGTGGAAACCACCGTACCGAAAGATGTTTTTCAGGCTGAACCGTTCCTTGTCACTGTCAATGCGTCCAGCCCGCAGAGCAGCTTTACTATGCCTGCCGGCAGTATCACAACGCCCAGCGGCAGCTACATGACCTACAACATTCTGGACGAAGAGTTGGAGGGTTACTTGCAGCTTGTCAAAATCGACATTGAAACTGGCAAGCCTGTAAAAATTGTCGACACCACGTTCAACCTTTACTATATTGCCGAGGACGGCCGTGAAACCCTTGTGGAGATGAACGACCCGAAATCCGGCAATGCCTGGGCAAAGACCAGCACTTTCTATACCGACTCCAACGGTGAAATGAAGACCCCGGAGAAACTGCCGCTGGGCAAGTACCGCATCGTTGAGGTCGAAGGCCCGCATGGGTATTTCAACGACCGCCAGTACAATGTTGTGTTTGAGCTGACATCGGACCGTGTGTATCAGGTCAGTGGCGGCAGCGCCGACGGCATGGATGACTATGTTATCACCGAAAGCTACTATAACCACGAAACACTGGGGCAAATCAAGATCCGCAAAATCGGCAACGTGCTGACCGGGTATGAGAACGGACAATTCGTGTACGAGTCCGACAATCTTGCCAATGCCACCTATGAGATCCACGCGCAGGGCGACATTCCCACGCCGGACAATCAAGGTACGCTCTGGTACGCAGACGGCGACCTTGTCGCCACCGTTACCACTGCCGAAGATGGACAGGTGGACGAAGTCCGGTTCAGCCCCACGCGAACCACTGCAACCTACGATTTTCTGAAAGTAACCCACGATGGCACCAAGGGCGAAGTCACCATCACACTGCCGCTGGGCACCTACACAATTTCTGAGGTGCAGGCTCCTTACGGTTTTGTCCATACCGACCACACCTACACCGTGGTGCTGGACTGGGATAACCAGTACAACGACTTGGTTCTTGCAAAAGCCGTCACTGACCACACGCAGGATGGCGATGTTATCTACGATTACTCTATTATAAATGTAGGCAATGCCAGCGCCGAGCAGATGGAAAAGCAGATTCTCGTCTTTGAGAACGCCCGTGTGCTGCCGGTCGTTGAGGAGGGCAAAGTCGGTGTCGGGCTGTATAAGCTGGACCGCGACACCTGCGATTTGACCGATGAAGCGCCCTATTCGGACGGCTGTAAGACCCGCGCTTCCCTTTTGAATGGCGGCAGCAACCGTGCCGATATCCCGGCTGATGCCAAGATGGTTGCGGGATCCATCTATGAACTGTACACCGCAGACGACATTTACAGCATCTCAGGTGAGCTTCTGGCCGCCGCCGATACGCTGCTAGGCACAGCCACCACCGATCAAAACGGCCTTGCCTATTTTGACGTGGATGTTCCCCTGCGCGGCGAACATTACGGCAGCAGCGATGCCCACGACTGGACGACAAACAGTGGCCGCTACTACCTGCGCGAGATCAGTGTGCCGGACGGCTACCTGATTGAGCAGAGCGTAATTCCGGTGGAGTTCACCTACGAAAACCAGTTTATTGCATGGCAGGTCGTTGACTGCCTGCACTCCGACAAGCAGACCACCGTGGAGATTGACAAGCGCGCTTTCACTTCTGATTCCGATGACACCTTTGCCCTGACCGGTGCCACGTTGACCGTGACCGATTGGAACGGCAATGTGGTGGACAGCTGGGAGAGCAGCGATACGGCTCATGTGATTTGCGGGCTGCATCTTTCCCACGACTTTGCCGGGAACCGCGATACCTCAAAAGTCTATACCTTGGCCGAGACTTGTCCGGCAGACGGCTATACCACCGCCCGCTCGATTCAGTTCCGCTTGGAGCAGGCCACGGACGATAATGCCTACTTGCAGGAAACGGCGGTCTGGGTTCTGCATGAATCCGAAGATACAGCATACCAGTCTGGCAGCATTATCTCCCCCACCGCGTTTTCCGACGATACCGTGGCTACGATTTCCGCCAAGCTGCGCGCTTTCTGGGATAAGCTGCTGGGCAAGAATCCCGATGCAGACGGCGTTGTCATTGCCAACTGGTACTGCGTGAACGGCACGCTGGTGGTGAATTTCACCGATGCCGCCAACGACCGCGCGATTGCCAAATGCCTGCGGGAGAGCGACTTCTCCGACCTGACGTTTGACAAGGCCTATCTGAACGGCGCGGCGGCTCCCGCGTTCTTTGCCGATAAGCAGGTTGCAGAAAAGCCCGCCGATGCCGAAATCACCTACTCTGCAAGCTGGATTCTGCTGAAAGATTCTGATGGATTCAGCCAGACAGTGACGATGCTGGATGCGCCCACCCGCGTAAAAATCAGCAAAGCCGATATTACGACCCACGAAGAAGTCCCCGGTGCCACGCTGCGTGTGCTGGATAAAGACGGCAATGTTGTGGACGAATGGGTGTCCGAAGATACGCCGCACTACATGGAGGCTGTGCTGGTTGCGGGCGAAACCTACACACTGGAGGAAACGCTCGTACCCGATAATTCCGGGTATGTGCCTGCCAATGCCATTCAGTTCACAGTCGAGGATAACGGCAAGGTCCAGCACGTTATCATGCAGGACGACTACACGAAAGTGCAGATTTCCAAGACCGACATTGCCACCGGCAAGGAAATCAGCGGCGCAAAGCTGAAAATCACGGATGCAGACGGCAAAACCGTTGCTGAATGGGTTACAGACGGCACACCGCACTATATGGAGCGCATCCCGATGGGAACTTACACCCTGACCGAAACGGTGGCTCCCATCGAGCAGGGCTATGTCCTCGCCGAGAGCGTTACCTTTGAGGTTGGTCCTACCGAGAATATTCAGCGTGTGGAGATGAAAGACGATTTTACCAAGGTCGAAATCTTCAAGGCTGACATGACAGATGGTCACGAGCTGCCCGGTGCAAAACTGAAAATCACCGATGCCAGCGGCAACACCATTGCCGAGTGGGAAACCAACGGCCAGCCCCACCGCATCGAGCGCCTGAAGCCCGGCGACTATACGCTGACCGAAACTGCCGCCCCGGCCGGGTATCTGCTCAGCGAAGAGGTTCACTTCACCGTGCAGGAAACCGGGGAAATTCAGAAAGTCACGATGTACGATGCCCCGGCGCACTCGCTGATTCTCACCAAACGGGATATTGCCACCAATGCAAAACTGGCGGATGCCCGCCTAACGATTCGCGATGCCTATGGCACGACCATTGACCGCTGGACGACCACGGACGGCGACCATGCTATCCGCGTACTGCCGGAACGTTCTGCCGCCAAAGACCCGCACAAAAATCTGTTGCTTTTGTCCGATGACACCAGCGAACACGTCTACACGATGGTGGAGGAACTGGCCCCGAACGGTTATCTGGTTGCCGAGAGCATTACGTTCAAAGTCATGCAGATGAACGATACCCTTGTTGTGTTCGTATGGCAGGACGGCGGTTGGCAGAAATCTTCCGAAGGGTATCTTGCCATGTATGATGAGCGCACCGACACACCCGTTCCCCTTATGAAAACTTTCCCGCAGACCGGCAATATTTTATAAAAACTGTGCCGAGTTGTTACGCTGCGCACAATTTGAGATTGGAGTGATATTTTGTCCGTTTCCTGTTTTACTTCCACCAATTCGCATCTCTGCAAGTTCCTGCGCACCACAGGCCGCGACTGGCGCAACACCATCTATATCGAGTGCGGCGACTGCCAGCGCGCTGTGAGCCGCGGCTGTAAAAATCTGCTCTGTGCCTTTGACACAGCCGGCGCGCCGGTAATCGTGCCGGTACATGATGTGGAATACTTGTTCAGCACCACCGTGGACAAGTCCGAGTGCCGTGCCATCCTCACGAAAGCCAACTTCTGTGAACTATACAAAGGCTGGATTGATGAGCACATCCGCGACCCCCACGCCTGTCCGTTGAATGATTTGTACGTCAGCTGGGAGATTCCCGAGCCTTGCGCGGCGAGGATTTTTCTGAATCGGTAAATAGGCGCCAAATAACAACAATCCCCAAGGTGACTTCATGCTGCCTTGGGGATTTGTTTGTATCGCACTCGATATATGACACTAACTTCGTTCTGTCTTTTGTTCTTGTTGTTACATTTCCCTTGTGTTCAAGAACTTTTGTCTGATTTGCTTTACAGTCTCCAAATGTCTGTTTGCATAGAACTTTTTTACGGCATCGGACGTGTGCTCAACCTCTGAATTCAGAGCATTTTCCAACTTTTCAAGGTTTTTCCTTGTGACTTCTGTATCCGTCTCGTCACGTTCTACTGCGCCACCCCTAAAAGATATTTCTTTTAATATAGTTAGCATTTCTTGCTGTTCCGATATATTTGCTTTTTTGTACGCAGAGAGAAATGCGGCAAGTAGCTCGTCATTAAAGCATACAAGTATTTTAGATTTCGCTGCGAGACCTCTTTCGTATGTTGGGTTCTTTAAGTAATCTATAAAGAAAATCTCGTTCATTAAGTATGGCCACTGATCTTGCAACTTCTCTATTTCCTCATTGAGCGATTGTTCTTGTGGCGTCAATTTAGTTTCGCCTTCGTCTCTCATAAGTCTTCGGTGTCCACGTTCTTCACAAATATCTCCCTTTATAATTTTAGCTTTTCTATTATGGAATCCCTGAAGCAATCTTGCATCATCAACGTCACACTGTATAGGAACACCTATTTTCCGGAAATCATCAAGCCTTCCTAAAAGAGCCACATAATCATAGTGCCTCTCCCATACCATCAGTAGGAAGTTTTAGGCTGTGCCATAACCCATACACACGTTCAAAATCTATCAAACATGATTTGAATGTTCTGAGATTGCGTCTCCCGCTTTCTTCAAATACTTGGAATAGCTTTGGGCTTTCTTTTTTCAAGAATTCCTTGTATTCACTTGTTTCTGTCTTGTAGTCTTCAATCATTTCCTGTTGGATTCTTCGATACTCCATGTCCAACTTGACTGTTCGCTCTACAACTTTTTCCTTAAAAGTTTTGTAATTTTCCTCATCTTCTATATTATCTTCCGATGCAATTACTATTGTCTTAATTCTTTTGTCTTCTACATAGGTATTTATAATTCCCAATAAATCAATTACACCGATTTTACATCGCTCAAAATCGTCAAATACTAAAACCAATTTCTTTTTAACAGGCTGCTCTTCCCCTGCAACTATACAATAGACTTCTTTCTCAATCGGTAAAAAATCATGGATATCAATGGACAGCAACATATTCGCACTTTTTGCTATCTTTTTGATTTTTCCAAAGTCAAACAGTACACCAACATCCGTTATCCATTTCCCGCTGATCCGCCGTATGTTCCCAAAGAGAACCCCTGCGGCGCTTACCTCTACGACTTCACCTACCAAAAGGATGCCGTTGCCCCGCGCGCATTTCTGAATTTTGAGGGTGTTGCCTCCTGCTTCTATGTCTGGCTCAACGGTCAGTTTGTCGGGTACAGTCAGGTCGCCCATTCCACAAGCGAGTTCGATGTAACGAAGTTTTTGCAGGACGGCACCAACCATCTGGCGGTCCTCGTGCTGAAATGGTGCGATGGCAGTTACATGGAAGATCAGGATATGTTCCGCATGAACGGCATTTTCCGTGATGTCTACCTGCTGCACCGCCCGGAACAGTGCATCGAGGACTATTTCATCACCACCGACATCCACGGCAGCACCGCAGGGGTTACTGTCCGCCTGCGTTACTACGATTCCGCCGTTGCCACCGCATCACCCTCTACGATGCAGCCGGCACGATGGTCGGCAGCGTAACGCCCGTGGAAGCACCGGATGATGCGGCATTCCCCTATCATGCAGAAATCACCGTTGTTGACCCGACACTCTGGAACGCAGAGCAGCCCTACTTATATACCCTTGTGTTGGACACGCCCAACGAGACTATTACGGACCGTGTGGGCATCCGTGAGGTTCATGTTGCCAACAACCAGATTTATGTCAACGGCCAATCCATCAAGTTCCACGGTGTAAACCGCCACGAATCCGACCCGGTCACCGGCTATGCTGTTGGCTTTGAGCAGACGAAAAAAGACCTGCTCATGATTAAAAAGCACAACTTTAATGCCATCCGCACCAGCCATTACCCGGATGTGCCTTACTTCTATCAGCTCTGCGACCAGTACGGCTTCTTTGTCATTGATGAAGCCGACAACGAGAGCCACGGTGCGTCCGAATACTATTGCGAGGGCAACGAAAGCTGGCCCAACCACGTTGAAAACTGGAACAAGCCCATCGCAGACAACCCGGAGTTCACCGAGGCCACCGTAGACCGCACCCGCCTCTGCGTGGAGCGCGACAAGAACCGTCCCTGCGTCATCATCTGGTCGATGGGCAACGAGAGCGCCTACGGCTGCACGTTCGAAGAAGCGCTGGCATGGACAAAGAGTTTTGACCCCCGCCGCCTGACCCACTACGAGAGCGCCCAGTACCGCAGCAAGAACCGTAAATACGATTTCTCGAACATTGATATGTTCAGCAATATGTACCCTTCTCTCGAAAGCATTCAGGAATATCTGGACAACGAGCCGGACAAACCCTATATCATGTGCGAGTACAGCCACTGCATGGGCAACGGCCCCGGCGATTTGGAGGATTACTTCCAGTTCATTCAGAGCCATGACGGCTTGGTCGGCGGTTTCCTGTGGGAATGGTGCGACCACGGTATTTATAAAGGGAAGATGCCCGACGGCCGTGACATCTATTATTACGGCGGCGACCACAATGAGTGGCCGCATGACGGCAACTTCTGCATGGACGGTCTGGTCTACCCTGACCGCCGCCCGCACACCGGGCTGTTGGAGTTCAAGAACGTCTATCGCCCGGCGCGTGTTGTGAAGTACGACCGGGAATCTGGCATGCTCATGCTGCACAACTACATGGACTTTGTTGATTTGACCGAGTATGCCGCACTAACCTATCAGGTAAGCTGCGACGGCGAGGTCATCGACAACGGCTTCATCCCCTACCCTGACGGTTTCACCCTGCCGCCGCACAGCGAAAACGCCTTGCCGTTGGCCGTCCATATTCCCGATAAAGGCAAGTGTTTCCTGAAAATCTTCTACCATTGCGATAAAGACCGGCCCTTGCGTTCGGAAGGTCATCTCCTGGGTTTTGATGAAATTCTGCTGGAAAACGAAGACAGCCGCAACCAGAAAACCTTGGCCATGTGGAGTGATGCCCCTTCCAACAGCACAATCACTGTTCAGGAGACGGACCGCCATTTGACGCTGCGCGGCAAGAACTTCACCTACAACTTTAATAAGCTGACAGGTCTGTTCGCCGCGATGCAGTACGAGGATGCAGTCCTGTTGGACAAGGAAATGGAGTTCAACATCTGGCGTGCTCCTACGGACAATGACCGCAAGCTGAAGCTGGATTGGCTGGCTGCCCGCTATGACCACTGTATGACCAACGCCTACCGCACCGAATATCAGGTGACGGACAGCGGTGTGACTCTGCGCGCCAAAGTCGGCATTGCACCGATCAGCTTGCAGAAATTCCTTGATTTGGATGTCTGCTGGACGGTTTCCAACAGCGGTGCAGTAACGCTGGCACTGCACGCTGAGCGCAACACGGTATTCCCCGAACTGCCGCGCTTTGGCCTGCGCCTGTTCCTGCCAAAAGAAATGGCCCGCGTCAGTTACTTCGGCATGGGTCCGATGGAAAGCTACTGCGACAAGCACCATGCTGCCAGCCACGACTACTTCAGTTCCACCATCTGGCAGCAGCACGAGGACTACATTCGCCCGCAGGAGAACGGCAGTCACTATGATTGCGATTATGTCCAGCTGGATGGCGCTGGCATCAAGCTTACCGCTGTCGGTGCAAAGCCGTTCTGCTTCAACGCCTCGCACTACACGCAGGAAGAGTTGACGGAAAAGGCGCACAACTATGAGCTGCATCCCTGTGACAGCACCGTTCTCTGCCTTGACTATGCACAGAACGGCATCGGCTCTGCCAGCTGCGGGCCGCGTCTGGCGGAGCAGTACCGCCTTAACAACGCTTCCTTCGATTTCAGCATCCGTCTGATTCCTGAAAAAGCATAACCCCTACACAAAAGAATGGAGAAAATCTCATGTCTGAAAACACGGAAAGACGCTATTTAAAATGGTATAACAAGGTCGGTTACGGCTCCGGCGATGTTGCGGGCAACGTGGTCTATGCGTTCCTCTCCTCGTTCGTTATGATTTACCTGACCGACACCGTCGGCCTGAATCCCGGCATCGTCGGCACGCTGATTGCTGTGTCCAAGCTGTTTGACGGCATTACCGACATCTTCTTTGGCTCGATGATCGACAAGACGCACTCCAAGCTGGGCAAGGCCCGTCCGTGGATGCTCTACGGCTACATCGGCTGCGCCATCACACTGGTCGGCATCTTCGCCATCCCCATGGGCATGAGCGAGTTTGCCAAGTACGCATGGTTCTTTATCTGTTATTCCCTGCTGAACGCTGTGTTCTACACGGCCAACAACATCGCCTACTCTGCCTTGACTTCCCTTGTCACCAAGAACAGCGCCGAGCGAGTCGAGATGGGTTCCTACCGCTTCATGTTCGCATTCGCCACCAGCCTTGCCATTCAGTCTTTCACGCTGCTGGCTGTCTCTGCACTGGGCGACACTGCCGAAGCATGGCGCACCGTGGCTATCGTCTATGCCATTATCGGTCTGATCGTCAACACGCTCTCTGTTTTCTCCGTCAAGGAGTTGCCGGAGGAAGAGTTTGTCGATACCACGGATAAAGCCGAAATCGAGAAAGACGAGAAGTACGGTCTTGTCGAAGCTGCCAAGCTGCTGGTCTCCAACAAATACTACCTGATGATCTGCGTCACCTACATTTTGCAGCAGATCTATGGTGCCATGATCAGTATGGGTACCTACTACGCCGCCCATATCCTTGGTGACAAGAACCTGTTCGGCGTGTTCTCTTGGGCCATCAACATTCCTTTGATCATCGCACTGGTCTTTACCCCGACCCTCGTTGCCAAGATGCACGGTATGTACAAACTGAACGTCGGCAGCTATGCCCTTGCTACCGTGGCCCGCGCGCTCGTTGCCGTGGCCGGCTATACTGGCACCGGCGGTGTCAAGATGATGCTGCTCTTCACGGCCATCGCTGCACTGGGTCAGGGCCCGTGGCAGGGCGACATGAATGCCGTTATCGCCTCCTGCTCCGAGTACACTTGGCTGACGAAGCACAAGCGCGTGGACGGCACGATGTACTCCTGCACCTCGCTCGGTGTCAAGCTGGGCGGCGGTCTCGGCACCGCCATCACCGGCTGGCTGCTGGCGTTCAGCAACTACGATAAGGCGCTGGCTGTGCAGCCGGAATCCTGCATCAATATGCTGAAACTCATGTACCTCGTAATTCCCTTTGTGCTGGACGCCATCATCACCTTTATCCTCTCCCGCATGAAGGTCGAGGAGGCCAACGATAAGATCCGCGCCGAAATGAAAAACTGATATTCACTATTCTCCTTCTCAAAATACCTCACGCGTGCGATTTGCGCGCGAGGCATTTTTCGTTATATCAAACTTTTTAACTGAAATTATTATATACCTATTGAAATTTGCTATACAAACCAAAATTGCATCAATAATGGGGAGGCTGTTCCCATTATTGATGCAATTTTGGTTTACATGCTCTTATTTTGATTTTGCATTGATCAGGCTTTCTTCGTCACATACCCCTTGCGCATGACGGAGGTGATCTCGATCTGCGCGCCGAGCTTGTGGCGCAGCTTGGCGATGTGCATATCAACCGTTCGGGTGTGGATGGGCGCGGTGATACCCCAAACCTGCGCCAACAGCTCGGAGCGGGTGGTAATGCGGCCGGCGTTGTCGAGCAGATACAGCAACAGGTCGAACTCAGTCTGCGTCAAGTACACAGCCTTGCCATTTTGCGATACCTGCCGTGCGGCGGCGTCAATTTGTAAATTGATGTTGTTCATCATGTGTAATACCTGATTATTCGTAAAATCCGGCGTGACCGTTGTCTAGCAGCCATGCGTGTATAGTACTGATTTACAAACCTCTGCAAAGGCTCACAACGCGTCCAAATCTACGCCTGCCCACTCGTAGGCTTCCGTCAAATCGTTGCCGATGGCCCATGCAAGCGCCGCGGCTACAACGACCAAAAATATCGGCACCCACAGCAAATTGTACGGCGCGCCCGCGGCGTTCGTGCCCTGCGTTTGGCACAGTGCGGCGGCGTGGAACAGCGGGTAAAAGCCCAGCCATTCGATGCCGTTGCTCATGCCCGAAAGCGCCAGCAGCGCGGGCAGGCAGTAGCCGACCGCCGAAACGAACAGCGCCGCCAACAGGTTGCCCAGTTTCTGCCCCAGCCACAGCGTCAGCCGTGCCATGCACAGGCAGGCCGCCGCGCGGCAAAGCAGCCAGAACAGCAGCAAATCAGACAGCGTGATACATTTCGGTACAGCCTCCAACTCCGAAATGCTCATCGCCGGGGCCAGCAGCGCGGGCAGACCGTAATCCCGCAGG
>ENA-ORUI01003261-ORUI01003261.1-human-gut-metagenome-genome-assembly--contig:-NODE-3261-length-11999-cov-6.929756_pt1 | contig 11999 bp, 9 predicted proteins | sample MGYA00242078_ERZ509205 | MGnify/ENA primary metagenome ERZ509205 (study PRJEB26280, sample SAMEA2338828) | human gut metagenome | biome: human gut; feature: human-associated habitat; material: faeces... | reverse complement strand
CTAATCTTCTTTTCTCCATGATCCAGCCCATTTTTTATCACATTCTGGATAACACGGCGGAGTCCCTGCCTGTTTCCATGTATATACAACTGTTCTTCCGTAATCTGAATATCCGGCTGAATTTCCATTCTTACCCATTCATCATAGTATGAAAAAACTGTTTCTTTCAAAATCCGGTTCATACAGCACAATGTCAATTCCAAACTGTAAGATTCGTTTTTTAACTTTGTAAACATAAAAAGTTCTTCCAACATTTCATTCAGACTATGAATTCTTTCGTGGATAATGCTTAAATAACGTTTCTGATCCTCTATATTTTCACATTCTTCCATTAGCTGGAAATATCCGTCCAAAGATGTCAGTGGTGTGCGGATATCATGAGAAAGATTTGTATAAGTGTCCGCAATCAGAGCTTCTTTCTCCTGATAATGCTGCTTCTCTTTTCTTCGCAGTTCCAGAAGCTCATTCAACTTGTCAGAAAGCTTTCCTATTCCACCCACGTTAAATTCATGGTTAATAAACATGTTACTGTCATGTTTCATCATAAACGCCAATTGGCGGCAGATGTCTTTCACCTGCCGCTGGTATTTCCACATAATAATAAATTGTAAGATAATAATTCCTGCTAATATCCCAATTACGATATACATCCGTTAAATATCCCTCTTTTGAAAAACAACGCTGCTTACTGATATCATCATAACGATGAACACTATTGCCACACCAAATGCCGCCAAACACTCATTTCCACTCGGATCCATAGGAAGCAGTGATAATTTTCCCGTTATCGTATACTTATAAATCTGGAAATTCTGAATTCCTATTTTTTGAATAGCACTATTAATCACCCCATACACAATGGTCATTACATTCATGCTAAGACAGACAGCAATGACCATGCTGATTACATTATTTTTCAAAATAATTGCAATCGCCATACAAATCAGCACAAGTGCATAATGAAGAGCCAGTTCAGTCACAAAATAAGATAAAATTGCCTTTGTATTTCCCAATTCCAATTCCCCGAAAACAATACCATTCGCCGCTGCCTGAAATAAGAATGCACCTGCCATTGTCAGTACCGTAAAGACAGCCAAGGCAATTGCCCTGGAAAAAATCAGAGTTCCTCTATTTCTAACCTGACCTCCTATATTCTTAATATATCCGCTACTGATATCCGCTGTTGAAAACAGAACAGTAAAAATCACCAAAAGCAGTGCATACAATTTTCCTTGGGAATTGGCAAAAAAGATATCATATACCGTCACCTTTTCTCCCGGCTCCGTAGGCAGCGTTACCATCATTCCCACATTAATATTATCCACAGTAGGTTCAGTAACCTGCTCCTGTTTCATGGCATCCTTTTCAGTCAAAAGCTCATAATCTGTCTTGCATAAAGATGTTGTAATCAATAATATTGCTGCCAGTACGATCCAGATTACATACATACTTTTGGTTTTAAGCATCCGGTATAAATCCATTTTTATTATATTAAGCATGATCCGCACCTCCTGTCAGATTCAGAAAATAAGTTTCCAGTTCTTCACTGGTTATGGAAATCCCTTTTACCGGAATTCCTGACTTTGCAAGTTCCATATTCAACGCTGCACTTTCATTCAATCGTTCAAAAATATGAATATGCTCTTTATCTGTTACCTGATAGTTGGTAAATCCCATAGAATCCATCACCGGAATCGCCTGTTTCGGATGATCCAATGTCAACTCTATCCGTTCACTGCATCTTCTTATTAATTCTTCTCTTGTAATTTCCTGTAATAAACTTCCATTATGAATAATTCCATAATCAGTAGCAATCTTCGATAATTCCTCAAGAATATGACTGGAAATGCATATTGTCATATTCTTCTCTTTCTGAAGTCTCTGAATCGTATCCCGGATCTCTGCAATACCCTGTGGATCCAATCCATTGATTGGCTCATCAAGAACTAATAAATCTGGTTCTCCAACCAAAGCAAGACCAATTCCCAAACGCTGTTTCATTCCAAGTGAAAAATGTTTTGTTTTTTTCTTTCCCACATCCTCCAGACCGATAATTCTCAATATTTCTTCAATATAACTTTTTTTCTTTATTCCAAACAGCTTGCATTTGATATTCAGATTTTCATATGCAGTCATATCTCCATAAAGTCCCGGTGCCTCAATCAGACATCCTATCCGTGATCGAACTTTTTGCAAATCCTTTCCCTTGTATCCGAACATCTCGATTTCTCCACAAGTTGGCTTGGAAAGTCCACTGATCATCTTCAGACAAGTTGTCTTCCCAGCTCCATTCCGACCGATAAAACCATAAATAGCACCTTTTTTAATATGCATATTGACACTGTCCACAGCTTTATGGTGTCCATATTGCTTAGTCAAGTTTCTTGTTTCCAATAACATTTCGCTCAAGTTTTTCATCTCCTTTTTCTTATCTGCATTTATCATAAAGGAATAATCCTAATCAAACGCAAATAAATAGTAAAAAAAGAGTAAAGATTATAGATGAAGACGATAACCGATTCCCCAGACTGTTTCAATATATTCCTCAGATGTAACTGTTTTTATCTTTTTACGAATATTGCTTATATGTACATCCAGAGTTTTTGTTTCACCCATATATGGTTCGTCCCACGCATATTCAAAAATGTCCTCTTTACTGAAAACCTGCTTCGGATTTCTGAGCAGTAATTCTAAAATCGCAAACTCCTGTCTTGTTATCTTAGGAAGTATTTTTCCACCAATGCTGACCTGAAAAGTAGCTTTGTTCAATACCATCTCTCTGAACGAAAGGTTAGATTCTTTTATTTCCTTTTCTTCTGTATGACGAAGCTGTACCTGAATTCTTGCCAGTACCTCTCTGATTTCAAAAGGTTTCGTTATATAATCATCAGCCCCACTAGTTAAAACCTTTACCTTTTCATCCAAGCTATCTTTCGCAGTCAAAACAATAACCGGAAGATTTCCCTTTTTCCGTATTTCCTCCAGAACTGCTTCTCCTGTAATTCCCGGCAACATCAAATCCAGCAACACCAGTGCATAGCTATGCTCCTGCATATTCAAAAGCAGCTTTGCCTCAGTTCCGGAAAACGCCTGCTCACAGGAATAGCCTGCTTTGGATAATGCTTCCTGAAGCAGATTATTGATATTTGTATCATCTTCTACAATCAGTATTTTCTGCATGATAGTTCTCTCCTCTATTTTACACTGTGAAAACATTATTTTCTTGCATTATACGCTTTTCCCTTTTTTCCCGCAATTACTCCCCACAGATTCCCAGAATTCTCCAGTACATAACTTACTTTTTGTTCCAGCTGAACTTATAATTTTCAGTATTGCTGTGCTTCCAAGATGCATATATCACTTTTTCCTTACCATTATGCCTTTATTTCTCCATCAGTGCTTTCGCAACCCTTATCCCGCCCACAAATAGAGCCAAACTAGAGCCATTTGATAAAACAAATGCCGAAAGCCCGCATAAATACAGGCTTTCGGCATTTTAGTCCGTTATTCAAACTCAATCGTTCCAGGTGGCTTACTCGTCAGATCATACATTACTCGATTGACACCCTTCACTTCATTAATAATTCTTGTCATTACTCTCTGCAATACTTCAAACGGAATATCCGCGCAGTCAGCAGTCATGAAATCACTGGTGCATACGGCACGAAGTGCAACTGCATAGTCGTAGGTACGTTCATCACCCATAACACCAACAGAACGCATGTTGGTAAGCGCTGCAAAATACTGTCCAAGTCCTTTATCAAGACCTGCTTTTGCAATCTCCTCACGGTAGATATAGTCAGCATCCTGAACGATCTTAACCTTCTCAGCAGTTACTTCCCCAACGATACGGATTCCAAGCCCCGGACCCGGGAATGGCTGACGGCTTACCAGATACTCTGGAATACCAAGCTCACGACCCGCTTTACGAACCTCGTCCTTGAACAGGAGACGAAGCGGTTCAACAATTTCTTTGAAATCAACATAATCCGGAAGTCCGCCTACGTTGTGGTGACTCTTGATCGTTGCAGATTTTCCGAGACCGGATTCGATCACATCAGGGTAAATTGTTCCCTGTACCAAGAAGTCGACAGCGCCGATCTTCTTTGCTTCTTCCTCAAATACACGGATAAATTCTTCACCGATGATCTTACGTTTTGCTTCCGGTTCAACAACTCCTGCAAGTTTCTGGTAGAAACGATCCTGCGCATTTACACGGATGAAGTTCAGATCATATGGACCATCCGGACCAAATACTGCTTCGACTTCATCACCCTCGTTCTTACGAAGAAGTCCCTGATCGACAAATACACAGGTAAGCTGCTTGCCGACTGCCTTGGATAACAGAACGGCTGCAACCGATGAATCTACACCACCGGATAATGCACAGAGCACTTTTCCATTTCCAATCTTCTCACGCAGACTCTTGATCGTATCTTCAACGAAAGAATCCATCTTCCAGTCACCGGAGCATTTACATACATCCATGACAAATGCACGAAGCATCTTCATTCCTTCTTCTGTATGCATAACCTCTGGATGGAACTGTGTTGCATACAAGTTCTTCTCTGCATTTTCCATTGCCGCAAATGGACAGTTTGGAGTCGTTGCAGTTGATACAAATCCTTCCGGTGCTTCTGCGATATAGTCGGTATGACTCATCCAGCAGATTGTTGATTTATTTACATCTTTAAACAAAATGGAATTCTTATCCACTGTTACCTCAGTTCTGCCATATTCACTGACCGGAGCAGTTGCTACCTTACCGCCGAGCACATGTGCCATCAACTGTGAACCATAACAGATTCCAAGGATTGGAATACCCAGTTCAAAAATTTCCTTGCTGTAACTTGGTGAATCAGCTTTGTATACACTATTCGGTCCACCGGTGAAAATAATGCCTTTCGGGTTCATCTTCTTGATCTCGTCAATGCTCATAGTGTACGGATGTACTTCTGCATAGACATTACATTCTCTGACCCTTCGTGCAATAAGCTGATTGTACTGACCACCAAAGTCCAGTACGATAATCAATTCCTTATTCATGAAAGTTTCTCCTTTATTTTTCTTACCCGTGCGCACTCGCAAATACTTCGTATTTCCTCTCTCGCACGGGTTTTCCTTTTCGCCGTGCGCACTCGCAAATACTTCGTATTTCCTCTCTCGCACGATTTTTCCTTTTCGCCGTGCACACTCGCAAATACTTCGTATTTCCTCGTTGTCGGGCTTTCGCCCTATCAAAATAAACTCTAATGCTTTCGTCTGCAAGCAGCCGAATCATCAGAGTTTATTTTGGCACGGCTCAATGCTTACGCATATTATACCATGTAATTATTCTATTTTCTACACCTAATCCTGCTCTATTTTACCTTCCCGCGCAATACTTCCAGACCTTTCTGGTACTGTGTATCCTTCTCGCCTTGGAAATCATCTGCCGTATAATCTTCCGGTAATTTCACTTCGATATCCGGAGCTACACCCTTCTTATGAATGTCATTTCCATTTGGAGTGAAATATTTGGCAGTTGTAAGCTTTATTGCTGAGCCATCAGAAAGCGGAATAACCGACTGTACGATTCCCTTTCCATATGTGTTCTCGCCAATGATCGTCGCAACACCATATTCCTTTAATGCTGCTGTCATGATCTCAGATGCACTTGCGCTCTCCCCATTTACAAGCACTACCATCGGAAGATCAAGCTGCTCATCGTCCGTAGATTCATAAGTTGATAAGACATTTCCATTCTTATCTTCCTGATATACGATTTTTCCGGCAGGGAGCAGATAATCGCACATATCGACAACTGTAGTTAACATTCCACCCGGATCTGAACGAAGGTCGATCATCAGTGCTGTCATGCCCTGAGACTTCAGATCTTCTACAGCATCCCTGAATAAATCATTTGTATTTGCTACAAACTGTGTTACACGGACGTAACCAATCTTCTTATCTGCATCTGCCATAAAGTAGGAAACGGTACTGTTCTCCAGTTTTCTTCTGGTAATGGTTACTGTATGATACTTTCTCTCACTTGGTCTATAGATTTCAAGGGTAACATCCGTACCTTCTTCTCCACGTATCTTTGTAACCAGATAGTCCAGATCGTCGGATTCCTGAATCTCATAATCATCAATCTTACAGATCAGATCGTCAGGTTTGATGTCTACTTCGGAAGCCGGTGAATCCTCTGTAATGCTAACCGCAATCGCATATCCGGTTTCCTCATCCTGTCTTACGACAACACCGATACCTGCATATTCACCGGAGCTGTCTTCCTGCAGTTTTGCATATTCCTCTGGTGTATAATATTTTGCATATGGATCATCCAACGCCTCGATCAAGCCAGCATACAGACCATTCTGCATATCCTCGTCTGAGGTGTCAAAATAATAGGACTTATCGATAATCGTTTCCAGACTCGCAAGCTTCTCCAACGTGTTTTCGTCTACGACCGAACCATCATAATCCAGATTATTATGTCGCTTTCCGGCATCTGAATTCAGATCACCACTCTTTGAATTATCCTTAGTAAAAGAACAACCCATCATTCCGGCGCATCCGGCTATAACCACCACACCGAGAATCCATCTCTTAAAATTATGTCTCATGTTACCTCCAGTGATGCATTTTTCGCATCAGCGTCCTTTCATAAACTTAAAAATATACATTTACCCATATGTCAGATCATAAATTATGTATAATCCTATAGGTATTCTGTAAATTTTCTTTTATAAACGACAACAGACAAATCCAGTTTTCACCCGATCTGTCTGTTGTTTTATCCTATGTGTAATTCTGTAAAATCCCACAATTCTGACCGTGATCACATTTCTGCGGTTTCGGTCTTCATCTTGTTTTACAGGTAATCAAGTGGATTTACATAAGTTCCGTTTATCATTACACCAAAATGGCAATGTGAACCTGTACTATATCCGGTGCTTCCTGCCTTTGCAATTACCTGTCCCTGTTCTACTGTCTGACCCACACCGACTACCAGCTGGGAATTGTGCATATATACAGTAGATATACCATTTCCATGATCGATCATAATGTAATATCCTGCGGATGAACTGTACTGCGAGATAACAACCGTACCGGCCGCTGATGCAACAACATCACTTCCGGTTGGACATGGAATATCGATTCCCTTATGGTTAGAACTTGCACCTGCTGTAGGTGATGTTCTCGGTCCAAAATACGAGCTGATTCTGCTTCCCTGTGTAGCCGGCCACATAAATGATCCACCGCTCGGTGTATAATACTGTGGTGTAGTACTTCCGCTTCCGCCACTGCTCTGCTGCTGTGCAGCCTGCTGTTCTGCAAGTTTTCTCTGAATCTCCGCAATCTGGGCATCTGCTGCATCCATTTCTTTCTGATATTTCTCAACCAAAGATTTCTGTGCATCGATATCCTGTGAATATTCAGCAATCTTCTGATTCTTCTCATTGATTGCTACATCCAGATTTGATTTCTGTGTTTCCAGATCTGCTTTAACAGATTCAACCTCTTTCAAATCTGTCTCGAGAGTTGTCTCATATTCTTGGATCTTCTGTCTTGTATCGATCAGTGCATTTAACTGCTTCTGGTCATAGCTTGAGATCTGCTCTACATATTCTGACTTATTTAACATATCCGTAAAAGATGCGGATGACATCAATGTATCTATGTACTCAACTTCTCCATTTTCATAGAGATACTGAATACGCTTCATCATTGCTGCATACTGATTGTCTTCCTCAACCTGCGCTGCTGCAAGATTCTTCTTTGTCTCATCAATCTCTGTATTTAATTTATCTTCTTCTTCTTCCTTTGCAGTAATCTGCGTCTGAATATCTGAAACCTGCTTATCCAGTGCTTCTACATCACTGATCAACTTATTCTGCTTCTCTTCAAGGCCATCCAACACGCCCTGAGCTTCTTTTTTATTTCCTTCCGCTTCATTCTTGCTGTCCTTTGCATCCTGAATACTCGTTGCCGAAACCCGAGATACAGGCGGCATTGCAGCAAGTGCAACTGCACATACAATAACAAGCGCCGTCTTTTTGAATTTTTTCATTAACGGTATCTGAATTTTCTTCAAAATAAAGACCTCCTCTTATACTTTCAAATGTTTTCTGGTAGTGATCAAACTACCAAATAAACCTACACCTATACCTAAAATAAGCCCAACAGGAATCATTGTTTTAAACAATTCTTCCTTACTTACAAATGCGAATACAGATGTAATTACTGCAAATCGTCCTGCCACATATTCCAGAATCTTCTGATACATAACATATAACAGATAAAGCGGAATAACAGAACCGACTGCTCCGATAATAATACCTTCTATTATGAACGGCGCACGTACAAAGAAGTTCGTTGCACCGATCAATTTCATAATTGCAATTTCTTCCTTACGAACTGTAATGCCAATGGTAATCGTATTGCTGATCAGGAAGATGGATACCAACATCAGGATTACCACAATTCCGATAGAAGCATATCCTACCAATGAGGACAATGTCGAGATACTGTCAGCTGTAACCTCAGAACTTCTGACATTTCGCACTCCGTCTAAACCTTTTGCAAATGCTACAAACTCAGCCTGTTTGGATACATCCTTCAACGTTACCTCATAAGAAGCAGAATTCTTTAACGGGTTATCATCTCCGAATGCTGCCTTTGCAGCCTCAGGATCATCATAATTCTGCTCACAGAACTTATCAAATGCTTCATCTGCACTGATATAATCCATTGTATTTACATAATCAAGGACTCGTATCTGTTCACCGATCAACTGAACCGTTTCGTCCGGAATATCTTCTTCAAAGAAAATCGATATCGTTACATTATTCTCCAAATCCTTCATTCCTGACTGAAAGTTTACAACAACTGCATATACAATACCAAATATGAACAAACATGAAATAATTGTACCGATTGATGCAAGAGAGAACAATATATTTCTTCTGATGTTCGTAAATCCCTGTCTCAGGATATAAAAGAATGTACTAATCTTCATCTATATAACCACCTTGTTTTTCATCGCTGATAACCACACCTTTTTTTAATGTGATTACTCTCTTTCGCATCTCATTTACAATATCCTTATTATGAGTTACGACAACCACTGTTGTTCCACGCTTATTGATATCATCAAGCAGTTCCATGATATCCTGTGAGTTCTTCGGATCCAGGTTACCGGTTGGCTCATCGGCAAGGATGATTTCCGGATTGTTTACCAGTGCTCTTGCCATGGCAACTCTCTGCTGCTCTCCACCAGAAAGCTCCTTCGGATAAGATTTATACTTATCCGCAAGACCTACCAGCGTCAGCATAGCCGGAACTCTACGTCTGATGTATCTCGCAGGAGTCTGTATAACTCTCTGTGCAAATGCAACATTTTCATAGATGGTTCTGTCCTTTAACAGTCTGAAATTCTGAAATACAACTCCGATCTTTCTTCTGACCTTCGGAATATTCTTTCTTTTTATAGTTTTATAATTATATCCTGCTACACGGATAGACCCAGAGGTCGGATCTAATTCCTTTAATAACAGCTTGATCAATGTTGTCTTACCTGATCCGCTGCTACCAACAATAAAGACAAATTCGCCTTTCTCTATATTAATATTAACATTCTTCAGAGCCGTCATACCACCTGGGTAGGTCATAGTAACATTCTCTAACTCTATCATAATGGTTTCCTTTCAAATTTAACGTCTGTACTTTCTCACTCTTTGCTTTTGCAAGTATAGCAGTAAAATGTGAAATATATGTGTAAATCCTGCATACAATATATTACAAAGAGTCCAGATTCTTCCTTTTAATAGTCTAATGACTCCATATACTTCATATACTTAACTACCATTAACGCAATCTTAAATGTGATCGCATCCTCAAATACACGAAGATCCAGACCGGTACTCTTCTGAAGCTTATCCAAACGATAAACCAGAGTATTTCTGTGAATATATAACTGTCTGGAGGTCTCTGATACATTCAGACTGTTCTCAAAAAACTTATCAATAGTAGTAAGGGTCTCTTCGTCGAACTCATCCGGTGATTTGCCATCGAAAATCTCACGAATGAACATCTTGCAGAGTGGGAGCGGAAGCTGATAGATCAGACGTCCGATTCCAAGATTACTATATGCGATAATGTTCTGGTTCTCGTAGAAGATCTTTCCTACATCCAGTGCCATCTTAGCTTCTTTATAAGAACGGGATACTTCCTTAATCTCATTTACGATCGTACCATATGATACATGAACAGAAGACATAACCTCTGTATTCAGCATATCTACAACAACCTTGGCAATCTTATTCATATCATCATAGGATTCTGTCTGCTTTACTTCCTTTACAAGAATGATGTTCTTCTCATCCACAGCGGTAATAAAATCCTTTGTCTTTGTAGAAAAGATATTACGAACTGTTTCAAGGGCATTTGTATCCTTCTCATTCTTTGTCTCAATGATAAATACGATTCTCCTTACATCTGTATCAATGTGAAGCTTCTTTGCTCTGTTGTAAATATCAACAAGCAACAGATTATCTAACAGCAGATTTTTGATGAAGTTATCCTTATCAAAACGCTCCTTATATGCAACTAAGAGATTCTGAATCTGGAACGCTGCGATCTTACCAACCATGTAAGTATCATCTGTCTCCCCCTTTGCAAGCAAGATATGTTCTAACTGGTTATCATCAAACACCTTAAAGAACTGGTAATCACGAATTGCCTGACTCTCTGCCGGGGAATCAACAAACGCAAGTACTGCTTCTTCACAGTCATCTACATCCTTAAATGTAGATGCAAGAATCTTTCCTTCTGTATCAAGAACACACAGATCGGTTCTTGTAATATTCTTTAATCCATCAATCGTATCCTGAAGTATCTGGTTCGATATCATATATTCTACACTCCTTATTCTTATATTCGGATTCCGTATTCTTTCCCCATCCATTCTGCCTGACGGATAAGCCTCCCGGAAAACATACGAATAACAAAATACACTACTGTACCTATTCTAAATCATATTGCGAAAAAAAAAAAGAGAAAATGCAGAAATTTCTGCATTTTCCCTGTTTGTTTATAAATATTTAAGTATGTATGATCTATTAGCTTACTAAGATCTCCTCTGTTTCCTTATCAAAGATATGAATCTTGCTTAAGTCAAATGCAAACTGTACTGTATCGCCAGGTCTAGCTGTTGTACGAGCATTAACTCTTGCTGTGATATCGAACTGATCGATTGTGAAGTATAAGTAAACTTCAGCACCTAACATTTCGTAAATATTGATTCTTGCATCAATAACGCTTTCCGGTGATGACTCGATGAAGAGCTGCTCATCATGGATATCTTCAGGACGAATACCAAGAACAACTTCCTTATCAACTGCATCAAGTGCAATAAGTCTCTCAGCCTTACTATCAGGAACTTTAATTGAGTGTGAACCAAACATTAAGAGAATGTCTGCTCCGGACTTAACTACCTTACAATCAATGAAGTTCATAGGTGGCATACCCATGAAACCGGCTACGAATAAGTTACATGGCTTATCGTATAAGTTCTGTGGTGTATCTACCTGCTGAATAATACCATCCTTCATAACTACGATTCTTGTACCAAGTGTCATAGCCTCTGTCTGGTCATGTGTAACGTAGATGATAGTTGTCTGTAATCTCTGATGTAACTTGGAAATCTCAACACGCATCTGTACACGAAGTTTCGCATCAAGGTTTGAAAGTGGCTCATCCATAAGGAATACCTTAGGTTCACGAACGATTGCTCGACCCATAGCCACACGCTGTCTCTGACCACCTGATAAAGCCTTTGGCTTTCTGTCAAGTAAGTGTTCAATATCAAGGATCTTAGCAGCTTCATGAACAGCCTTGTCAATCTTCTCCTTCGGAGCCTTTCTTAACTTAAGTCCGAATGCCATGTTGTCATATACTGACATATGCGGATACAGAGCGTAGTTCTGGAATACCATTGCGATATCTCTATCCTT
>ENA-ORUI01003257-ORUI01003257.1-human-gut-metagenome-genome-assembly--contig:-NODE-3257-length-12010-cov-3.442409_pt1 | contig 12010 bp, 8 predicted proteins | sample MGYA00242078_ERZ509205 | MGnify/ENA primary metagenome ERZ509205 (study PRJEB26280, sample SAMEA2338828) | human gut metagenome | biome: human gut; feature: human-associated habitat; material: faeces... | reverse complement strand
TGGTTGCCGCAGATGAAAATGCTCAGCATATTGGGGTTGCCCTTGAGCACCTGGTCGCTGCAGCGGCCGATGATGAGGAAGCTCTCGCCATTTGCCGCCTTGTCACGCAGCATGGCGAACGTCTTTTCCGCCACGTTGACTTCAAGAGAATTGGAATACTTGCCGATGCGGCGCGAGGCAAAGAAGTTGACGGGCTTTTCGTCCATCTTGCGGATCATTTCCCCGCTGTAGCCTTCGGAAACGATCTCCTTTTCGATGGAGTCCTTGTCATAGAGCTTGATACCGAGCTCTTGCGCGATCATGTCGGCAATGTAATGGCCGCCGCTGCCGTGCTCGCGGCCAAGGGTGATGATGATCTGGTTTTTCATGGGATCGCACTCCTTTCCTTTTTCCGTTTACAGATAGCGCAGGAATAAGTAGGCCGTGGACACTGCCATGACAATGATCGTCGCAGGCACACAGTACTTGCAGTAGCGGCCCCAGCCGATGGGATAGCCGCCCTTGGCCGAAGCCGAAGTGCCGACGACGTTGGCGCTCGCGCCGATGGGCGTCGCGTTGCCGCCGAGGTCCGTGCCGAGCGAAAGCGCCCAGGCAAGCACGCCGATGTCCATGCCCTCCGCCGCGGCGATGGCGCGGATCACGGGGATCATGGTGGCGGCAAAGGGGATATTGTCGACAAAAGCGCTCGTGATGGCCGAGACCCACAGAATAATGATCACGATGACTGCAATATTGCCCTGACTGACAGACATGATGAAGTTTGCGATCACATTGAGAACACCGGTCTTTTCAAGCCCCGCCACAGAAACAAACAGGCCGATGAAAAAGAGCAGCGTCTTATAGTCCACGCCCTTAATGATTTCTATAACAGATTTTTTGCCGCTGGTCAAGCCCAAAACGATCATCGTCAGAATCGCGACGATCACGCCGATGCACGCGACGGAAAGCTCCGTCTGCGCGTGCGTGATGAGCAGCGCGACCGCCAGCAGGAAAACGCCTGCGCTCGCAAGAAATGCCTTCTTGTTCGTGATGGCCGTCGAAGGCTCGGGACAGGTGACGGGGCCGCCGTTGGCATGCTCGGCGCGCTCAAGTTCCTTGCGGAAGCAGAGCGTGAAGTAAATGAGCATGAACACAAAGCAGATCGCCACGACCGCGCCGGTATTTTCGATGAAGTCGAAGAATGTGTAGCCGAGCGAGGTGCCGATGATGATGTTCGGCGGGTCGCCGCACATCGTCGCCGCGCCGCCCAGATTTGCGCAGAAGATCTCCGATAAGATCATCGGCACGGGGTCGAATTTCATCGTCTGTGCCAGCTCGAGCGTAACGGTGGCGAGAAACAGCACGACCGTGATGCTGTCGATGAACATTGCAAGGAATGCGGAAAGCGCCATAAAGCAGATGAGCAGCGGCACCGTGCGATAGCGCACGAGCTTGGCGAGCGTCAGGCACAGCCAGCGGAAAAAGCCCGCCTTGCCAAGTCCCTCGACCATGATCATCATACCCGCGATAAAGACCACCGTCGACCAGTTGATGCCCGCCGTGCTCTCCTCGCTCGCTCCGTACCAGAAGGAGCTTTCAAAAAAAGCGCCGAAATTGAGTGTCTCCCAGATGGCGCTCATCGAGCGCATGCAAATGCCGAACACCAGCACCAGTACGAGCGCGCCGCTGCCGAGCGTAACGTAATGCCGCTCAAACTTATCCAGAATGATAAGCATAAACATTGCAAGAAAAATACAAATTGCCACGATCTGTGCAAACATGATAGTCCTCCCTATCCGATAAGTCTTCAACGCGAGCCATTATACTCACCCCTGCGAAAGAAACGAAATATCTTCTTGACATGGCAGATATGTCATTTTGTTATGCCCCGGCGTTTTCCTTGCGTTTACGGCATTTTTCGCCGCATGAAACGGCGTTTATTTTTTGTCAAGTTTTCCTCCCGCTCGACATAAAAAACGCGGGCTTGCACCCATGCCGCGCTTCTGCTACAATGAATAAAAAGATCTGCGCGGTGCGGACTGCCGTTTTGTCCGCCGCCGCGTGAACCGCCCGCTCATTTTTCAGATATTTTTCAGGGGAGCCTTTCTCCATTATGAACATCAGTTACGACAGCTACCGCATCTTTTACTATGCGGCCAAATACCGCAGCTTTTCGCAGGCTGCCGCCGCCCTTTACAACAACCAGCCCAACGTGACACGCATGATCCGCCGGCTCGAATCCGAGCTTGGCTGCGCGCTGTTCTTCCGCTCGCCGCAGGGCGTACGCCTCACGCCGGAGGGGGAAAAGCTCTATGCGCACATTGCCGTCGCCTTTGAGAGCATTGAGGCCGGCGAAGCGGAGATCCTTTCCGACCAGAGCCTGCAAAGCGGCATCGTTCACATCGCCGCCAGCAGCCTTGCCCTGCGCGCCCGTATTTTGCAGGTGCTCGCGCGCTATCGCCGCGAATATCCGCACGTGCGCATCTGCCTGACGAACCACTCCGCGCCCGACGGCCTTGCCGCCGTGCAGAACGGTCTTGCTGACTTTGCGATCCTGGCAAAGGGCGCTTCCGTACCGGATTCGCTCAGCGCGCAGAAAATTGACGAGATCCAGGAGATCCCCATCTGCGGTTCCGCCTTTCCGGAACTCACAAAGGAGGCCGTCTCCCTGCAAAAGCTCGCCGAATACCCGATCATCAGCCTGATCGAGGGCACCTCGTCGCACGACTTCTATGCAGAGCTTTTCCTGCGTCACGATCTCGCCTTCGCCCCCGACGTTGAGGTGGAGACCACGGCGCAGGTGCTGCCCGTGGTGCAGAGCAACCTCGGCGTCGGCTTTGTGCCGCATGAGATGCTTTTCGGCTCGCCGGAAGAAAGCGGCATCTATCCCGTCACGCTGACCGAGCCGATCGCGCCGCGCGAGCTGTATCTCTACCAGCGCAAAACGCAGCCGCTGAGCGTTGCCGCCAAGCGGCTGCGGCAGATGCTGCTCGACAACACGCCGCAGCCCGGCGAAAAATGACAAAGCAAAAAAGGAACCCACCGGTTTGCAAACCGGCGGGTTCCTTTTTCTCCAATAAATCTTTCTTTCAGGCAGCGTTCGCTCCGCCGTCATCAAAGGTTCAGCAGCGTTTCGCTCAGGCGTCTGCCGGCGCTTCCTGCAAAGTCCTCCGCCCGGCGGATGCGCAGGAACGACGCGCCGTAGATCATGCGCTCGTTTTCAAGCTCTCCGTCCTCGCCAAGGAAAATACCGATGACCCGAGCGCCTTCCCGCCGCAGCTTTCGCACCTGAAAGCAGGTGTCGCGGATGGCGGCGTCGCCGACATAGGTTTCCGGCGTTCCCTCGCGCTTGCGGCCGCTGACCATGTCGTTGGGCAATCCGTCGCTGAAGACAATGACGATCTTGTGCTCCTCATGCCGCTTTTTAAGGTCGAGTCCCGCCGCGGCCAGCGCGAGCCCGTCGCGGTTATTGGATGTGGCGCGGTATTCCAAAATACGGCGGTCGGCCTCGCTCTTGTCGTCGTAGTCGCGGAAGCGCCGCAGCACCGTGTAGTTGCCGTAAGTGCAGTAGCTCATCACGCGGTGCGGGATCTGAATGCGGCTGAGCGCCGCACTGAAGAGGTAGCTTTGCAGCGCCACCATGCTCTGCCGCACGCTCTGCGAGCCGCTTGCGTCGATCAAAAGCTCCACGACGACGGCGGACGGTTCCTGCCGGACGATCTTTTCAAAAAGCTGCGGATTTTCGCAGCGGCTGACCTTCCAGAGCAGATCGTTTTGCAGCACGCCGTGGTCGGCGCGGTAAACGTCCGGCTCGCTGCGCAGGCTCAGCGCATTGCGAAAGGCCTGCTCGATGCTGCGGATGCCCTGACGCGCGGCGTCCTCGTGCTCTTGGAGCATTTTGAGGTTGCCGTCCCGACTGGCGCGCAGCGACTGGGCGCGGGGCTCGCTGCCCTCGTAGGCGTCCGCGCTCAGGCCGTCGGTGAAGAGGAGCTTTCGCTCCTCGTGGATGCCGGTGCAGACAGCGCTTTCGATCTCCTCCATCGCCTGCTCGGTCTGAAAGCTGGGGCCAAAGTTGCGCATCAGATACTCCGGAATGCCGGCGAGCGCGTCGTCCGGCAGGACGACGAGGCCATCGGCCGATGCCTCGCCCGCCTTGTCGTATTGGAGTTCCATCTCCTCGGTCTGCGTCCACTCGATGTCCCCCGGTTCGGCTGCGGGCTCCCACTCTTCCGTTTCGCGCTCTGGTAAGATGTCCTGGTTGTGGTCAGGGGCAAAATAGCGGATAAAGATCTTGCGGTACAGCAGCGCCGCAAGCTCCACAAGCGACCTTGCATCTTTGCAGGTCCCACTGCGCGCGGCAAGCGCATCAAACTGCGCAAGCATCTCCTCAAAGCCGTTGAAATTCTTCAAAATGCGGCGGTCGCCCTCGGTCGCCGCGGCGGGAAACTGCCGCGTGAGGTCGTAGATATACATCCAGCCGCGCGAGCTGCGCCGGTAGTGCAGCAGATCGCCGCGCAGGATCTCGCCTGCCGCCTCTTCCGCCATCACGGCGGCGCCGGGGCGCTCTTCCGCAAGCGCAGCGCGCACCGCGCGCTCCGTGCACAGATGCGCAATGGGCAGCAAAACGTCCATATCATAGGCGGCATAGCGATGCCGCCGCAGCCACAGGTTCAGCTCATCGAGCCCGTATATCTTGTCCGCGCCGCCGAGGATCACGCCTTCATACACCGCCGCCATACCGCCCGCGCGCTCAAACGGCGCGCTCATGCGCTGCACATACTCGGGATACTCCCGTTTGCGGTGATCCTCTGAAACGGTCAAAAAGAGGCTCTCTTCTCTGCCGATACTCATATGCTCAAGCAAAGCGCGTGAGCGCCACGTCGCGCACAAGCTCATACTCGTACTCGTCGAAGCACTTGTTCGTAATGCTTACGGCAATGGCGTCCTTCGGCGCAACGCCGTCCGTCATCAGGCGCAGCCCCGCGATCATGCCGCGCATGTCGACGGCATTCGTCGAGATCTCACCGTTGACGGCCTTTGCATTCAGGTCAAGGAACAGCCCGACGCAGCGCTTGATATTCTCGCGCGACGCCTCCGGTACGCTGTTTTGCAGCAGTTCGCAGAGCTGCGCCTCCTCCAGTGTCGGCATGCGAATGACCGTAAAGCGCGAAACGAGCGCTTCGTTCAGCTCGCGCGTACCGGCGTAACCGTAGTTCATCGTGGCGATGAAGCGCGCGGCGGGGTGGATAGGGATACACTCATAGCCCGGCACGTCGATGAGGCGGCGGTAGTCGAGCGCGGAGTGCAGCACGGCCACAGCGTCGTTTTTCGCCATGTTGATCTCATCTAAGATGCAGAAGCCGCCGTACTGCGCGGCGAGCGCGACAGGGCCGCGGCGCAGCCGCACTTCGCCGCCGGTGAAGGTGTCGGTGCCGATGAGCGTGCTGCTGTCGGTGTTCACGTGGAACGACACGGTGTAGACCGGACGGGCAAACAGCCACGCAAGGTTGTCCGCCAGAATATTCTTGCCCGTGGCCTTGCCGCCGGAGAGCAGGATATTCTCTCCCTGCAACAGCGCAGCAACCGCCAGATCCATGATCTCATCGCCGATGAATTTGACAGGCGGCTCGGCAATGCGGCTGCGCACCGCCTCGTCCGCGACATACTTCTTTCGAAACTGCTCCAGTCGGAGCGCCAACTCTTCTCTCATGCTGTCAATGATCCCCTTCTGTGTGCAGAATTTTTCTGCGCGATGCGCCGCCTGCGGCGGCGTTCCATGCGCTGCATTATAGTATTTTTGCAGGGCCTTGTCAATTTACGGCAAAAAAGGAAGCCGAATTACGAGTTCGGAGTTGATCCATTTTCTTTTTGAATGGTCTTTTTCTGCAAAGGAGGGCAACCTATAATCTTCAATTTTTAGCACTGGTTCAACACACAACGTCCACATCTCACATTAAGAATCTGACATCATATCAGGTGGAAGAAAAGTCCACCGAGAACGATGAGCGGAAGAAGTTTTTGTTAGGCCTGAACGACGAGCACACCCGCATCTGTGAACTCTTTGCAATGCGAGACAGCACAGCAATTGAAAGATACCTTGTCGATGTCCACTGGAATCCTGCAGAAGCAGTTTATGAAGTGTTGGGATAGTTGCGCCGATCCATGTTGCTTATGGGCAAGGAAGAGAAAAATGTGCGTTCCAAAGCAAGCATCATCGTGCCTGTCCATGCCTCCCGCTATCTGTTATCCCGTTTGAAATACGGAGAGTGCGCTTGCGATCGCAGGAAGTCCATCTTTGACGAAGATATTTTCCAGCTCGAAGGTATGTTAGATGACAATAGCAATTGGCTCTGCCGCACCTCCATCAAGTTGGCAAAGAAAGCGCCTTTCAAAGAATCATCTTTGAAAGGCGCTATTTACGCTTTGATCAAATTGAAGCTGCGATTACTTTGCGCTGCCGTCAGCGTTAAAGACCGGCAGTTTTTCAAGGAAGCAGATGTCCTTGCGGTCAGCGGCGCCGCCCTCGGCAAGCACTGCCATGCGGCCTGCGACCGTGCCGCCCGCCTTCTCAACGAGCGCTTCCATCGCCTTGAGCGAGCCGCCCGTGGAGATCACGTCGTCAACGAGCAGGACCTTCTTGCCGCGGATGAGGGCGGCATCGTCCGAACCGAGGTAGAGCTTTTGCTGAGCGACCGTGGTGATGGACTGATCGTCGACCGAGATGGGGTCGGGCATGTAGACCTTGGGGCCCTTGCGCGCGATAAAATATTTCTTTGCACCGCTCTGGCGCGCCATCTCGTGAATGAGGGGAATCGACTTGGCCTCGGCGGTAAAGAGGTAATCGTAATCGATGCCACCGGCGAGCTTGAGAAGCTCTTCCGCGCAGCGCACGGTCAACTCCGCGTCGCCGAACATAATGAATGCGCCGATATAAAGATCGTCCGTCACCTTGCAGATGGGAAGGTCGCGGTCAAGACCCGCGACGTGTATCGGATAAGTCGCCATAAAAAGGAAGCTCCCTTCGCGTTTTTGCATCATTTTCCGCCGCTTTGCGCGGCAAACAGAATTTAGTATATCTCTTTTCTGCCGCTTGTCAAGCGATCAAACCTGAGTGTCGTCCTCGGGCATGACGAGCGCACAAATGAAGTAGGCAAGAATGCCGGTGCCTGCGAAAACTGCCAGCAGCGCCCAGAGCACACGCACGATCGTCGGATCAAGGTTGAGATAATCGGCAAAACCTGCGCACACGCCGCAGATCTTCTTGTTGTTGCGGGATTTGCAAAGACGTTTCTTTTCGTCCATGATGTTTCTCCTTTTCCGGCTGCGAAAGGCAGCCACGATGAGTCAATAACGAGCATATACAGTATATCACATTTTGCACCGTTGTAAAGCGCGCTTTTTCCGCGCTTTGCGTAAAAAAGAGGCGGAAGACGCACAAAAAGTGCGAGATATTTCCCTTTTACGTCCTATTTGCCGAAAAAGGGCAAATTCCCCCTTGCAACTTCCTTTTTTCTATGGTATAAACTTGTGTTGAGCAAATGCTTTGAAAGGGAAAATAGCGAGTTTGTTCCGGTAAGAGAAGATCGGTCGGCGGCTGAGAGCCGGTCTGCGGAATGTCGCTTGGTTCGCCCCCGAGCAGCCGCGAGGAAATGCGCGGCCGGTCAGCCCCCGTTACGGGCAAAAGAGTGCGCGCCTGCGGGCGTGAATCAGGGTGGTACCGCGGAAGAAGTCTTTCGTCCCGAATGTCGGGAGGAGAGACTATTTTTTTGTCCCTGCCGCCTTTGTTATACGACACCTGCAAATTTTTACCTGAAAAGGAGAAATGATATGAAACAGCAACTGGAAGCGATCCGCGAAGCGGCGCTCGAAGCGATCGCCGACGCCGCCAAGGCAGAGGATCTCGAAGCGCTGCGCGTCCGTTATCTTGGCAAGAAGGGCGAGCTGACCGCCGTTTTAAAGCAAATGGGCAAGCTCAGCGCCGAAGAGCGTCCCGTGATCGGGCAGCTTGCCAACGAGGTGCGCGCCGCACTGGAGGCGGGCATCGAGAAAAAGGCAAGTGAGCTTGCCGACAAGGCCATGGAGTGCAAGCTCAAGGAAGAGGCCGTGGACGTCACCATTCCCGGCAAGCAGGAAAAGATCGGCGTGAAGCACCCGATGTATCAGGTGCTCGACGAGATCAAGGACATCTTCGTCGGCATGGGCTTTGAAATTCTCGAGGACCGCGAGGTCGAGACCGCCGACTACAACTTCACCAAGCTCAACTGCCTCGAGGGACACCCCGCCCGCGAGTGGACGGACACGTTCTACTTCACCGAGGACAGCTCCATCCTGCTGCGCACGCAGACCTCTCCCATGCAGATCCACGCGATGGAGACGCGCGAGCTGCCCATTCGTATCCTCGCCCCCGGCCGCGTGTACCGCAAGGACGAGGTCGACGCCACGCATTCTCCCATGTTCCACCAGATCGAGGGCATGGCCATCGACAAGGGCATTACGATGGCGGACCTCAAGGGCACGCTCAACGAGGTCGTGCGCCAGCTCTACGGCGAGCACACGGTCACGCGCTTCCGCCCCCATCACTTCCCGTTCACCGAGCCGAGCTGCGAAATGGACATTCAGTGCCACAAGTGCCACGGCGCAGGCTGCCCCACCTGCAAGGGCGAGGGCTGGATCGAGGTGCTCGGCGCCGGCATGATCCACCCGAAGGTCCTCGAGGGCTGCGGCATCGACTCCACGGTCTATTCCGGCTGGGCGTTCGGCATGGGCCTTGAGCGTCTGGCGCTCGGCCACTTCAAGATCAGCGACCTGCGCCTGATCTTCGAAAACGACGTCCGCTTCCTCGAACAGTTCTAATATTCCTCGCGAAAGCGGCGAGCCGCTTTCTGCGATCTCTTTCGCAGGGTGCTGCGCCGCACTCGCTTTGCTCGCACGAGCGCACCCTGAGCGGTGTTTTTTGTGACGCGCATGTCGTCACAAAAAACGAAATTTGATTGTTACTTCTTAGGAGGATACCAATATGATCCTATCCCGTAATTGGCTCAACGAGTTCGTTGACCTCAAGGATATCACCGATAAGGAATTCAATGACGAGATGACGCTCTCCGGCTCGAAGGTCGAGACCATCGAGCGTCTGGACGAGAGCCTCAAAAACGTGGTCGCGGGCAAGATCCTCTCCATGGAAAAGCACCCCGACAGCGACCACATGTGGGTCTGCCAACTCGACGTCGGCAGGGAGGAGCCGGTGCAGATCGTCACCGGCGCGTGGAACGTCCATGTGGGCGACTATGTTCCCGCTGCGCTTTCCGGCGCACATCTGCCCGGCGGCATCAAGATCGAAAAGGGCGCGCTGCGCGGCGTCGAGTCCGACGGTATGCTCTGCTCGCTCAAGGAGCTTGGCATGACGGCGGAGCACGACTTCCCCTATGCTGTTATCACGCCTGCCGCCATTCTGAACGACTATCACCCCATCGACAAGGATAAGCCCTCCATTCCCGCCGACATCAAGTCCGGCGACAAGGTCTACGGCCCTGTGGTTGCCGCCAAGGTGCTTGAGTGCGCCCCGCTGGGCGACGGCACGTTCCACACCTGCCTCGACCTCGGCGATGCGACCGCTGCGCCCGATACGCGCTGCTCGAACCTCCACGAGGGCGACCTTGTTGCCTACAACACCAAGAGCGATACCATCTGCACGCTCGAAGATCTGCAGGCCGAGCAGAAGGAGTTCCCCCACTGCATCGCCGACGGCATCTTCGTTTTGCAGGAAGAGGACGCCGAGCCGGGTCTCAACATGGCGCGCGTTCTCGGTTTCGATGATTCCATCGTCGAGTTCGAGATCACGCCCAACCGCCCCGACTGCCTGAGCGTTATTGGCCTTGCACGCGAGGCGAGCGCGACCTTCAAGCGCCCCCTCAAGCTGCACGAGCCCGAGCCGCACGGCTGCGGCGGCAGCATCGCGGAGATCGTCGACATTGACATTGAGGACGGCGACCTCTGCCCGCGCTACACCGCGCGCATGGTGAAAAACGTCAAGATCGCGCCGTCCCCGCGCTGGATGCGCGAGAGACTGCGCAACAGCGGCGTGCGCCCGATCAACAACATCGTTGATATTACCAACTACGTCATGCTCGAGTACGGTCAGCCGATGCACGCTTTTGACTTCAGCTGCGTCGAGGGCGGCCACATCATCGTGCGCACCGCGCACGAGGGCGAGACCATTGAGACGCTTGACGGCAACGAGCGCAAGCTTACGCCGAATATGCTCTGCATCTGCGACGAGCACAAGCCTGTGTGCGTCGCGGGCGTGATGGGCGGCGCGAACAGCGAGATCGTCGGCGACACGGCGATGGTGCTCTTTGAGTCCGCCAACTTCAACGGCGTTTCTGTGCGCCGCACGGCAAGCGCTCTCGGTATGCGCACCGACGCCTCCTCCCGCTATGAAAAGGGCCTCGACATGATGAACACCATCAAGGCCGTCGAGCGCGCCTGCGAGCTCGTGGAGCTGCTCGGCTGCGGTGAGGTGATGCGCGGCACCATCGACGTGCTGCCCGAACCCATCGTGCCGAAGACCGTGAAGCTCGAGCCGGAAAAGGTCAACGGTCTGCTCGGTACGGACGTGTCCGAGGCAGAGATGCGCCGCATCCTGCTCGCGCTCGGCTTCGAGCTCGACGGCGACACGATCATCGTCCCCTCCTGGCGCGGCGACGTGGAGCACTACTCCGACATCGCCGAGGAGATCGCCCGCTTCTACGGCTATAACAACATCCCCTGCACGCTCATGCGCGGCCAGACCACCAGCGGCGGCTATACCGACGCGCAGAAGGCGGAGCGCAGCATCGGCGCCATGGCCCGCGCGCTCGGCTACAGCGAGATCATCACCTACTCGTTCATCAGCCCGTCGTACTACGATAAGATCCGTATGCCGAAGGACTCCCCGCTGCGTAAAAGCCTGAAGATCCTCAACCCGCTGGGCGAGGACACCTCCATCATGCGCACGACCATCCTCCCCTCCATGCTGGAGATCATCACCCGCAACTACAACTACCGCAACAAGGCCGTGCGCCTCTACGAGCTGGGCAAGATCTACCTGCCCCGCGAGGACGGTCTGGCCGACGAGCCGAAGATCCTCTCCCTCGGCGCTTACGGCGACGGAATGGACTTCTTCACGCTCAAGGGCGGCATTGAGGCCATTCTCCGCGCCTGCCGCATCAAGGACGTCCGCTTTGAGGCCTGCACGGACAACGCCTCCTATCACCCCGGCCGCTGCGCGAAGGTCTATGCCGGCGATGTCGAGCTGGGTGTGTTCGGCCAGATCCACCCGCTCGTCGCGGCCACCTACGGCGTGGACGCGGAGATCTATGCCGCTGAGCTGCGCTTTGACGCGCTCTACTCCGTGCGCGGCGGTATCCCCGTCTACCGGCCGCTGCCGAAGTTCCCCGCTGTTACACGCGATATCGCCGTGGTGTGCGCCGAGAGTGTCACCGTCGGCGCGCTGGAGGACTGCATCCGCCGCGGCGCGAAGGGCCTTTTGAAGAAGGTCGAGCTGTTCGACATTTACCGCGGCATCGGCGTTGCGCCGGGCAGCAAGTCCGTCGCGTTCAGCCTGACGCTGCGCGCGGACGACCGCAGCCTCACCGGCGAGGAGGCCGACGAGGATGTGAAGAGCATCCTTGCGCTGCTCGAAGCCGAGCTGGGCGCGAAGCTGCGCTGACAAAAGAGCTTTTTTATCAGGGACCGCATGGCACGAGAATTGCCGTGCGGTCCTTTCCCATTGCCCAAATTTCTTCCGCTTTTCACGAAAAAGGCATGGACAAGCGCGGGAAATCGTAGTATACTCCATGCAACAGGTATCACAGGTGTTTAAGCCTAACATTAGAAAAAATTATGATAAAGCGAGAACAGGAGGATCATGGCGATGGCATACAAGGAAAGCTACGCGGGCAGGATCAACCGCAAGCTCAACAAAAAGCTCCATGTGGTAGAGGTCGCGGCGGGACGGCAGAAGGCCGACCTCGTTTTGAAGAACTCGACCTAT
>ENA-ORUI01003255-ORUI01003255.1-human-gut-metagenome-genome-assembly--contig:-NODE-3255-length-12011-cov-10.740800_pt1 | contig 12011 bp, 10 predicted proteins | sample MGYA00242078_ERZ509205 | MGnify/ENA primary metagenome ERZ509205 (study PRJEB26280, sample SAMEA2338828) | human gut metagenome | biome: human gut; feature: human-associated habitat; material: faeces... | reverse complement strand
GCAAGAAGTACAACCCCTATCTGGACATCGAGGGCGTGGTGTTCACCATGTTCTCTGTCCGCTATAACCTGACACTGCAGGTGGTGGAGCAGGTCAAGAAATACTTTGGAAACAAGGTGTATCAGACCACCATCCCTCGCAGCATCCGCATCTCGGAAGCTCCCAGCTATGGTCAGCCCATCAACTTCTATGAGCCGAAGGGCAAGGGCAGCGAGGCGTATATGGACCTTGCCATCGAGTTCGTGAAGAGCAACCGCCCCGCCGAAGCTGCACCCAAGCGCCGCCGCGGAAAAGCTGCAGCGGAACCGGTCGAGACGATGGGGCTGGCCGATGTGAAGATGGACGGCTGAGGGAGAGAGGAGACCAATGGCAAAAGGAAGAGGAGGACTGGGCCGGGGGCTGGAAAGTCTGTTTGAGGACGCCGCCCCCAGCTTTGAGTCAGATACCAGAATCGAGACGCTGCCCCTGCGGGAGATCGAGCCAGACCCCGGCCAGCCCCGCAAGACCTTCGACGACGAGACGCTGGCAGAGCTTTCGGCCAGCATCGCCGAGCACGGTTTATTGCAGCCCATTGCGGTGCGCCCGAAGCCGTCCGGCGGCTACCTCATCGTGGCAGGCGAGCGCCGCTGGCGGGCCAGCCGGATGGCGGGCCTCACCGAGGTGCCGGTCATCGTCAAGGACGTGACCGATGAGCAGGCCATGGAGCTTGCGCTGGTGGAGAACCTGCAGCGCGAAGACCTTGACCCCGTGGAAGAGGCGGCCGGCATCCGTGAGCTGATGACCCGCTGCGATTTGACCCAGGAGCAGGCCGCCCGCAAGCTGGGCAAGAGCCGCAGCGCACTGGCCAACAGCCTGCGGCTGCTGAGCCTGCCGGAAACAGTGCTGGAACTGCTGAAAAGCGGCTTCATTACGATCGGACACGCAAAGGTCGTTTTGGGCCTGCCTACGCCGGAGCTGCAGGAGGAAGCGGCTCAGATGATAGCGGACAACCAGCTGAACGTCCGTCAGGCCGAAGCTTTGTGCAAAAAGCTGGCAAAGCCCGCAAAAGAGCCTGTGGCCGCGCCGCTGCCGAGCGCGTTGCCGGTGGAGGTGGAAGAAAGCCTCAAGCAGGCGCTGGGCAGCGAAGTCCGCGTGGCCTACCACGACGGCAAAGGCAAGCTGACCGTCCATTTCTATTCGGACGACCAGCTGAAAGCCTTTGCAAATCTGCTGGGGCAGTACAGCGTGGAGTAACCTCTCAGTCTCGCTATCGCTCGACAGCTCTCCTAATAGGAGAGCCTAAGCAGAAAAGTTATTAGAAATGCGTACCAAGGCGGGGAACACCGCCTTTGAACGGCACAGCGGGGAACGCCCCCTGTGCAAGCAATAGAGTATAAGGAGAGTTATCATGCTTGACATCAAATTTGTCCGCGACAACCCGGATGCGGTCAAGGAAAACATCAAGAAGAAGTTTCAGGATGCAAAGCTCCCCCTCGTTGACGAAGTCATCGAGAAGGACGCCAAGTACCGCGAGTGCCTGAAGGAAGTCGAGTCCCTGAAGGCTGCCCGCAACAAGCTGAGCAAGGCCAACGGTCCTCTGTTCGGCCAGCTGAAGAAGTGCGACGACGAGGCCAAGAAGGCCGAGCTGCAGGCTCAGATCGACGCCAACAACGCCGCTGTCAAGGCTGACGCCGACAAGATGGCAGAGCTGGAAGCCGAGGAGGCAAAGCTGGCTGAACGCATTCAGGAGATCATGTACACCATCCCCCAGATGATCGACCCCAGCGTACCCATCGGCCCGGACGACACCTACAATGTCGAGGCTCAGCGCTTCGGTGAGCCGGTCGTGCCTGATTTCCCCATCCCGTACCACACCGAGATCATGGAGAGCTTCGACGGCATTGATATGGACGCTGCTGGCCGCGTTGCCGGCAATGGCTTCTACTACCTGCTGGGCAACATTGCCCGCCTGCACGAGGCTGTGCTGGCTTATGCCCGCGACTTTATGATCGACAAGGGCTTCACCTATGTCATTCCTCCCTTTATGATGCACGGCAACGTGGTGCAGGGCGTGATGTCCTTCCCCGAAATGGATGCCATGATGTACAAGATCGAGGGCGAGGATCTGTACCTGATTGGCACCAGTGAGCACACCATGATCGGCCGCTTCATCGACCAGACCCTGGACGAGGCCACTCTGCCCCTGACCTTGACCTCCTACAGCCCCTGCTTCCGCAAGGAGAAGGGCGCACACGGCATCGAGGAGCGCGGCATCTACCGCATCCACCAGTTCGAGAAGCAGGAGATGATCGTGGTCTGCCGCCCCGAGGAGAGCGCCGACTGGTACGAGAAGCTGTGGAAGATGTCCGTGGAGCTGTTCCGCAGCATGGAGATCCCCGTGCGCCAGCTGAACTGCTGCTCCGGCGATCTGGCTGACCTGAAGGTCAAGAGCTGCGATATCGAGGCATGGAGCCCCCGCCAGCAGAAGTACTTTGAGGTCTGCTCCTGCTCCAACCTGGGCGATGCACAGGCACGCCGCCTGCACATCCGCGTCAAGGGCAAGGACGGCAAGACCTACCTGGCCCACACCCTGAACAACACCTGCGTGGCACCTCCGCGTATGCTGATCGCCTTCCTGGAGAACCATCTGCAGGCTGACGGCAGCGTCACCATCCCCGAAGTGCTGCAGCCGTATATGGGCGGCCTGAAGGTCATGGTTCCCACCAACAAGAAGGCCTGAGCCTGACTGCGGTTTTCCACCGTAAAACAAAATCCTGTTGAAAAGCCCCGTGCTCTGTTCCGGCAGAGTGCGGGGCTTTTTGCGCGGCTGACAGGGAATGTGCGAAAAAATCAGAAATTTTTTAAAATAAGTGTTGACAAAAGGCGGTACAGTGGATATAATAATAAAGCACCGTTCAAGTGCAAAACTTCATATGTGGCGGCATAGCTCAGTTGGCTAGAGCATTCGGTTCATACCCGAAGTGTCACCGGTTCAAATCCAGTTACCGCTACCACGTTACAGAGTTTCGCTAAGATAAGGGGGACGGTCGTCCGCAGTAGTGGACGATGAAAGTCGGAGGTTTTAGCGAAGCTCTGTATTTGTAAGGCCCGTTGGTCAAGCGGTTAAGACACGGCCCTTTCACGGCTGTAACATGGGTTCGATTCCCGTACGGGTCATGAATAAAATCCCTGATCTTAGGATCAGGGATTTTTTCATGCAACCCGTACGAGGAATCGAAGAAACACGGCGGCCCGCAGGCCGCAAAAAAGAGCCCGGTGGGCTCTTTTTTAGTGTCACGGGTTGCGGCACCCAGCGTCTGCAACGGCCCTTGGAGGGGCCGTGCATCCTGCTGGCCGCTGCCCCAACAACTCCTCCCTGTTTCTGCCGCAGGCAGCGGTCGTCGTTGTTGCAGGTCCCACCCTGTAGGAACGTCTACCGTGGTTGCTGCCGCTTTCCGTTACGACCCCTCCCGGTGAAAATGCGTTTGGAGCGGCCCGCAGGCCGTGACAAACGCAAATGAATATAAAATATTTTCCGCTAAAAATGGTCAGAGCGAAGCGGAGACCATTCCAAATCGTCCCATGCATAAGAGGCCGCTGCATAAAATGATGTGCAACGGCCTCTTGCTTTGAGTTTTTACTTGTTCCGCTCCTGGATATAAGCCCAGATATCCTCCGGCACGGCGGCCAGGGCGTCGGCTCCGGCGGCGGTCAGCTCTGCGCGGCCGCGGAAGCCCCACAGGGCCCCCATGGCGGGCAGATGGGCGTTGTGGCCGGTGAGGATGTCCACATCGCTGTCGCCCACGAACAGGGTGGCGGCAGGGTCGGCGTGGATCTGCTCCATCAAGGCGTACAGCCCGGCAGGGTCGGGCTTGGTGGGCACGCCCGGACGGCTGCCGCGCACAGCATCAAAGCGCCCAGTACCGAAATAGTGGTCGATGATCTTTCCACAAAAAGCGTCGGCCTTGTTGGAAAACACCGCGCACTGGATGCCGTTTGCCCGCAGGGTGTCCAACAGCTCCGGGATGCCTGCATAGGGGGCCGTCTTGTCCTCCTTGTGGGCGTCGTACCGGGCCGAGAACTGTGCCAGTGTGGCCGCCAGCTGCTCCTGTGAGCGGGCATTCTCCGGTGAAAAGCGCTCCACCAGCTTGGGAATGCCGTTGCCCACCATATGCTTGAACTGTTCCACGGTGAAGGTGGGCCAGCCGTTCTGGGTGCACACCCAGTTGCCGGCGTCGGCCAGGTCATCAATGGTGTTCAGCAGGGTACCGTCCAGATCGAACAACACAGTTTTTATCACGAAAAACGTCTCCTTTTTATCGTTCTGCCTGCTGTAAAAAAGCAAGCTCCGTTAGGGCCACACTGCGCACCTTCTGCTTCAGTCGGCCCGGAAAAATCAGGGTCAGGTTGGCACGATGGGCCGCCACTGCCCACGGGGACTGCTGTACCGTCAGGCACAGGTCCGGATGCAGGGCACAGACGCAGTGCAGGTGGAACCCCTTCTGCCGCCGCAGGGTCAGGTGATCGTCCTGCATCCATGCGCCCTCCCGGCGGTAGCCCACAAAAGCCGCCGCCAGCAGAGCGGCAAAGAACAGGTCCGGCACCAGCAGCGGCAGGGTGAGGGTCGGCAGCGTGGTGCGGGACACTGCCGTCAGCAGCAGGCACAGCCCCAGCGGAAGCCCCGCGGGCAGGAAATAGATCTTGCTGCGGCGGGTGATGTCCGGGGCGGTGTCCGGCGGCAGGGCGACGCCGGGCAGCAGCTCTTGCAGCAGGGGCGTGCCCTCCTTCCAGACGAACAGCGGCAGTTCCGGCGCGCAGCTGCCCGCCGTGACGAACACGGGGCAGTAGTGCAGTGCCCGGGTCACCGGCGAACGCCGCAGGTCGGCGTAGTTCAGGTGGGCGCGGCACAGGCGCATTTCGTACCGGTGCAGCAGGCCGCCCCGGCTGCCCAGCTGGGCATCGGTACGCCAGACCGTGTAGTGGGCCACCTGCGCCGCACTGCGGGCCAGACTGATGCAGAACAGCCACCCGGTGGCCACCAGCATCCAGGCCGTGCCCATGGGCAGCCAGCGGGCCGCAAAGGCCGCCAGATGACTCAGGTGTGCAAAGGCGAGGGTCTGGGCGTCCGGGGCATAGGGGCGGCTCTGGCGCAGCGCAAGGGCCAGCAGCGCAAGGGTGGAAAGGCCGTTGGCCCCCAGCACCGCAAACACCATCTTCTCGCCGCCGTGGGGGCGGTGCACCACCGGCTGTTCCAGCGGCAGCAGCCGGTCGGCCAGCTCCCGGGCATCGTCCCGGGCAACGATAAGGGTCAGGGGCTTTTTCTGTCCGGCGGGGTACAGGGTCAGGCGACTGGCCCCGGCCAGCCGGTACACCACGGGCCGGTCGATGGTCAGGGCAGCCAGCATGTCCGCCCGCAGGGTGCGGTCCAGCCGGATGCCCAGCCGCCAGCGCACCAGCAGGTTGCCGTGGGTGTCCATCTGCCAGCCGCTGACGCGCAGCACCGCCCAGCAGACCATGCTGAGCAGGGCAAGCAGCAGCACATCCTGCGCCAGCGCCGCCCACAGGGCGGCCCAGTTGCGGGCGAACAGCACCTGCACCAGCGGGAGCAGGTACAGTAGGATGGTCTTGCGCAGCAGGTGCAGCACCGCAAAGGGGTGAAAGCGCTTTTCGGTCATACGGCATCCTCCGTGAGGATGGCAGCCAGCGCATCCGCCTGCACCGAGGGCACGCCCGGCAGCACCAGCAGGCCGCCCGGACAGCGCACGATCAGCACGCTGGCTCCGGCCAGCCACAGCAGCGGGGTGCGCAGCAGCTGCACCCCGGTCACTGCCCGGCGGGGGATCTGCCGCAGCACCGGGAAGGCGATGCCCGCCTGCACGGTCAGGCTGCGGGGCGAGAGCGCCGCCACGAAACTGCAGGCGCGCAGCCGCAAGGCCAGCACCAGCAGGCCCCACACCGCGCAGAAGCACAGCCCTGCAAACAGGCTCTGCCAGAACACAAAGGGTGCACACAACAGGCCGGGGATAGCAGCCCAGACGCAGAGCACCGCCCGCGCCCGCGGCGGCAGGATCAGAGCCGTGCGCAGCAGTTCCTGTTCGGTCATTTGCCGGTCAGGCCCCAGGCGTCGGTGAGCAGGTGCAGGGTGTCATCCTGGGTCAGGCAGAGGATGCGGTCCCAGGGCAGCAGCACCGTGTTGCCGTGGGGGATGATGAACTCGGTGTCGCGGGTGATGCTGACCAGGATCGCGTTGCCGGGGATGGGGATGTCCTTGATGGACTTGCCCGCAAAAGCAAAGTCCTCCGGCAGCAGGATCTCGTTCAGGCTGGCAGTGCCGCCGCCCAGCGAGAGCAGCTGGCGGATGGTGTCGGTCTCGATCTCGCGTTCCAGGATGTGGCTCAGGTTGTCGGTGCCGCAGACCACGGTGTCCACGCCGAGGGTGTGCAGCAGTTCCCGGTTCTTGGGGTTGGAGGCCCGGGCCACAGTGCGGTCCACACCGAACTCCCGCTTGGCGATCTGGCAGGCCACCAGATTGTCCTCGTCGTTGCCGGTCACGGCCACAAAGGCGTCACAGCTGGCCACATCGGCGGTGCGCAGGATGTCAAAGCTGATGGCATCGCCGCACACCACCGGGACGTCCAACGAGTCGGCCAGGCTGCGGCACAATGCTTCCTGCGGCTCAATGATGGTCACCTTGTGGTGGTGGGCCAGCAGGCTCTGGGCCAGATACATGCCCACCTTGCCGCCGCCTGCAATACAAACTTTCATAGCATTACCTCGTTTTCCAAAACGGAATGTCTCAAAACGGCGTGCTTACTTGGCCAGTGCCCGGAACACGGCCTGCTCGGTGAGCACCGTGGGGCAGACGGTCTCCAGCTCGTAGGTCTTGTGGTACAGCATCTGTAAGTGCGGGTCGGACACCCGGCAGATGACCTTTTCGCGCCGGAAGATGCTCTTGGCGATCTGCGCGGCCATCAGGTTCACCGAGTCGTCCTCGCTCACGGCGGCCACGGCGTCGCAGTTCTCCACGCCGCCCCGGCGCAGCACGTCCGGGTCGGTGGGGTCGCCCACCAGAGCGGTGCCGCCAAAGCGGTAGTCATCAAAGGCGTCCAGACGCTTGAGCTGTTCGGGGTCCCGCTCGATCAGGGAAATGTCGTGGCCGATGCGCTCCAGGTCGCGGATCAGGGACGCGCCCACCTGGTCGCAGCCGATCACCAGAATGTTCATAAAGATTCACCTCATTGTAGAATGATGAAACGAAAATACAGACGGTGTTTGCAAAATGCCCGCAGCCGGGGCAAAAACCATTCTGTAAGGCTCTGGGTTCAGTATAGCACATTTTCCGGCCCAGTTACACCCCGCAGCGCAGAGGGCAGCTGCGTAAAATTTTTGCATTCTGCGTGCGCGGTGCGCCATAGTATGGTATACTGGAAAAGCGAGAAACGCCGCGCGTTCCCGCGTGTGCAAAAAGGAGGGATTTCTTACGTTCTGGGAAATCATCAAAGCAATTTTAATGGGCATCGTGGAGGGCATCACCGAGTGGCTGCCCATCTCGTCCACGGGCCATATGATCCTGCTGGAGCAGATCGTCAAATTCAACGCCAGCGAAGAGTTCATGTCCATGTTCCGGGTGGTCATCCAGCTGGGTGCCATCCTGGCCGTGGTGGTGCTGTTCTGGGGCAAGCTGTGGCCCTTCGGCCTGCGGCAGGGCCGTGTGATCTCCAAGCCCAGTGTCTGGAGCCTGTGGTTCAAGGTGGTGGCGGCCACCCTGCCGGTGCTGGTCATCAGCCCGCTGGACGACTGGATGGAGGCGCACTTCTATAACTACATCACGGTGGCCGCCATGCTCATCCTGTACGGTGTGCTGTTCCTGGTGGTGGAGAACCGCCGCGCCACGCCCCATGTGATGCGGCTGGACCAGATCACCTACCGGGATGCGCTGCTCATCGGCGTGTGGCAGTGCCTGGCCATCATCCCCGGCACCTCCCGCTCCGGTGCCACCATCGTGGGCGGCCTGCTGCTGGGCCTGTCCCGCGCCTGTGTGGCGGAGTTCACCTTCTATCTGGCCATCCCGGTCATGGCAGGTGCTTCTCTGCTCAAGGTGCTCAAGTTCGCGCTTTCGGGCGCTGCCATGACCGGCACCGAGATCGCCGTGCTGGTAGTGGGCTGCGTGGTGGCCTTTGCGGTGAGCATGGGGGCCATCCGCTTCCTGATGGACTACGTCAAGCGGCACAACTTCAAGTTCTTTGGCGTGTACCGCATCGTGCTGGGCCTCATCGTACTGGCAGTCGCGGCCATCACCGCCATTGCCTGAAGGTAAAAATGCAGAAGGGACGGTCGGCGCCGTCCCTTTTCTCATGCCCGGAAGTGTGCTATACTGGGAGCAGAGAGTATTTTGCGGCCGTATGCCGCACACAGAAAAAGGTTATCAGGGAGAAGAAACACCATGGAAGCATCCAACGTTTATTATACCGATTTCCGCTGTCCCGTGGGCACCAGCCTGCTGGAAAAGCTCCGCCGCCTGTGCCTGGCGGCCGGGATCCGTCAGCTGGACATGGAGGGCAAGTTCGTAGCCATCAAAATGCATTTTGGTGAGCTGGGCAACCTGGCCTTTCTGCGGCCCAACTACGCCAAGGTGGTGGCAGACCTGTGCAAGGAGCAGGGTGGTATGCCCTTTTTGACCGACTGCAACACCCTGTACCCCGGCAGCCGCAAAAACGCGCTGGAACACCTGACCTGTGCCCAGCTCAACGGCTTCTGGCCCATGACCACCGGCTGTCAGGTGCTGATCGCCGACGGCCTGCGCGGCACCGATGAGGTGGAGGTGCCGGTGCCCAACGGCGAATACTGCAAGACCGCCAAGATCGGCCGGGCCATTATGGACGCGGATGTGTTCATCAGCCTGACCCACTTCAAGGGCCACGAGTCCACCGGCTTTGGGGGAGCCATCAAGAACATCGGCATGGGCTGCGGCTCCCGCGCCGGCAAGATGGAAATGCACAGCAGCGGTAAGCCAGTCGTCAACCAGGCGCTCTGCATCTCCTGCGGAGAATGCCGCAAGAACTGTGCGCACGATGCAATCAGCTTTGTCGATTACAATGGTGAAAACAAACCCGGCAGCCGCGCTGAGCGCAAAAACGCCAAGAAGCGTGCCATCATCGACCACAACAAGTGCGTTGGCTGCGGACGCTGCATCGGCGCCTGCCCGGAGGATGCAGTGAAAGCTGGTCAGGACGAGGCCAACACCGTCCTCAACTACAAAATCGCCGAATACACCTACGCAGTCATTCACGGACGTCCCAATTTCCACATCAGTCTGGTGATCGACGTCTCCCCTTATTGCGACTGCCATGCGGAAAACGATATCCCGATTGTCCCCGACGTCGGCATGTTCGCTTCCTTTGACCCGGTCGCTTTGGATCAGGCCTGCGCAGATGCAGTCAACCGTCAGCCAGTGGTCAGCGGCAGTGTCCTCTCCGAAAAAGAACACTGCCACCACGACCATTTCACCGACACGCACCCGGACACCAACTGGGAAAGCTGCCTGGAACACGCGGTGAAGATGGGCATGGGCAGCCGGGAATATGAGCTGATTGAGGTAGAATAAAATTTCTGTCCACATGATAAAAAACAGGGCCGCTAAGAAGCGGTCCTGTTTTTATTTTCGCTGGGTAGATCTTAACAGATTATGCGTTTTCTTCGGTGTAGGCTGCAATCTGTGCTGCTACGCCTTTTTCTTCACTGGTGTAGCCGTCCACTTTGGTGCCCCAGTCTTTCATCTTTTCATCCTGGCTGCCAAACATAGCGCGGCTCTTGGTGTCGTTATCAATCTTGCTCAAGCACCAACCTACACTGTAGTTGCATGGCAGAGTGAAGACATGCTCCAGCAGATAAGCTTCTGCCTCTGCATAGGCCTGATAACGTGCGTCCAGATCGGTTGTAATCGCATCAGCTGCAGCTACCAGATCACTATATTCCTGATAAGAAGCAATCAGATCTGCGTTAGTCTCATCTGGTTCAGTAATTTCATTGATGTAGGAGTAGTGAGCAGAATAGTAAGCGTTGTCGTTGCCATAGCATTCCTGGCCCAGATAGTTCTGCGGGTCACCGTAGTCAGCGCCCCAGCCGTTCAGTACGAAGGAGTGCAGATGTGGTACAACAACCTCGTTGTTGCCGCTGGAAATGTAGGTGCAGATGTTCAGCTTGACATAGTCGTCGCCCAGGCCATCAGAGAATGCCTGTGCCAGTACGTTTGCGCTGTCCAGAGCGGTCTGGTTGGATGCGGAAATATAGTAGTCGATACCGATTGGGAAGGTAACGCCGGCGGCGGTCAATTCCTCGATGGCCTGCTGCTTATACTGCTCTGCTTTGTCCGCGTCCAGTCTGGCCAGGGTCTCACCGTTTTCCTGAATGCCCAGTTCTTCCTTTACCAGGTCAGCATAGTCGGTACCGTCGGAGGTGTAGACCAGACCCTTCATGGTGTAGGCGTTGTTTTCACAGCTCATCGGGTTGATGGCGTTCAGTCTGGAGTAGTACTCCTTGAGGTCGAGCCCGTAGTACCAGGAGAGGCGGAAGGCCTCGTTGGCAACTGCCAGATTCCAGTTGTTGTCCGGGGTGCCGTCTTCGTTGTTCTTTGCAAAGTTGAAGTGAATCTGCCAGGAATATTTGGTCGGCAATTTTTCAACCAGATAGTCATGGAACTCGTTGTTTTCATCATTATAGATGGTGGTCAGGTTGCTCTCGGTCAGTGCAACATAATCCAATTCCCCTGCCTGATACAGCTGGAAAGCGATATCGGTCGACTCTACCATCTTGATGGTGACTGTGTCAAAAAGGGTGCACTCGGTGTCCCAATATTTTGGGTTCTTGGTCTGCATCTTTTCGTTGCCCTGAATGTAGGAGGTCATGAGGTATGGTCCGTTGTACCACATGGTCTCGTTATTCATCGCGCGCACGCCGTCCGGGCCGCCCAGCTCATCGACCATTGCCTGAGAGATTGGGAACAGGCAGGCGTAGGTTGCTACCGAGTCAAAATATGGTTTCGGGTTGATGCAATGGTAAACGATGGTGTAATCATCCGGAACCTCAACGCCTACCATCTCCAGGAAGGTGGAACCTTCGCCCGCAGTCAGCGCGTAAGCTTCTTCCTTGCTCAGTGTCTTGGTGTACTCGTAGTACTCGTTAGCGCCCTCAATCATTTCCAGCGGCATTGAGGTGTTTGCAGAGTCGTTCTTATGGAAGTTGAGCACCCACTCCAGACCGGAAGCAAAGTCCCAGGCGGTGCAGTCGGCTTTTTCTTCCGCGTTGACATCGACCCATTTGACCCCTTCACGCAGGTTGAATGTCCAAGTCAGGCCGCCGTCCTCGCTGCCCCAGTCCTCGGCAATACCGGCAATCGGAACACCGTGGGTGTCAACCTCCAGCAGGCCGTCCCAGTTGTTACACAGGACATCGAATTCCTTCTGGCTCTGGGAATAGAGCATATTGAAGGTTTCCATCTCGTTGATAACGGTCTGGGACATGTACAGATCGGTGATCGGTTCATGCTCGGCCGTTTCAGAAGTTGCTTCCGCAGTGCCCTCCCCTTCCGAAGTGGTGGTTTCAGCAGGTTCTCCGCCTTCGGACGGAGCAGGTTCGGTTGTTTCCCCGCCTGTGTTGCAGGCAGTCAGCGCAAATGTTGCAGCCAAAGCCAGTGCAAGCAATTTGGTCATCTTTTTTTTCATGCAATTGCCCTCCTTGTAATAGGTTTGGATAATGGCGGCAGACCTTCTTTCACGGCCTCCGCCAGGAGTTCATTGTTGTCCTTTCGTGAACGATTTATAAATATTATAGTGAAAAGATGAATATTTTTCAATACTGCAATGAAATTTTTGTGATATATGCTGATTAATGAGTTTGATATTGCATAGAATGTCTTAAAGAATTGTTCGTAAAGACTTGTTTTTGAGATTTTTTTGTCAATTCAGCCAAATAAAGCATCTGCAGGATTCAAAATCAATTTATGCAAAATAGGTCTTTTCAGGAAAGAGGGTTCC
>ENA-ORUI01003250-ORUI01003250.1-human-gut-metagenome-genome-assembly--contig:-NODE-3250-length-12028-cov-3.993485_pt1 | contig 12028 bp, 9 predicted proteins | sample MGYA00242078_ERZ509205 | MGnify/ENA primary metagenome ERZ509205 (study PRJEB26280, sample SAMEA2338828) | human gut metagenome | biome: human gut; feature: human-associated habitat; material: faeces... | reverse complement strand
TCCTAAGCATGTAGTTTTTTAAAACTATATAGTGCGCCATTTAAAAAAAGGAGATGATAACATGGCACAAAATGAAATTACTTTAAAAGTAGCTGAAGCTCTTTCACAAAGAGATATCGGTCAAGGAATCGCAAGATTAGACCCAAAAACCATGAGCGATCTCGGAATTAATGAAAGAGACCTTATCGAAATTACTGGTGACAAAAAAACAGCAGCAATTGCCCTACCTTCACAAACCGACATTGGTCTTGGAGTGATAAGAATTGACGGATTAGTTCGTAAAAACTCAGGAGCAACCATCGGCGGAGAAGTAACCATTAAAAAAGCACAAGTTATTGAAGCTAAAAAAGTTGTTCTTGCACCAACTGAAAACAACATTCGTGTACAAGGAGATGTACGCGGATTATTCCAAGGAAAAGCAATGGTTCAAGGAGACATTATAGGATCTCAAATCAGAACCAGACCAACCAGCATGGGAATGGGATTTGACAGCATATTTAGTGATTTAATGGATTTCTCACCAATGAAAGAAATTAAATTTGCTGTAGTGTCCACCAAACCGGCAGGAATTGTTGTAGTTGGACCAAACACCGAAGTGGAATTACATGAAAGTCCTGTAGATGTATCCAACATCGAAGGTGTAACTAATTTAGTTGATGTAAGCTATGAAGATATCGGCGGTCTTAAAGATGAAGTTAAAAAAGTTAGGGAAATGATTGAAATTCCTCTTAAAAGACCGGAACTCTTTGACAAATTAGGAATTGCACCTCCAAAAGGAGTGTTAATGCACGGACCACCAGGTACAGGAAAAACATTACTGGCTAAAGCAGTAGCCAGTGAAAGTGATGCTCATTTCATTGCAATAAATGGGCCTGAAATCATGAGTAAATATGTTGGTGGATCTGAAGAAAACTTAAGGGAATACTTTGAAGAAGCAGAAGAAAACGCACCATCAATTATATTCATTGATGAATTAGATGCTATTGCTCCAAAAAGAGAAGATACTCAAGGTGAAACTGAAAGAAGAACTGTAGCTCAACTTTTAACCTTAATGGATGGTCTTAAATCCAGAGGACAAGTTGTTGTTATTGGTGCAACCAACAGGCCGGATTCTCTTGATCAAGCATTAAGAAGACCTGGAAGATTCGACCGTGAAATTGAAATTGGTGTTCCTGATTCTGAAGAAAGGGAAGAAATCCTTGAAATCCATACAAGGAACATGCCTCTTGCAGAGGATGTGGACTTACATAAACTAGCCAGTACAACTCACGGATTTGTAGGAGCAGACTTGGAATCATTATGTAAAGAAGCCGCAATGAGAGTTGTTAGAAGAATTATTCCGGAAATCAAAAACGATGAAGAAATTCCAGAAGAAGTTCTTAAAAAAATCGTTGTTACAAACGATGACTTTAAATCAGCTTTAAAAGAAATCCAACCTTCTGCATTAAGAGAAGTTCTTGTACAAGTACCTAATGTTAAATGGGATGATGTAGGTGGACTTGACGATGTCAAACAAGAGTTAAAAGAAGCTGTTGAATGGCCATTAAAACATCCTGAAAAATTCGAAAAATTTGGAGTAAGACCACCAAAAGGAACCTTACTTTACGGAGTTCCAGGTACAGGAAAAACATTACTTGCAAAAGCAGTAGCCAGTGAAAGTGAAGCTAACTTCATCTCTATCAAAGGTCCTGAATTGCTGTCCAAATGGGTAGGTGAATCTGAACAAGGTGTAAGGGAAGTATTTAGAAAAGCAAAACAAACTGCACCTACTGTAATATTCTTCGATGAAATCGATTCAATTGCAAGTACTCGTAGTGCAAATGACAGCGACAGCGGAGTAACCAAAAGAGTAGTAAATCAATTATTAACTGAAATGGACGGTTTAGAAGAACTCGAAGATGTTGCAATCATTGCAGCAACCAACAGACCGGACATATTAGATGCGGGTTTAATGAGACCTGGAAGATTTGACAGACACATCAAAGTTGATTTACCAAACGAAGACGCAAGATTATCTATCTTCAAAGTACATACTGAAGGTATGCCACTAGCTGACGATGTAAGTCTTGAAAAATTAGCTAAACAAACTGACGGATATGTCGGAGCAGATATTGAAGCAGTATGTCGTGAAGCAGCAATGTTAACTTTAAGAAACAACCTTGATGCTGAAAATGTACCTTACAAATACTTTAAAGAAGCTCTTGAAAAAGTCAAACCGTCTAACAGTCCTGGAGACCAGGTTCAATACATTTAGATTGAAAGATATTATCTCTTTTTATCCATAATTAAAGTTGAGTTATTTATTAGAATAAATAACTCAATTTACACTATTTTATTCATCTAACAATTCAGGATTATTAGAATTGTGTTTACTAATAACTTTTTTACCTAACTGCTTTTCTAAATCTTTTCTTGCATTACCTGCAACATCGCCACCACGTTTAGCGACAGATTTACTTTCATTTAAACCTTTAGGATTTTCATTTCGACTAATTGCAGTAGTAGACACTTCAGCTAACATATTTAAAACTAACTCAGTATTAGTCATATTATCCCTTAAACTTTCTTTTCTAAGATTTTTATGATACTTATATTCACCAGTAGTCAATCCAGACCATGCCTTACTTACTTCATCAGTTAAAATTCCATACTCCTCACCGGATTTAACTCCTGAACGATTCCATTCACTTGTTAAATCTTTTCTTATTTCAATACTCTTTAATCTTTGAGTAATCCATTCTTCAGAGTACCCTTTCATACGATAAGTATTTATTGCTCTTTCAATAGCTTGTTCGGGGTCTGCTATTTCATCAAGTCTTTCTTTACCTAATTGTGCTAACCATTGTTTGAAAGGTTCTGCTTTAGGCGATGGTACTGATTGAATAATCCTCAATAACTGTTTGGAATTTGCTACATCTGTTAATCTCATTTTACCATCAGATGCTGGCATTTTCAACTTTACGATATCTTCGTAAGGTTCACCAGATTCATCTTTTAATTTAATTTTTAAATCAGACCAATATCTATTAGGATTTTTACTTTCTGTAAGTACAGCTATAACATCAATTACTGAAAAATAGTAATCTTCTATTTCAGAATCCCATTTAGTCCTTATTTGCTCATTTTGAAAAAGTTTAATTTCATTTTTATTAGTCAATTTTATTAACCCCTTTTTATCATTTATTTTTATAATTCTACACTGCACATTCATTCATTACATCTTTGTTTTTTCTTTGTAATCATCAAATTATGTACTATATCTAAATTCACGTATACTATAGCTATTATTTGATTTTTAAAACTTTATTAGTTTAATTCCCAAAATTTCTTTTTAAAAAACATCCCCGCAATTTTTTATTTTTGTTGAATGAATTGTTTTCATCTGGTGCATATTTACTTTTCATCAATGAGACACTGTCTAATCAAATTATCTAGTTAGGAGTTAGTTCTTTGTTATTATTTAGTTTCTTATTATATTACTTAAAAATTTGTCTTCACATAATCTTTAAAAGTTACTAAATCAAGTTTAAGGAATTGGTTTGATGAGTATTCAATTGCTCTCTAATGAAAATATGTTAACCTCTTATTTTCATTCATACTATTTAATTAGTCTTTGATACTTATAATACCCCCAGTTTTTTCCCAAACAATAATTTAAAGTTAAATAAATATTTTAAAGAGAGATAAATATTTTTAAATGACTTAAATTTTTCAATATTATCTACTTTTTAAAAAAAAAGCTTATTTTTAGGTAAATGTTGTATGAGCTCAATAGTAATACTTTTTTTTAAAATTAATAATAAACAGTAAATTTTTAACATAATGATTAACTAATATAAAAATCATGAGTGAACATATTGTTGAAGCAATCGGATTAAGTAAGGTAACAATCAAGGACGGAAAGGTAATTGATGTTAGCGAACCTAAACTGGATTACTGTCCATTATTTCATCACCACAGAGGAATAGAAAAAATAACTAAGAAAACTATTTGGGACAATATGCAATTTAGAATCGATGATTTTGGAATGTGTACATCAAATAGACAGCTTAGAATGAAAGATTTTCTTTCTTTTGGAATTTCTGAAATTTTATCCACATTAATTAAGGAAAATGTAATAGATTGTGTAGTAATGGTTTGTGAAGGTTGCGGAACATTAATAGTAACTGAAAGTGAATTAGTTCAAGGTATTGGAGGAAGAGTCTCAGGACTTGTTAAAACTAGCCCGATTCCCGAATTATTTGACCAATTAGGCAGAAAAAATATTTTAGAACCTGAAACCGCCAAAATTGATCAAACAGAAGGAATCAAATTAGCTATCAAACAAGGTTATAAAAACATAGCTGTAACAATAACATTAGCCCAAGACTGTCTTAAAATCCGGGAACTTAAAAAAGCACATCCTGATGTAAATATTTACACATTTGTAGTGCATACAAGTAACATAACTAAAAAAGAAGCTAGAATTCTTTTTGATGAATGTGATGTTGCAACCGCCTGTGCATCCAAATACATTAGAGAAATTGGAGAAGCTGAAAGTTTAAAAACAGTCGGCCAGTCAATTCCTATTTATTCTAAAACTGAAAATGGTAAAAAATTCTTAGAAATGAGGCTGGAAAAAATTGGCGGGGAAAAACCTAAAAAAGAAAATCCAGAAATACCTGATCCATTATTATAAACTAACTTATGAGGGGAAACATTGACACAAAAAAGTGAAGCTCAAAAAGGCAATATCACTCCAGAAATGGAAGCTGTTGCTCATGATGAAAATATAAACGTTAACAAACTAGCTAAATTAATTGCTGATGGAAGAGTTGTAATTCCTAAAAACATCAACGGTCATTCAAAAGCCTGCGGAATTGGTGATGGCCTTAAAACCAAAATCAATGCAAACATCGGTTCTTCAAGTAAAATTGATGATATTGAATTGGAAGTAAATAAAGCTAAATTAGCTCAGGAATACGGTGCAGATGCACTGATGGATTTGTCTACCGGATCTGATTTAAAAACATTTAGAAAAAAAATCATGGATGCTGTAGATATAACTATCGGAACAGTGCCTATTTACGAAGCTGGAGTAATTACACTTAATAAAAACAAAGAAATCATCGATATGGATGCAGATGACCTTTTTAAAGCTATTGAAAATCAGGCTAAAGAAGGGGTTGATTTCATGACCCTCCACTGTGGAATAACCAAAGATTTAGTTGAAAAATTAGAAAAAGCTAAAAGAATGATGGGAATTGTAAGCAGAGGCGGAACTTTCCTTGCATCCTGGATTAAACACAACCAGCAGGAAAACCCATTATATGAAAATTACGATTATCTTCTTGAGCTGTCCTACGAATATGACATTACATTATCATTAGGTGACGGATTAAGGCCTGGATGCCTAAGCGATGCCAGTGACATTCCGCAAATCCAGGAGCTCGTCAATTTAGGAGGCCTTGTTAAAAGAGCTCAGGATGCAAATGTTCAGGTAATGGTTGAAGGACCAGGACATATGCCATTAAACCAAATCAAAGCAAATATGGAAATACAAAAGACTATCTGTTACGGAGCTCCATTTTATGTTTTAGGTCCTCTTGTAACTGACTTGGCGCCGGGTTATGACCACATTACAGGAGCTATTGGAGGAGCAATAGCTGCAAGTAGCGGAGCTAACTTTTTATGTTATGTAACCCCTGCAGAACATTTATCTTTACCTTCTCTTGAAGATGTTAAAGAAGGAGTGATTGCCTCCAAAATAGCTGCTGAAGCTGCTGATGTTGCTAAAGGACTTGACTCTGCATGGGAAAGAGAACGTGAAATGGGAAAAGCACGTAAAGAATTTGATTGGGAAAAACAATTCGAACTTGCATTTGACCATTCCAAACCTCGCAGTTACAGAAACAAATGTGAACTTGACGATGACGAAATGTGTGCAATGTGCGGAGAATATTGTGCAGTAAAAATAGCAAAAGGCGACTTTTAAATGAAATATCAAGAATTAGTAGATGTATATTCTGCCCTGGAAAATACAACTAAAAGACTGGAAAAAACGCAAATCATATCTAATTTCCTATTAAAATTAGACAGCACTACACTTGAGCAGGTAGGTTTGCTAATATTAGGCAGCATATTTCCTGCATGGAGTGATAAAGAAATTGGAATTGGCAATAAATTAGTTATGCAGGCGGTTGGTGAAGCTGTAGGAGTTACTCCTGACAAGGTTGAAGATGCAGTTCGTGATCAGGGAGACATCGGACTTGCATGCATTAGCTTATATGCTAAAAAATCACAGACCACATTCTTTTCTCAGCCTTTAACAATAGATTTTGTATTTAAAAGCTTAAGAAAACTTTCTGAAAAAAGCGGAGCAAGATCAACAAAACGTAAAATTGACATAATTTTGGAAATGCTGTCTCAAGCTTCAGCCAGCGAAGCAAAATATTTAACCCGTACTATTCTTGAAGAACTTAGAATTGGTGTTGGAGAAGGTGTTGTAAGAGATGCAATAGCTCAGGCATTCAATATTGACAAATCAGTTGTTGAAAGGGCAATGATGCTTACAAATGACTTAGGTTTGATAGCTGTTGTTGCAAAAGAAAAAGGGGAAGGCGGACTTAAAGAGTTAAACCTGACTCCTGGAACTCCAGTAAAACCTATGCTTGCACAGCTTGCACCTCCGATTCCAGAAATCATAAATGAAATGGGAGTAGCTATCTGTGAAACCAAATACGACGGAATTCGTCTTCAGGTACACAGACACGGTGATGAAATAAAAATATTTACAAGAAGACTTGAAAACATCACCCATGCACTGCCCGAAATCGTGGATTTATTTAATGAATACCTCCCTCATGAAGATTATATTGTAGAAGGTGAAGTAATAGCTACAAGAGACGGGAAACCCTTATCTTTCCAGAATATTCTACATAGAGTCAGAAGAAAACACAATATTGACGAAGCTATGGAACAGGTCCCTCTAAAAGTTTTCCTCTTTGATTTGTTATACTACATAGTTCCGATGATTGATGAACCATTACTTAAAAGGAGAAAAAAACTTGAGGAAATCGTCAACACCACACCAGATGAAATCAATTTAAGCAACATGGTTTATGGAACTCCTGATACTGTTAAAGAAGTGGAAGATCTGTTTGAATTGTCAATAGCTCAACATCACGAAGGAATAATGATTAAAGATGCTGGAGAGCCATATATTCCAGGACTTCGTGGTAAAAAAATGCTTAAATATAAGGCAGAACCTGAAACATTGGACATGGTTGTTGTTGGCGGAACATACGGTATAGGTAAAAGAGGAGATTTTGTCGGCTCATATCTAGTATCCCTACGTGATGAAGACAATAATCTAAAAACAGTTGCTTATGTGGCTACAGGTCTTGATGATGCTACACTAGAATACCTTACTAAAAAAATGAAAGAATACGAACTGTCTACAAAAGGCAGAGAAATTGTTGTAGAACCTAAAATCGTATTGGAAGTGGCATTCAGTGAAATCGTTGAAAGTCCTGAATATGAAACCGGATACTCACTGCGTTTCCCTGTTGTTAAAAACATCAGAAAAGACAAAGGAGTAGATGATATTGATACAGTTGAAAGGTTAATTTCAATGTATGAAACTCAATAATCATCTAAAGCTTTTACATTTTGTATTACTTTTCTTGTTACAGGGTATACAACAACTTCATAAGCTGTTTTGAATAATGCCTGTGCCACAATCATAGTTAGAAGTGCAAATAGAGGCATTGTTCCTAAAAATCCTATTGTAATAAATATAATTGCATCCATTCCTTCACCGGCAAATGTAGATGCAATACATCTGAAAAATAATTTTTCCTCATTTTTATATTTTAAATAAACCATCAGTTTTGCATTAATCAATGATCCGACCAGATAAGCTATAAAACTAGCTATCAGCAATCTTAAAGTACTTCCCAAAACTGTATGGAAAGCTGCATCAGCTGTAAAATATGCAGGAGCCGGTAAAAACATGGTTATATTATAACAGATTACAGCTATTAAATTCATGAAAAATCCTAAATAAATAGCCATTCTGGCTTTCTGATAACCGTAACACTCTGCAAGTACATCATTAACAATATATATTATTGGAAATATTATAACTGCACAGGGCAAGCTTACCCAATACAATTCAAATGTTTTGCTTGCAATTATATTTGAAACAATCAACGATGCACAAAATATCCCAACAAGTATTGCATATAAATCTGTTTTTTTTAAATCACTGTTACCAAACATACATATTTAAATTATATTTTGATGTAAAAAAAGATTTTGCAAAACAATATTTTAAAATAAAAACCTATCAGCTATTTTTAAAATAAAAACCAAGATAAATTCATGGAAATTACAGATGACAAATTACTGAAAATAGCTCTTATAACTTCATTGATAGGTTTAATCGGTTTAATAATATTTACTCCTTCAATTGAAGTTAAAAAAGTGGAAATTCAGGATATAAACAGAGGCATGATTGATGAGGAAGTCAGCATTGACTGTGTTGTTAGCGACGTTAAAGCCTCAGCAAGTAAAAGTAGCTATTTTTTAACTATCAATGACGGAACAGGACAGATGTCTTTAATAATTTTTGAGAGCCAGTTAGCCCAGCTGGAAGATAACGGAATTGCTGTTGAAAGTTACAAAGGCAAGAAAGTCAGTGTTGTCGGAACAGTTACAGAATACAATTCCCAGCTGGAACTTATCTTATCAAGCGGAAATGCAATAAAAATTGTCTAACGCAAGCTTTTAAAATAAGCTGAAAAATTAACATTATCGACCACGTAAAATCCCCTGCAGAATAAAGAATTTTTGACATCATTAACTTTTTATTTATCAAAAATAAAAATAACTGTAATATAAAAAATTATGAGGCAATTAATAATGTCAGATAAAAAAAGATTATTCGGGACTTTTGGAGTTAGAAGAGTAGCTAATGAAGTTTTAACTCCTGAATTTGCATCCAGACTTGCAGCATGTTACGGATCAGTAGTTCAAGGAACAGTAGCTGTTGGTGGAGATACAAGAACAAGCAGTCCTATGTTAATGGAAGCTGTAAAAGCTGGACTTTTATCTTCCGGTTGTGATGTTGTAGATTTAGGAATTCTGCCTACCCCTGGAGTCCAGTATGGAGTTCGCAAGTATTATGACGGCGGAGTTATGATTACCGCTTCACATAACCCTCCAAAATATAACGGAATTAAATTTTTAGATGAATTAGGTATTGGAATTCCTGATGAGATGGAATTGGAAATTGAAAAATTATATTTTGATGAAGAACCGAAAAGAGCTCATTGGAGTGAAATTGGCCAGTTATACCACAATGACAAAATTATTGATGAATACATCGATGAAGCAATCAGCAAAGTAGATGTTGAAGCCATTAAAAAAGCTAATTTGAAAGTTGTTGTTGACTGCGGTTCCGGAGCAGGATCATACACTGCCCCTTACCTGATTAGAAAATTGGGCTGTGATGTAACTACTCTAAACTGTCAGACAGACGGATTTTTCCCAGGTCGTGACCCTGAACCAATTGAAGAAAACTTACAGGAGCTAATTAATGTTGTAAAACAGTTAAATGCAGATATCGGACTTGCTCATGACGGAGATGCAGACAGAACCATCTGTATTGATGAAAAAGGAAACTTTGTACTTGGAGACAAAACATTTTCACTTGTTGAAAAACAGATGCTTAAAGAAAACAACGGAGGTACAATAGTTACAACTGTTGCAACTTCACAGGCAATTTATGATATTGCTGAAGAGTACAACGGCAAAGTAATAGCTACTGCTGTTGGAGATTTACTTGTGGCCCGTAAATTAAAAGATGAAAATGGTTTATTTGGTGGAGAAGAAAACGGTGGTTTAATCTTCCCTGATTTTGTTTATGGAAGAGATGCAGTTATGACTGTAGCTAAAATACTTGAAACAATAGCTAAGGAGAAAAAACCGTTATCCAAACTGGTTGAAGAACTTCCAGTTTACTATGCAACAAAAACAAAAATTGAATGCAGTGATGACTTGAAAGATGAAGTTATGAACAACATAGCGGATGAAATAAAAACCACTACTGATTTTGAACTTGATACCACTGACGGTGTTAAAATCCTAAAAGAAGACGGATGGGTAATTATCAGACCATCAGGTACTGAACCAATCTTCAGATGCTTTGCTGAATCTGACTCTCAGGAAAAGGCAGATGCAATGACTGAGTGGGGATTAAGTTTAATTAAAAAATACAAACATTAAGAAGTATTAATTTACTTCCAATATTTTTTTTAACTCTTTTTTATTGATTGATGAGGGAACATCCTCCTTAAGCCAGTGCCTGCTGCAGGCCACTTTATCAAGGAGTACGCACTGTGGAGGCATTCCAAGTGTTGCTGCTTTCCATCCTCCAGATATTAAATTCAACGGGCATGCAACTCCAACAATAGCCAGATCTTTTTTATCTTCATCTGTTGCATTTTGAAATGCTGAGGATTTATGGGAAACCAGATATATCTCGCAGTCATACTCATTATTTATTTTAGCTATTTCACATTCAGAATTGCAGGCTGTGCAAACTTCACCTAATCTTTTTTCAACAGCCTGACAGTGTTTTTGGTCTATTTTCATACATGTTGGCAGGACAATTGCTTTTCTTTTTCTTGATTCATAATCTGGTCTGAAAATTCTTCCCATTATTTCAGAGCAAAGCATGTTTAAATAATATAGTTCTTTCGGACTATTGAAAAATATTTCCTCTTGCTTTGATTTAGGTATATCTTCATATTTTTTCAAATAATCATTTAAATTAAATGTATATGATGATAAGTATTTTTGTGCATTTTTACAAAACCACTCCCCCAAAACCAGATACGGAGAAAAATCAACATTTTCCCATTTTCTTAAATAAGGAAGCTGATCATTAAAATCACCTATATATTCCAAATAATCAATTATTTGTTCTAAAGAAGAAAATTTATCACAGCACATCTTCCAATATATGCTGACAATCAATCCTTCAAGAATTTTTTCATCATCATCAAAGTAGTTGTGAGCAAAGTCTAAAAATTCACTGGCAAATCTTTTGACATCCCTGTAATAACTGTCATTAACTTCATAAGGTGAATCCAAACTACTCATTTTTATCAGCCCTTACACTATCAAGCAGGAATTTATGATACTCTTCAACTTCATCAAACATGATTTCAATTTCTGCTTTTGGAAAGTCGTCATATTTCAGAAATATTTCCCATAACTTGAACATTGAAAATCCAAAGTACATTTCAGCCAATTTATTTGGATTGCAGTCGCTACCAATTACATTTTTCTGAATCAATATTTCAAAAACATCACTCCAGAAGTCAGTAGACCCTCCAAGTATCTCCCGCAGGAAAAATTCCGGTATCTGACGATGACGGGTATGTCCCACCAAAACTTTTACGACCTCATGCCCCTGACGACGCAATATCGAGGCCAGCGAAAGGGCTTGGGTCAAATGTCCCCGCCCCTCTCCTTGTACAACAAACAAATAACGCATCAGTTCTCTTCTTTATGGTATGACAATATCGACCAATTTCCATCGAAATCCTCGGCCAGTGCGGTCATAGACTCCACCCAATCGCCGGAATTGAGGTAATGTATATCTCCTATCATGCGGTCGTCGGCCTGATGGATATGCCCGCAAATCACACCCGAACAGTTTTTCTTTCGGACGATGTTGCACAACGAATCCTCGAAATCGCTGATATAGGAAACCGAGGCTTTGACCGATTGTTTCACCTGTTGCGAAATCGACTTGTAGGGCCCTTTTTTACGACGGCGACGGTTATAGATACGATTTATTCCCATCAGCAGGCTGTACCCCACGTCGCCGATCTTGGCCAACCAACTGAAACGGGTCGTAATCGTGTCGAATATATCGCCATGCAGGACATAATAATTGCTCTCTCCGCTTCGGTAAACGTAATCGCGGCAGATAGTCAGGTTGGGTATTTCGAGCGGGAGGATACGATCGAGAAAA
>ENA-ORUI01003236-ORUI01003236.1-human-gut-metagenome-genome-assembly--contig:-NODE-3236-length-12058-cov-2.418812_pt1 | contig 12058 bp, 6 predicted proteins | sample MGYA00242078_ERZ509205 | MGnify/ENA primary metagenome ERZ509205 (study PRJEB26280, sample SAMEA2338828) | human gut metagenome | biome: human gut; feature: human-associated habitat; material: faeces... | reverse complement strand
TGTTCTGATACTGGATCATTACCACTGCAGAAGCGGAGCATTGTGGATCGAAAAAGTGATGGTCGATGAATGCGGAGTGCAGCATCATCCATCCCCATCCGATCGCTTCGAATTTTCGCTGCGCAGCACTGCGGTCGAAATACCGTTTGTATTAAATGCGGCAAACGGCTTCAGCGTTTGTTTTGAAGATCTTGAAAAAGGAAGTTATGAAATTATCGAGCATGATGCAAGCAATTGCTGTTACCGTGTCAATCATTGTGAGCAGACAGAGGGCAAAATTACTGTCGGCAGTGAAGATGTTCATGTACAGGTGGTCAATCTTGCTGCTTCATTGCCAAAGCTTCATATTGCCTGCTATGCTGAAGGTGAACAGTGTTGTTGTACACAGATTCGCTTTGCTCTGGTCGGTCAGGGGCTTCATGAGATTTATACTTTGTCGCCGCAGGAGGATGCTTTGATCATCGAAGGATTGAAGGAAGGAACTTATGAAATCCTGACAGATCAAGAGTGTCCGGTCGTATATGAAATCAATGGAAGAATGCATGAAAAAGGAGTTTTCACTATTGATCGTGAAGACGTGTATATTATTTTGATCTGCAAAGAATCATGCATTCAGCTGAAGCTGCAAAAATGTATTTATGACGAAGACAGGGAACGTATGTTTGTACCGACAGAAGGAAGCTATGAAATATTCGCGGAAGGAGAAAACGGCTGTCGCAAAATATTGCTGAATGCTTCCAACCAGTACAGCTATACGTTATTTGATGTTCCGTCCGGCATGATGCGAGTGTGGGAAAACGATGATCAGGAAGCATCAGTCATTGTAAACGGTGAACAAACAACAGATGGAACGTTTAACGTCGAATCGGGATGTTATGATGTACGAGTTGTCTCGGCTGTGTGCAAACGTCAGTGCTTAGCTATTTCAGCTTCCTGCATGACAGGCGATGAGTACCACGAATGCCGGCAGCAGGAGCTGAATCTGAAATTGATCGGAAGAGAAGGAGAAACGAAAATTGTTTTGAATGCAGCTAATCATTTCCATTGGGATGAGCAGCTGAAGCAGGGAAAATACACGTTGGTTGCAGAGAATCAAAATATTTGTTTTTACTCCGGTCCCACACAAAGCTATAATGCGATTACGTTTGAGGTGAAAAATGATCCGATTCAGGTTCAGGCGGTTTTGAATAATGCAAACCAAAATTGCGTTGTTTCTTTTGAAATCGAAGTAAGGGACGAAAATGATAATATAATGGAAATTCCTGCGCATTCTGTGTTTACGGTTCGAACTGTTTCCAAAAGTTTTTTTGAAACATTAGTATTTAATGATGACAATAAATATAAAGTAACGAGGATCATGCCGAAAGACCAGTATGAAATGTTTGTTAAAGGACAGGGAGATGTCATTTATGACTATGCACTGGTCAATGGAAGAAAAAAATCGGTTGCAGAAATAGCGCTTGATCAGGATACAGATATCATATTTGTATTCAGAAAAAAGACGGTTTCGCAAGGAACATTGTATATTCAGGGATACCGGCGGGATCTGGATTGTGACTGTTTGAAAACTCCTGGCCCGGACAGTGTATTCCGGTTGCGTCTGTCCGGTCCGGAAACAAAAGAAGTATATCTGAATCAGGGGAACCGTTGGCGTAAACGCCTGGATGATCTTCCTGAAGGAACGTACACGATAGACGAAAACGGTGAGGAGCAGTATTCTTTTATCGTGGATGGTCGCGAGGATGAACAGGCTGTGATTCATATTCAGCATGATGCTCATAATGTAAAGGTCATCTGTGAGTCAGAAACATCAAAAAGAGGCACATTGATATTGGATTTGTGGCTCTGGGACGGATATAAGAAGAGAAAACCGGAAGATGAAGATTTCTGGGTCAATGTTGACCATGAGAGCGGGCATTGGGAATTGGTCCTGAATAAAGGAAATCATTGGCAAGGCATGATCGAACACCTGGAGAACGGTGCTTACCAGCTTCGGTTACCGGAACAGCAAAATGTCTTGTACCAGATGAACGGTAATACTCCTAGCGGGGAAGGAACAGCGATCATTAACGGGGGAGAATGTCATGTCGATATATTGTGCTGTGAAAAGAAAAATAGGACGGGCTGCATCTGTCTCGAGAAAAGAAATGTATTTGAGGGAAAAGAGCAGTCACCGAATCAGGGAGAATACAAATTTATCTTAAGCAGACCGGGCTATAACGAACAAATTGTTTTGAATGCCAATAACAGTTATTGTGCAAGGATTTCTGATTTACAGGCAGGATGCTATGTTTTGTATGAGGAAGACAGTGAGGATGTCACATATCGAATTAACGGAGGAAGTGAGGTAAGGAATGCGGTAATCGATATGGAAGGAGATGATGCGCAGGTCGTTGCATTAAACCATGTCAAAACAGAACAGGAGGCAGCAACACTGTCAGTTGTCGGTTTTGACTTGAATCAGGAAGTAGTCATAAAAATGCAAAATGCGGAGAATGAATATTGGATCACTTTGAATGAAGAGAACCGTTACCGGCAGCTGTTATCCGATATCCCAAAAGGAATTTATACGATGGATGCTCACCCGGAAAATATATTGTATCAATTGGACGGCCAGTCACAGCGCCCATATTGTACGCTGAGGATCGATGGAGATTCGCATGACGTTATTATCAGTATAGATACAACAGACACTGTATTGGACAATCAGAAAAAGACGGGCAGCATGAAATTCAGCTTATGGTCAAAGAACGATAACGGGCTTTTGCGGCCGCCTCTTCAAAGAGACAGCATGGAAATCAGCATTATCGATCCGGCAGGGAAGATACACACAGTCGTATTGAATGCAGATCAGAATTTCACATACACCCTGCAAGATCTGGTTTATGGATCATATCGGATTCGATGTGCTAAAGAAGGAAAGGTGAAAGCGGATGGCGGCAGGGAACAAGATGATGCGGAAGTAATCGTAAATGATATGAATACACATATCATCGATGTGATCTTGAAACGGGAAACCGAACTTGATCATCACATGACACGCTTGATTCTGTGAGTGAAAAAAGAATCAGTTCTTAGGAAAAAGGCTGATTCTTTTTTATGTTTTGACAAAAGGGTGCATGCGTTTTCATCTTAGAGAGAGCATATCAAATCGTGTCTTGTTAAGTGAAAGTAAATTTAAAAAAACTACTTTAAAAATAAATTGTTTCGTTCTATAATGGATAGGTAAAGTTACGCAAGGAGGAAAACAACAAATGGCAAAAACATTTATGTCAATGGACGGTAATACCGCTACTGCGCATAACGCGTATGCGTTTACCGAACTGAGCGCAATTTACCCTATTACGCCATCCTCTCCTATGGCAGAGGTTGTCGATGTATGGGCAAATCAGGGGCGCAAAAACATCTTCGGCAGCGTTGTTAAAGTTGCTGAGCTGCAGTCTGAAGGAGGAGCAGCAGGAGCTGTTCACGGTGCACTTCAGGCAGGAGCATTAGCTACAACATTTACAGCATCTCAGGGTCTGCTGTTGATGATTCCAAATATCTATAAGATGGTTGGTGAGTGCCTGCCAGGTGTACTGCATGTATCTGCACGTGCAATCGCATCCCGCTCACTGAACATTTTTGGTGACCATCAGGATATTTATGCATGCCGTCAGACTGGTGTGTGCATGCTGGCTTCTCATTCCGTACAGGAAGCAATGGATCTGGCTGGTGTAGCACATTTGGCTGCTATCAAGGCAAGTGTACCATTCATCCATTTCTTCGACGGTTTCCGTACATCTCACGAGATTCAGAAAGTTGAAGTATTCGATACTGAGCTGTACAAAGATCTGATCGATTATGAAGCATTGGATGAATTCCGCAAACGTGCATTGAATCCGCACACAAATCCGGTAACACGCGGCGGAGCTGAAAACGATGATATTTATTTCCAGGGTATGGAAGCACGCAATGAGCATTATGCAAAAGTGCCAGCTATCGTAGCTGAATACATGGAAAAAATTTCTGAAATCACAGGGCGTCACTATGCACCGTTTACATATTATGGTGCTCCAGATGCAGAACGCATTATCATTGCAATGGGTTCAGTAACTGAAACTGCACATGAAACAATCGATGCACTGATGGCTCAGGGTGAAAAAGTCGGTATGATCAAAGTTCATCTGTATCGTCCGTTTGCACCAGAATACATGCTGAAGGTAATGCCTTCTACAGTTAAGAAAATCGCTGTACTGGATCGTACAAAAGAAAACGGTGCAATGGGAGAACCGCTGTATCTGGATGTTGTTGCTGCCCTGAAAGACAACAAAGACATCGAAATTATCGGCGGACGTTACGGTATGGGTTCAAAAGATACTCAGCCTTGCCATGTAAAAGCTGTATTCGATCATCTGAAAGAAGAAAAAATGATCAACGGATTTACAATTGGTATTGAAGATGATGTAACTCATCTGAGCCTGCCAGCTGATGAAAGCTTCCAGATCAACGGTGACTATACTTCTTGCCTGTTCTGGGGTCTTGGTTCAGATGGTACTGTATCTGCCAATAAATCAACAGTTAAGATTATCGGTGACAACACTGATCAGTATGCACAGGCATATTTTGCATACGACTCTAAAAAAGCCGGCGGTGTTACACGTTCTCACTTGCGTTTTGGTAATTCACCGATCCGTTCAACATATTATATCAACAACGCTGACTTTATCTCTTGTTCACTGGATGCATACATGTTCAAATATGACATGGTACGCAACCTGAAAGATGGCGGAACATTCCTGTTGAATACGACATTCTCTAAAGAAGAAATCGTTCATCATATGCCTAACCGTATGAAGGCACAGCTGGCTAAGAAACATGCAAAACTGTATATCATCAATGCCACTAAGATTGCACAGGAAATCGGTATGGGACGTCGTACAAACACAATCCTGCAGTCTGCATTCTTTGCTTTGAATGAGCAGATCATGCCTTTGGAAACATCACTCGAACTGATGAAGGCATTTGCTAAGAAATCATATGGCAAGAAGGGTGATGCTATCGTTCAGCTGAACTACAAGGCAATCGATGCAGGTAAAGACGGCATGGAAGAAATCACAGTAGATCCAAGCTGGGCAGAACTGCCATACGATGCAAACCGTAAGCTGACTGGCGATGAGTATTTTGATAATCATGTAGCAGTTATCAACGGTCTCGAAGGCTATGATATGCCGGTATCTGCATTTACAAAATACAACCTGCTGGACGGTTCTATCCGCAATAACGTTGCATTTGAAGAAAAACGTACAATTGCCGTACAGGTACCTACATGGCATCCTGAAAACTGTATTCAGTGCGGTATCTGTTCTTATGTATGTCCGCATGCAACAATTCGTCCGTTCCTGCTGACTGACGAAGAAGTTGCCAATGCTCCAATGGAATTTGAAACAATCGGGGCAATGGGCAAAGGTGTTGAAAATCTGAAATATCGTATTCAGGTATCTCCTGCAAACTGTGTAGGCTGCGGTCTGTGTGCAGTTGAATGTCCAGGAAAAGCAGGCAACAAGGCACTTGAAATGGTTGATATCAACGAAAAACTGGATGAAGAACCATTGGCTGATTACCTGTTCAAACATACAGAGTACAAGAGCAACTACTTCTCTACAGACACTGTTAAGGGTTCTCAGTTCCTGATGCCTTACTTCGAAGTATCCGGATCTTGCCCAGGATGCGGTGAAACTCCATATTACAAGCTGGTATCTCAGCTGTTTGGACGTGACATGCTGGTTGCAAATGCTACAGGATGCTCAATGATCTACTGCTCTTCTACACCATCTACTCCATTTGTTAACGATAAAAACGGTGAAGGTGTTGCATGGGCAAACTCACTGTTCGAAGACAATGCTGAATTCGGTTATGGTATGGCATTGGCACAGAACTATAAAGAAGCACACATTCTGAAAGTAATGGAAGACAACATGGAAACTGTTGAACCTGCTCTGAAAGAAGCGTTTGCTAAATATATCGAAGTTCACGGAAATCGTGAAGCTGAACGTGAAGTAGCTCCTACGATCAAGGAACTGGCAGCAAAATCTGACATTGCTGAAGTAAAAGAACTGGCAGATCTGGATCTGATCAGTAAATCTATTTGGATCGTCGGCGGTGACGGTTGGGCATACGATATCGGATACGGAGGACTTGATCACGTATTGGCAAATAACCTGAACGTAAATGTCCTTGTGTTGGATACAGAAGTATACTCAAATACAGGCGGTCAGTCTTCTAAGTCTTCACAGGCTGCTTCTATCGCAAAATTCGCAGCTGGTGGAAAGACAACTGCTAAGAAAGATCTTGGTCAGATTGCAATGGCATATGGTCATGTATATGTAGCATCTATTGCAATGGGTGCAAATAAGAACCAGACATTGAAAGCAATCAAAGAGGCTGAAGCATATGATGGACCATCTCTGATCCTGGCATACAGCCCATGTGCTGAACATGGTATCAAGGGCGGTCTGAGCAACCATCAGAAAACACAGGCAAAAGCTGTGGAATGCGGATATGTTGATCTGTACCGTTACAACCCAGATCTGGAACAGCCTTTGACAATCGATTCAAAAGAACCTGATTATGATAAGATGCTTGACTTCATGATGAGCGAAACTCGTTTCTCTCAGCTTCCTAAGCTGAAAGGCGAAACAGCATATGAAATGTTTGAAAAGACAAAGAAAGATGCTATGAAGCGTCATCGTCGTCTGAAAGCATTGGCTGAAGAAAAAATCTAATCCATAAAAAAACCTGAGCATGCTCAGGTTTTTTTGTATATATTTCGCGGCAAAAGGGAATGTTAAGGGCGTAAGGAGGGTTGCAATGAAACAAAATCATGTATTGATCAAAGGTCATGTATTGTACGCAAATAAGGGCACTACGATAAAAAATGTCTGTAACCATCTGCAAAGCAGGAAAGTTGACCGTATCATTGTACGAAACAGTCATGAAAAGGAAATCGGTTATGTTCCATTATGCAGGATCCTTCAGCTTCTTCAAAGGGAGAAGAGTCTCTGTGAGCACCTGATCCGCCAGATGAACCTGGAACAGATTGCAGATGCGCTTCATGGTAAAATTATGTATGCACCGTCTGCTGAGCATATGTTTTGGCAATGTATCTTATACGAAGAGCATCTCTTTGATGATCTTCGTCATGCACTGGTTATTACCGGAGAAAACAAAACGGTCCTTTCTCAACTATTGGAAAGTGAAGCATCCTGCATCGTGGCGGCACATTGCGACATCATGAGTCATTCATTGATTGAAAAGGCACAAAAGAATGAAATGGTACTCATCAGAACCTCACAGGTTCCAACCGCAGCTGAACAATCCATTTGGATGAATGTATCGCTTGGTAATATTATGGAACGTTTTTTGTTGCGTGATTAGGATGTACTCTTTATAATAGATAAACATGGATAGGAAAAATATATCTTATTACATAAATCTTATTCAAGCTGTAAGAATTAATAACTTCAATCAACAAGTATTGTGTTATAATGATTGTACGTTTTGAAAGGAATGAGGTCATGACCAGGTGGATCGTCACACTACATGAGATAGATCACATAAAAAAATTAAAAGATGCGGGGGCTACTGAGATTCTGCTGGCGGTCCCTTTCTTTTCGCTGCGCGGTGCTCGCCTATTTCCGGTTGAGGAAGTTCCTCAGATGATTGCTGCTATTCATGATGCGGGACTCGCGGCAGCTGTCAACTGTACGAGACTTTTCATGGAAGATGAATTGCCGGATCTTCGACGTTTTCTTACTATTTTAAAGGATGCAAATGCAGACACGATTTATTTTGCCGATGAAGGCGTCTTGATGGAAGCAATGCAAATCGGGATTGCCGATCGACTTGTATATCAGCCGGATACGTTGATGACGAACAGTATGGATGCATCTTTCTATCTCGCTCAGGAGTGCAAGGCTGTATCGATGGCAAGAGAAATCACGCTGGAAGAAATCGAACGGATTGCTGAGAAACGCTCAGAAATCGAAGTACTGATTCATGGTCGCTTTTCAATCATGCACAGCCGCAGGATGCTGCTGACAAACTATTTTTCTTTTTTAGGAAAGAAACACGATATCAGGGGAAAACGAAATCTGGCACTGCGTGAGGCGACAAGAGAAGCATTGATGCCGATCGTCGAGGATGAAGCAGGTACTCATGTGTTCAGTGAATATACACAGCAAAGTTTTGCTCAAATTGCTGATCTTTCTTCAGCGGGAGTGGAACGCTTTCGTATAGACAGTATTTTCCATGATGATGATTGGAGCGTTCAGGCACTTCAGGATTATCATGCCGTTTTGAAACATCCGGAAAAGGCACAGACAGTGATTGAAAAGTGGAAGAAGGATACGGACAGCAACTACAGTGAAGGTTTCTATTATACAAAAACAACATTAGTCAAAGAGTAAGGAGGGGAGTCATGAATAAAATTGAGTTATTGGCGCCGGCCGGTGATCTGAAAAGACTGAAAATTGCCGCCATGTACGGAGCTGATGCCATATATATAGGTGGGCAGCAGTTTTCTCTGCGTTCGCGTGCAAGTAATTTTTCCTTAAAAGATATACAGGAAGGTGTCGCTTTTGCTTCACAGTATGGAACAAAAATACATGTGACCGTCAACATGCTTCCCCACGAGGATGATTTTGAGGGACTTCGCGAATATGTTGAGGCATTGGCGGATGCGGGAGTGCATGCTGTCATCGTTGCCTCGCCTTCGATAGCGGTTTTTGTGAAAAAACATGTGCCGCAGCTTGAAGTCCATATATCAACACAGCATTCTACAACGAACTCCAGTGCGATCCGATTTTGGAAGGAGCAGGGGATGGATCGTGTTGTCCTTGCCCGGGAATGTACGCTGGAACAGATCATCGATACTGCTGCTCATGCTGTACTTCCTGTGGAAGTGTTTATTCATGGCGGCATGTGTATTTCATATTCAGGAAGGTGTGTACTATCCAATCATATGACGAATCGTGACGCCAACCGTGGAGGCTGTGCGCAAAGCTGCCGCTGGAAGTATGCAGTTTATGAAAACGGCACTCCGATCCATGATGAGAATGATCTTTTTTCAATGTCGAGCAAAGACCTGCAGGCTGCTGCTTATATTCCAAAACTGATTGATGCAGGCGTTGCCAGTCTAAAAATTGAAGGGCGAATGAAAAGCTCTTATTATATCGCAACAGTTGTACATGCCTATCGCATGCTTATTGATGAATATTATTCCAAAGGGTCTTTAAATGATGAGCGAATTGCTTTTTACGAGGAAGAAATTGCCAAGGCGGAAAATCGACCCACAGGGCCAGGTTTTTATTTAGGGCTTCCAAAACCGCAGGATCAGCTTTACGGTGTAAACGGAGCGGGTGTAACCCAGGAATATATTGCTGATGTGATTGCCTATGATTCGGAAGAGAAGGTGGCAACGCTGAGAGTCCGCAATCATTTTTATCCGGATATTGATGCTGAAGTATTTGGGCCACATACAGAGGCGACGCGTTTTCATATTGGCGATGTATTTGATATGGAAAATCAAAAACTGGAAGTGCTGAACCAGCCGATGCAGCTGGTCAAAATCCATAGCGATTTTCTTTTGGAGCCTAATGCGATGATTCGCCGAATTTATGACCGAACCGGTCGCAATGTTTATTGAAAAGGGAGAGAAAACAATGAGATTAAACAATAGTTTCTTTTATACAATGAGAGAAGATGCAAAAGACGAAGACAGCCGCAGCGGTAATTTGCTGGTTCGTGCAGGAATGATCAAGAAAACCAGCAGTGGTATCTATATGATCATGCCGATGGGAAAAAGAGTGTTGGCAAAGATCGAAAATATCGTGCGTGAAGAGATGGACCGGGCTGGGGCACAGGAACTGCTCATGCCTGCAATGATTCTGGAAGATGTATACGAAAAAAGCGGGCGAAGAGAAGCCTTTGGTTCTAACATGTTTTCCTTGAAGGACCGTTATCAGAAAAATTATGTTCTGGGTCCCACTCATGAGGAACTGTTTGCAGTAGCCGCAATGATGAAAGGAAAGTCCTATAAAGATTTCCCGTATAACCTGTATCAGATCCAGACCAAATATCGTGATGAAACCCGTCCTCGTTATGGTCTGATCCGTGTTCGTGAATTTATCATGAAAGATGCTTATTCCTTTGACGTTGATCTGGATGGTCTTGATGTGTCTTATCAAAAAATGTATGAGGCATACTGTAAGTCTTTCGATCGCATGGGGATTACATATAAGATCGTTAAAGCAGACACCGGTGCAATGGGTGGGCTTTTGTCTGAGGAATTTCAGGCAATTACCAGCATAGGTGAAGACATTGTTGTTGGTTGTGAAAACTGTGATTTCTCTAGCAATCTGGAAATCACGGAAGTTGTGGATGAAGCCGTTGAAAACAATGCGGAACTGTTGCCTTATGAATTAGTAGAAACACCAAATGCGAAAACGATTGAGGAAGTAGCTGAGTTCTTCCATCGTGATGTCAAGGATTTTGTAAAAACGCTCGTTTACCGTGTGGATGGAAAAACATATGCTTTCATGCTGCGCGGAGACCGTGAACTGAATGAAACAAAAGCTTTGAAACTGCTGGGAGCAAATGAAATCGAACTTGCCGATTTCACTGAGGTCGAACGTGTAACTCACGCACGTGTCGGCTTTGCGGGGCCGATTGGCATTGACTGCCCTGTGATCATGGATCGTGAAGTTACTCATCTGAAAAACTTTATTGTAGGAGCCAACAAGAGCGATCACCACTATGTAAATGTGAATCTGCGCGATTTTGAAGTTGAAATGACAGCAGATATTGCACAGGTGCATGAGGGAGACCGTTGTCCGAAATGCGGAGGTAAACTTAAGTTTGAGCATGGAATTGAAGTTGGTAATCTGTTTAAATTAGGTACGAAATACGCTTCCACAATGGGTCTCCAGTATCTTGATAAAAATAATAAATTACAGCCGGTTGTAATGGGGTCCTACGGAATTGGTCTGGAACGCTGCATGGCAGCAGTTGTCGAACAGCATAATGATGAGCATGGTATCATCTGGCCTATCAGTATTGCTCCTTATGCGGTCAGCATTGTCATTATTTCCATGAAGGATGAAAAGCAGAAACAGGCGGCAGAGGAAATGTATGAAGCTCTTGAGAATGCTGGAATCGAAGTGTTGCTGGATGATCGTGATGAGCGTCCAGGCGTAAAATTCAAAGACATGGAATTGATCGGTATTCCTTATCGTGTTACAGTAGGACGAGGAATTGTTGATGGCAAAGTGGAACTTGTAGACAGAAGCAGCAATGAAAAAATTGAAATTTCTGTTGAAGATTGCATTGAACGCTTGAAAAATGCATTGAATAAGTAAAAAAAGAAAGACACATTTGTGTCTTTCTTTTTGTTTGTACCATGCAGGATCATGATGCTTGAAAAGAAGCAATGTTTAATACAGCACATTATATTCTGCCGGACGATGTGCGAACGAATATGCAAGAATCGTAAATGAGGGATCTCAGTGATCAGAACATTTTAACAGGAAGGAAGAAACACTGTGACTCAAATGTCTCAGTGTCTGTGTTTCGGCAGATGACAGTAATGAGATGCTGCATTCTTGTGCATCATATTTACTGAGATGAAGAACAGTAGTATAAAAATGGAAGTATTGTTCATATTGCTGCAATGAATCTTCAATCTGCAGCAGCCCCGCTGATGTCAGACGATAACCGTGACGGTTTTGGGCAAGCAGTCCGGTTTTTACAAAAGAAAGAATCATTCGGCTGACACTTGCCCGGGATACTCCCAGACGGATGGCCAGTTCGATCGGACGAAATGTCTGCTGCGGATGATCTTTGAGTAAAGCGATACTAAGCAAATACCTTTTTTTGGTCGCTGTCAAATCCATGATTACACATCCTTCAATTTATAGGTTAGATATAGCTAACCTCATTTGCCGTTAGTTTATCTTATTTTTTAAAGAGTGTCAACTTCATCGAAGAAAAAGATTTTTAATTTGTTAGAAGGTGCTGACAA
>ENA-ORUI01003234-ORUI01003234.1-human-gut-metagenome-genome-assembly--contig:-NODE-3234-length-12068-cov-4.455673_pt1 | contig 12068 bp, 7 predicted proteins | sample MGYA00242078_ERZ509205 | MGnify/ENA primary metagenome ERZ509205 (study PRJEB26280, sample SAMEA2338828) | human gut metagenome | biome: human gut; feature: human-associated habitat; material: faeces... | reverse complement strand
GTGGAAAATAATATGCATCAAATTCGAAATAATATATTCTTCGCTTTTACTATGCCAATAATTCTCACAGGCAACCATATGCCAATAAACAAGAAAATAGTCATAATTTGAACAGAAAATAGGAACCCCAAATGGCACATAGCCTTCCGCAAACAATGGTTCATCACAATCAAATCGTATCCATGTGTATGTTAATCTTCCCTCTTTCGCATGATAATGAACTCTCTGTCCGGGCTTATAAATAATCCCGGTATGTGCCGGGTATGGACGCATTTCGCCATCCACTTCAATCATCGTATCGTTTTCAAACAACATCATCTCATACTCACCTTCAGCAAATACAAGATTATCCTCAAACCCCTCCGGCTTACATTCACGTTCGACTGCATATATAATTCGAAACATGTATTAAACACCTCCTCAACTATTAGTGCTATTATAACATGTCATTTTGAATTATAGCAACACAAAAAAGAACAACACACCACAATCTTCTATGGTATGCTGTCCTTTTATACATCTACAAAACAATACTATTACTTTTTAAAGCTCCAAGAATCCATACGAACATCCAGTGTATCAAACTCAAAATAAATGGTATGCTTTCCTGTCAGCTTTTTACCGAGTTTCTTTGTAACCGTCTGGTAAGAATCCGATGTGGAATCACCAAGTTTCATGGTAATTTCAGATGCTCCATCCGTTCCAAAATCAACATCCGCTACACCAATATAAGCACCAATCTTTCCATTGTATACGGAATAATTTACGGCCCAGTCTTCATTGGACGCTTTTTCATTATTAATAACAGTTCCTACCGTATCTGCCATCGCAAATGTTTCTGCCTCAACCGTCTCATAAGGATTGATTGTACCAATCGATGATACACCGGTCTTTGTCATCTTTGTATCGGCAATTGTTCCATCCGCATTTGTAAAATCTCCATTGTCACCAAGATTTAACTCATTTACATAAGTCGTACGGTAATCCTGTTTCGTACCGACTGCTATTGTGTCTTTCTTCGTATGATAAAATGCATACAGTTTACCATTAAACTGTGTAAAACAGTGATGGTTATTACCGGTTACTCCAAAATATGTACCCGGATTTTTCAAAACACAGCCAACATATTTAAAGTCACCCATTGGGCTGTCACTTACCATTACCGCAATGTTTGCCGTCGGGCAGTCTGCACGGTCAATGGTAACACCGTCAATGCTTCCGGTCCAGTTTGTGCAGTAACTGTAATAATACTTATCTCCGATTTTGTTAATACCGGAATCTTCAAACATGAATGGTGCATCAATCGTTTTTGCATCCCCATCTACACTAGTCATATCGTCACTAAGTTTTACAACTCGTGCACATTTAGGATTGCGGATAAAGTCTTCTTTCTTTCCATCGGTATTACCAATACCACCAAAATAAAGGTAGCCGGTTCCATCATCGTCAACCAAAACTGCCGGGTCAAAGAGCCATCCAATTTCAGATTCTGCACAGCCGGTAATAGAGCGGTCAATAATTGGTTTTCCAATCGGATCCGTCCAAGGACCGGTTGGGCTGTCTGCCGTCAATACACCAATACTGCTTGCGTTGTTCGCAAAATACAGGAAGAATTTCTCTTTGCCGTTAATCTTCTTATGACATACTGCAGGTGCCCATGAATTTGCCGACCATTTCGCAGCTCCTTTACTTCCGGATACTGCAATCGTTCCATGATCTGTCCAGTTCACCATATCGGCAGAAGAATAGCAGTTCAATGATTTAATTTTGCTGTAGTTATTATCTGCATTAGCTGCTGCCTCGTACTGCTGAGAATCATTTGTTCCATAAACATACACTCTTCCGTTGTATTCCATAGCCCACGGATCCGCTGTCAAACGGGAGGTCATAATCGGATTACCGATTTTCCCTTTAACAAGTCCTGTACTAAGATCCGGAACGCCTGCATCTTTATCCGCTGTTTTTGCAACTCCTGTCATGGTTACCTCATCCAGGTAAAAGTCCATATCATTATTGGATTGGTACACAGACTGCCAGTAAATCAAGATCGTTCCCGTGTGCTCCGGCACCTTCATAGTTGCCTCACATTTTGTCCATGTAGAATCCGAAAGTTCAACGGACGTAATTGAATCGTAATGAGTGGACTCATCATCCCCAACATACTGCATGGAAAGATCCAGTTTCTGATCCTCTCCTGTTTCCTGCTTTGCATAAAAAGAAATCGCATATTCATTGTCTGTTTCAACCAAAGAAGAAACATCAATTGAAGCACCATGCCAGTCTGCTGTACGTCCTGTTACTTTAGCACTTTTCTTTGTGTTATTTGCTCCATCATCAACGACTGAAATAGAAGCTGAACCACGAGAAGCGATTGGCTCATATTCGCCCTTTTCCATGTCCGCATTAACAAGCACTGCCGGTGTTGGTTCCGGTGTAGCATCTGCTGATTTTGTCGGTTCCGGTGTCGGCATATGTCCAAATCCGTCTGCCTCTGCAACCAAATTAGAATCCTTAATTTCGTCCGTATACACTTTTACCGATGTGCCTTTTACAACAGGTGTCGGTGTTGCTTTTGCCGGATTTGGCTTTTCTGTTGCTTTCGCTGTAGCCTTTGCCGTAGGTTTTGTCGTATTTACTACGTTTTTATCCGGTCCTTTTTTCCTCGTCACTGTTACCTTAACAGTTCCAAGTTTTCTCGTTTTTCCGTTCTTTTTAACTTCTTTTACCGTAATCTTGGCTGTCCCCTTCTTCTGACCGGTCACAACACCCTTTTTCGATACTTTGGCAACCTTTTTCTTGTTACTCTTAAATGTGTACTTGCAGGATTTTTTCTTGTTTGCAATTTTAATTGTTTTCTTCTTTCCTACCGTAACACTAATCTTTTTTGTCTTTAATTTTGCTTTTTTCGCTTTTGCCCCTGCATCCGGCGCTGTCATCCCGCCAAGTGTCATTGACAAAGCTAAAATCCCCGATAAAACAACTCCACTAACTCGTTTCCATTGTTTCATGGCAGTTCCTCCTTTACATTATATAGTTTTTATATTTTGTTTATAATAACACAAAAAGAAGTTCCCTGCCATGATGATAAACGTATTGTTTTTGATATATTCGGCACACTTATTTAAGCAGCAACATCGGATTTACCGTGGTTTTATTCTCCTTCACTTGAAAATAAAGGTTTGTTCCTTCTTCTTTATAATACTTTGTCGGCTCTGCAATTTTCCCGAGGACCTGTCCTTCCGAAACCATATCACCTTTACTTACAGAAACATCTTTTAACTGTCCATAAACAACTGTAAAACCATCACCAATTGATATCGAAACCGTACGACCGGTTTCTTCAGAAGTTTCCACCGATTCCACGATACCATCCGCACTCGCTTTTACATCCATTCCTTCTTTGGCTTCTATAAGAAGTGCCGGATTTGTGCGGTACTGTGCCAGTGTCTTAAAATATACCACTTTGTCTGCGCTGTACTCCATCAGCACATCGCCTTTTATTGGCCAGGAAAGGCCCTCTTCCTGATTAAACGATAATTGCTTTTTCGCAGGTTTTGCATTGGTCTGTACAGATTTTTTCTTACGTTTTTTTGTTTTCTTTTCTTTTACCTCGGAATTTGCATGATTGCTGGACGCTTCTTTCGTCTCCGGTGTTGCCGCCGCGGTCGCCTGCGGGGGATTACTCGCCGAAGCCACCGGCTCCTTTTGTTCACTGCGGTTCATATTGATGCATAACGCCGCAAAGGCGCCAATTGCAGCAATGCCACAGGCTAATGATATATAGAATCCTTTTTGTTTAAAAAACATACTATCACCTCACAAAAATTGTTTGATGATAGTATGTTCGATTTTAAAATAATTTATTCAATTTTATTACAAAGTAACTTTCTCCAAATGCCAAATCTCTTTCGCATATTCTTCGATGGTGCGGTCGGAAGAGAATTTACCGCATTTAGCAGTCTGGAGCATTGCCATCTTCGCCCATCGCTCCTCATCGCGGTATGCTTCTTCTACTTTCTTTTGTGCCGCCTCATAAGAACGGAAGTCTTTCAAAATAAAGTACTGGTCCGCACGCTCATAGCCGTTTGTCTCAAGCAGAGAATTGTAAATCTCACGGAACAAATCAAGATTTTCAGGGGAATATGTTCCATCAATCAACTGGGTAAGCACGGCACGGATATCCGAATCCATGTTGTAAATTTCTTTCGGATCATACTGGTTATTATGCTCGAAATCAATTACTTCCTGTGAGGAAAGGCCGAAGATGAAAGCATTTTCCTCGCCTACTTCTTCTACGATTTCAACATTGGCACCATCCATTGTTCCGAGGGTAGGTGCACCATTTAGCATAAATTTCATATTACCGGTACCGGATGCCTCTTTACTTGCAGTTGAAATCTGCTCTGATACATCAGCAGCAGCAAAAATGATTTCTGCATTGGACACACGGTAGTTTTCAATAAATACAACTTTGATTTTTCCTTCAATTGAAGCGTCATTGTTTACTACGTCAGCAACACTGTTAATCAGTTTGATAATTGCCTTTGCACGGCGGTATCCGGCAGAAGCTTTCGCACCAAAAATGAAAGTACGAGGATACATATCCATACCCGGATTTTTCTTCAACTGATTATACAAATACATAACATGCAAAATGTTAAGCAGCTGGCGTTTGTACTCATGCAGACGTTTTACCTGAACATCAAAAATGGAGTTCGGATCTACATCAATGCCGTTATGCTCTTTGATGTATTTTGCCAGGCGAACTTTATTTTTGTATTTAATCTCCATAAATTCCTTCTGTGCCTGTGTATCATCTGCAAGCTCAGCGATCTTTTCGATCTTCGGAAGGTCAGTAATCCAGCCATTTCCGGCATACTCAGTTACCCAGTCAGCCAGAAGCGGATTTCCGTGAAGCAGGAAACGACGCTGTGTAATACCGTTCGTCTTATTGTTGAACTTCTCCGGAGTCATCTCGTAGAAGTCTTTTAAGGTCTGTTTTTTCAGGATCTCGGTATGAAGCTTTGCAACACCGTTGACAGAATATCCGCCTACGATAGCCAGACGAGCCATATGAACCTGTCCGTCATAGATCACTGCCATCTGGCGGACTTTTTCCTCATCACCCGGGTACTGCTCTCTTACCTGGATCAGGAAGCGGCGGTTGATCTCTTCTACGATCTGATAGATACGCGGAAGAAGTCTGGAGAACAGGTCAACCGGCCATTTTTCAAGTGCCTCTGCCATAATCGTATGGTTCGTGTATGCACAGGTCTTTGTCGTAATCTCCCATGCCTCATCCCAGCCAAGGCCTTCCACATCCATCAGAATTCGCATCAGCTCCGGAACAGCTACGGTCGGGTGGGTATCATTCAGCTGGAAGGTAACCTTCTCATACAGCTTCGTAATATCATCGTGCTGTTTTTTATATTTTGCAACTGCTCTCTGTACGCTTGCAGAAATAAAGAAATACTGCTGTTTCAGACGCAGCTCTTTTCCTTCGTAATGGTTATCGTTCGGATACAGAACCTCTACGATGGTCTTTGCAAGGTTTTCCTGCTCAACAGCTTTGTGGTAATCACCCTTGTCGAAGGAATCCAATGAGAAGTCCTGAATAGCCTCTGCATCCCAGATAGTCAGAGTATTTACAACGTCGTTGTCATATCCTACGATCGGCATGTCGTAAGGAATTGCATTGACAGACTGGTAATCCTTCTGCACAAAGTTTACGCGTCCGGTAGCCTCATCGTACTCCTGCGCCACATATCCGCCGAATTTTACCTCTTTTGCATACTCCGGACGTTTCAGCTCGAATGGATAGCCGTTTTTCAGCCAGTTATCCGGTACTTCTACCTGATAACCGTCGCGGATCTGCTGTTTGAACATACCGTACTTGTAACGGATACCGCAGCCGTACGCCGGATATCCAAGAGTAGCCAGAGAATCCAGAAAGCATGCTGCCAGACGGCCAAGACCGCCGTTTCCAAGAGCCGGATCTCTCTCCTGATCCTCCAGAAGGTTCAGGTTCAGTCCCATTTCCTCGAGAGCTTCCTGTACCTGTTTATATGCAGTCAGGTTGATCAGGTTATTTCCAAGTGCACGGCCCATCAGGAATTCCATGGACATATAGTACAGAATCTTCGGATCCTGTTCTTCCATTGCCTTCTGGGTTTTCAGCCAGTTATCAATAATAACATCTTTTACTGCATAGCAGACTGCCTGATAAATTTCCTGCTGGGAAGCATCTTCCAGGTTCTTTCTGTACAGCATTTTTACATTTTCTTTCACACTGTTCTTAAAAGTTTCTTTTTTGAACTCGGCGTTTAACATCTGCGTCCTCCTTAATAGCAGTCTGCGAGCGGAGAGCTTGTTTTTCTCCCCGCTCGCAGGCCAATTTCATATTAATGATCGTCGTGAAAACACATCCAAAAATAATCTTAGATACGTTCTACTGCCATGGTAACCTTTTCGGAGTTGATATTCCACTCCTTCTCATAGCCCTTTGTCTCTCCGGTCACGATATCTTCTGCCAGAACTTCAGATTTAATTTCATCACCATGGTTTTTCATGATGTCTACAATCTTATCGTTGTCTTTTGCGTATACACGGATCTTGTCCATAACCTCAAAGCCTGCCTCTTTACGCATAGTCTGGATTTTGCTTACCAGCTCACGTACGAAGCCTTCTTCGATCAGTTCCGGAGTCAGATTGGTATCCAGAACAACAGTGATTGTATGGTCGGATTCGGAAACATAGCCTTCCATCTGTGCCATGTCGATCAGCAAATCCTCCTCTAATAATACAATTTCCTGTCCATCGATGTCAAGTTTAAGTTCGCCGGTGCTCTTCAGCTCTGCCATTGCCTTGTTTCCATCGAGCTCGGACAGTACGGTTTTGATCTTGTTCAGGAGTTTTCCGTATTTTGGTCCTACGGTACGCATCTGCGGTTTGAAGCTGTAGCTGATGAAATCTGCGATGTCATCTTTGAATACAACTTCTTTGACATTCAGCTCGTCCTCGATGATCTCTTTGTAGAATTCGGAAAGCTGGAACTCGCTCTTAACATACATCGTTCCGATCGGCTGACGGTTCTTGATATTGGCGGTGTTTCTTGCGGCACGTCCCATAACGACGATCTCCAGCAGGTCGGCCATATCCTCTTCCATCTTCGGATCGATCCAGTTCTCATGTACCTCCGGGAAGTCACACAGGTGGATACTTTCCGGTGCACTTGCATCGATGCTCTTTACGAGGTTCTGATAAATATCCTCTGTCATGAACGGAATCATCGGAGCTGCTGCTTTTGCAACGGTCACCAGTGCGGTGTACAGAGTCATGTAAGCATTGATCTTATCCTGCTCCATGCCTTTTGCCCAGAAACGTTCACGGGAACGGCGTACATACCAGTTACTCATATCGTCCACGAAGGACTGCAGTGCTTTTGCTGCTTCCGGAATCCGGTAATTTTCCAGGTTGTCGTCTACTGCTTTTACAGTGGATTCCAGACGGGACAGCAGCCATTTATCCATAACAGCCAGTTTTTCATACTCCAGACTGTATTTTGTTGCATCAAAGTTGTCGATGTTTGCATACAGAACAAAGAATGCGTAGGTGTTCCACAGGGTTCCCATGAACTTTCTCTGTCCTTCCACGACCGTCTTGCCTGCGAAACGGCTCGGCAGCCACGGAGCGCTGCTGGTGTAGAAGTACCAGCGGATCGCATCGGCACCGTAGGTCTGCAGTGCGTCAAACGGATCTACCGCATTTCCTTTGGATTTACTCATCTTCTGTCCGTTCTCATCCTGTACCAGACCAAGAACGATAACGTTCTCGTACGGTGCTTTGTTGAACAGCAGAGTGGAAATTGCAAGCAGGGAGTAGAACCATCCACGTGTCTGGTCTACAGCCTCGGAAATAAACTGTGCCGGGAACTGTTTCTCGAAGATTTCTTTGTTCTCGAATGGATAGTGATGCTGTGCGAACGGCATGGATCCGGAATCGAACCAGCAGTCGATAACCTCCGGTACACGGTGCATCTCTTTACCGCATTTCGGGCACTTAATGGTCACTGCGTCGATGTATGGGCGGTGAAGCTCGATGTCATCCGGGCAGTTGTCGGCTTTTTCTTTCAGCTCTTCGATGCTGCCGATGCAGTCCTGATGGCCGCATTCACACTGCCATACCGGAAGCGGAGTTCCCCAGTAACGGTTTCTGGAAAGTCCCCAGTCCTGAACGTTTTCCAGCCAGTCGCCGAAGCGTCCTTTTCCGATGCTCTCCGGAATCCAGTTGATGGTGTTGTTGTTGCGGATCAGATCCTCTTTTACTGCAGTCATGCGGATGAACCAGGTCTCACGTGCGTAGTAGATCAGCGGAGTATCGCATCTCCAGCAGTGTGGGTAGCTGTGCTCAAACAGCGGCGCATCAAACAGAAGATCCTTGTCCTCGAGTGCCTGCAGAACGGCCATATCTGCTTTCTTGCAGAAGGTGCCTGCCCACGGAGTTTCCTCTGTCATCTCACCTTTTTCGTTTACTAACTGTACAAATGGAAGATCGTATCTGTGACCAACTTTGGAGTCGTCCTCACCAAATGCAGGGGCGATATGAACAACACCGGTACCATCGGTCAGTGTTACGTAGGTATCGCAGACTACATAGTATGCTTTTTTGTTTCCGATTCTCTTCTCAGCGTACGGGAACAGCGGCTCGTACTCTTTGAACTCGAGATCTTTGCCCTGATAATGCTCCAGAACCTCGGCGCCTTCTCCAAGAACGGTATCTACCAGAGCGGCTGCCATATAATAGGTATATCCTTTGCTTGTTACTTTTACGTAATCCTCATCCGGGTTGACGCAGAGTGCAACGTTGGACGGAAGGGTCCACGGTGTGGTGGTCCATGCCAGGATGTATGCGTCCTCGCCTTTTACTTTAAAGCGGACAACGGCAGAACGTTCTTTGACATCTTTGTATCCCTGCGCTACTTCGTGGGAAGAAAGCGGGGTACCGCAGCGCGGGCAGTAAGGAACGATTTTGTGTCCTTCGTACAGAAGACCTTTCTTCCAGATCTCTTTTAATGCCCACCACTCGGACTCGATGTAGTCGTTATGATACGTAACGTATGGGTTTTTCATATCAGCCCAGAAGCCAACGGTATGGGAGAAGTCTTCCCACATTCCCTCGTATTTCCATACGCTTTCTTTACACTGCTCGATAAATGGCTCTACGCCGTATTTTTCGATCTGGTCTTTTCCGTCCAGACCGAGCTTTTTCTCAACTTCCAGCTCTACCGGCAGTCCGTGGGTATCCCAGCCTGCTTTTCTCGGTACCTGATAGCCTTTCATAGTACGGTATCTCGGAATCATATCCTTGATAACACGGGTCTCTACGTGGCCGATGTGCGGTTTTCCGTTTGCGGTCGGCGGTCCGTCATAGAATACGTAGGACGGATTTCCTTCACGCACTTTCATACTTTTCTCGAAGATCTGATTGTCTTCCCAGAACTTCTCAACCTGTTTTTCTCTCTCGACAAAGTTCATGTCGGTTGAAACTTTCTTGTACATGCTTGTACCTCCTGAAACTTAAGTTTCTCGTTTGATTTGCTCGCGTAAAATAAGAAAAAGCTCCCGCCCTGTAATAGGACGAAAGCTGTACTTATCGTAACCACCTGTTACATACTATCATATGCATTTCCTGTAACGGGGAACGGCCGGCAACTTCTTACCACTGCTCTCCGGCTTTCTATATTTTATGCGCCGGACGCGCAGATTCAGAACTGCAACTTGGAAGTGATGTTCACCTGCCGCTACTTGTACCGGACTCCCACCATCCCCGGCTCGCTTTCACTGTACCGTTCACGCGCAGACTACTGTCTTCGTCATCGTTTTTCATGCCTTATTATAACTAGGGGCTGTAAGCGTTGTCAAGAGTGGAAAGCATATTTTATCGGTTCTTTTCCGCGATTTTACGGGATTTTCGGGGGTGTGCGTTGCTATTTGGACATGGGGATGGTAAAATCATGGTATCTTATAAGGAAACGGAAGTGAAAGTTTGAAGGTTGCAATTGCAATTGATTCATTTAAAGGAAGTCTCTCGTCTCTTCAGGCCGGGAATGCTGCTGCGCAAGGGATTCACAGGGTGGATCCAGATGTTAAAACGGTTGTGCGGACACTGGCGGACGGAGGAGAAGGGACGGTACAGGCTCTGACGGAAGGACTCGGCGGACAGTTTGTGTCCGTTCCTGTGACGGGACCGGCACAAAAGACAGTTTCGTGTACGTATGGCGTAATAGAACAGGCACAGACAGCTGTTATTGAGATGTCCGGTGCAGCTGGAATTACGCTTGTTTCGGATACGGAACGAAATCCGTTGTATACAACGACATACGGTGTCGGTGAAGTAATCCAGGATGCGGTTCTGCGTGGCTGCCGCCATTTTATTATCGGAATCGGCGGAAGTGCCACGAATGACGGCGGTATTGGTATGCTGCAGGCACTCGGTTTCGGACTGCTCGATGCAGAAGGAAAACAGGTTCCTTTTGGTGCCGTCGGGCTGGAATCTCTTACCGCGATTACGACAGATCACGTTCTGCCGGAACTTTCGGAATGCACCTTCCGTATTGCCTGCGATGTAACGAATCCGCTCTGCGGTTCCAACGGCTGCAGCGCCGTTTTCGGACCGCAGAAGGGCGCGGATGCTGTCATGATCAAACGTATGGACACATCGCTTGCCTCCTACGCCGCGCTCTGCCGGAAAACATTCCCGAACGTCGACGCGGAAATTCCCGGAACGGGTGCTGCGGGCGGACTTGGATTTGCTTTTCAGACGTTTCTTTCTGCTTCGCTGGAACCCGGCATTCAGATCGTACTGGATGAAACCCGGCTTCGTGATGATGTGAGAGACGCTGATCTTGTCATCACCGGAGAGGGACAGCTCGATGGACAGACCGTGATGGGAAAAGCGCCGATCGGAGTTGCAAAACTGTCAAAAGAATACGGCAAACCTGTCCTTGCGTTCTCCGGCTGTGTCACAAAGGATGCATCTGCATGCAACGCCGCCGGAATTGATGCCTTTTTCCCGATTCTGCGGAGCGTCGTTTCACTCGAAGAAGCTATGGATGTGAAAAATGCGGCAGAAAATATGACCGATACGGTAGAACAGGCTTTTCGGCTATTTTTGCTTCAGTAAAGCGGATATTCGCAATCCGCTTCCAGCTGTTTCGTTCCTGTCCACTGAAATCCGTGGCGGTTGTAAAACGCAATAGCACGCGTGTTTTTCTCCAATGCCCATAGATGGTCTGCGTCAATTTCCAATCAACACTTTCTTCCCCCGAAACGCAAATCCATAATACCTGATCCGCTCCTTTGCAATTCCTCTGGCAAGCAATTCTGTGTCATACTGTTTTTCCTGAATCTGACGAAGTGCATGCTCCACCGTCTCTTCCAGCGACTTTTCTTTTGATGTGTTCTGAACCTTAAATTCCATTACGATCGCATCCAGGTTTTCTTTCAATGGCTCCATTACTACGTCATACCTTCCGAATCCACTTTCTCTGTTGGAAGTGATTCTGTATTTTCCGGCCAGATCAACAATCAGCCCAAGGACAAATCCATGGTAAAATCTTTCTGGTTCGAGTTCCTCTGATGGTTTTCCGCCCGTGTCGAAACTGCTGAAGGTCTGAAGTGCTACCTGATTCATAAAAACAGTTATTCTTTCTAATGGATACAAAATCCTGGTTTCCAATGGAAATTACTGATTTCATGGGTCTGCTCCCTCCTAAATCCTTTACCACCGACGGGCTTGCAAAAAAATTTATTTCTGTTTCTTATTTTATCATATTTCTCTGGCAGAACAAAGATCATTCCCTGTCCGAAGCAATTATTTTCCATTGGATATTATGGTTTGACAGATGTCACAAACTATGCTTTCCCTGTCCTGCTCCGCCGTTATTCTGGTTTCATGCAGAACAGGTGACAAAAGTTCTCCGGTTTTACAATAGGCTCACTGGTGATATCATAAAAATCAATAATCATTCTGTTTTCTCCCATAAATTTTAATTGTCTTTACCAAAAAGT
>ENA-ORUI01003231-ORUI01003231.1-human-gut-metagenome-genome-assembly--contig:-NODE-3231-length-12074-cov-6.146768_pt1 | contig 12074 bp, 11 predicted proteins | sample MGYA00242078_ERZ509205 | MGnify/ENA primary metagenome ERZ509205 (study PRJEB26280, sample SAMEA2338828) | human gut metagenome | biome: human gut; feature: human-associated habitat; material: faeces... | reverse complement strand
TCGATCTCGGTGCTTGATGAATCAGTAAGAGCCAATAAGGATATGCCGATCCATTCCGAAAGCAGACTCCTGTGCAAACAGGGACATATTTACGAAAAGGTGCATGACTACCGCATGAGTCCGGAGCTGCTCCTGAAAATGGAGCACTTCACCAGCATCCCGGAAAAGGATCTGGAGGATATGACGATTGAGGACTATTTCGGAAAGGACAGCGAGTTCTTCCATAGCTCTCTGTGGTGGTGCTATCACTCTATGCTGGCTTTTAAGCCCTATCACAGTGCATTGGAGGCGCAGCGGTATTTCAACCGATTCGGCCTTCTGAACAGGCTCGACTATCTGGAGGGCATTCTGCATACAAAACGCAATGACAAGGATTCTGTGATCAAGCCGATTCATAAATGGTTGGAGGATCAGGGTGTCACCTTCCGTATGGACACTGCAGTCTATGATCTGGAAATGGATGAGGCCTTCAATACGGTTTACGGTATTAAGATCAAGAATCAGGAAACCATTCCTGTAAGAGCTCAGGATTACGTCCTTCTTACCAGCGGCTCCATGATGACAAACGCCTCCTACGGTGATAATACACATATCGCTGAAATTAACCGGGACACGGAAGATATGGGCTTGTTCACGGTATGGAAAAACCTTGCCGCACGGAATAAAAAGTTCGGCAATCCAGATAAGTTCTTAAGCCATATCGACAAGACCAAATGGATGAGTTTTTTCCTCACCGTAGAAGACTATCCCGAATTTTTTGAACGATTGGAGAAGATGACCGGAAGCAAGAGCGGTACGGGCGGCGGAATCACCTTCATGGATTCCGGTTGGGAAATGTCGCTGGTCATTTATGATAGGGACTATTTCCCGGATCAGCGGGAGAAGAACCGTGACGTTCTGTGGGGAGATGGCCTGTTTGGAGAGCGTATTGGCAGCTATATCAAAAAGCCTATGGCGGAGTGCACAGGAAATGAGATCATTGAAGAGATGCTGTACCATTTTGGAATGTTGGATATGAAGGATGAGGTGCTGGCACATTCCCATATCTCTACCTGTATGATGCCCTATATCACCTCGCAGTTCATGCCTCGCAAGGAAAGCGACCGCCCGACGATCATTCCGAAGGACTGCACAAATCTCGCTCTCATTGGACAATATGTCGAGGTTCCCCGTGATGTGGTGTTCACCATTGAAACCTCTGTCCGCACACCGCTGGAGGCAGTTTACATGCTTACGGGTCTGGATAAGGAAATCATCGAGGTGAATCCTGCCAGATATGACCTTCGCTATATCAAAGAAAGAGTCATGAAATTCGGCGGTATGAAGGGTAAGATTACGGAGGAAGACCTTCCGAAGATCAATCCTCTCAAACTGTGGCTTGGGAAGGCAAAGCTGATAAAAGAGCTCTTGAAAAAGGCAAACGAGATTCCGCCTTATTACATCATGTATCCGGGCAGAGATAAGAGCATAGCACTAAAGGATTCTGTTCTGAAACCACAGTTTCCGAAAGACAGTAGATAATCATTCATTACAAACAGGCCGCGAGACGGAAATCAACCATCTAAGCGGCCTGTTATATTATTCCCTATATCGTGACTTCCTTCCTGTCCTTGAAGGTGAATACCACATTGTCATCATAAGTTGTCGCCCTTTGGCTGACTGTATTATGGCAGATTTCGGGCAAAAATGAAATAACCCAAGAGTCATCCTCTTGACTCCCGGTTTATGAAGGAGAAAGAGCCTTCGATAACACAAAAAAGCAAAATATCTTTTTTGGTGCAACATGCCATAAAAATATTCCTCACTCATTATGAGTGAGGAATATTTTTATGTTTGTAGAGAAAGTTTGCATCTACAACTCTGGGTTATGAGACCGACGAGCGTGGCTCGTTGGGAAACGCCCCCGAGCGCCGCCGGCGGCGGATACAGCGAGGAGGGCGTTTGCGCAGCGGTCGAAAAAATCGAGCGGGCGAATAGCGCGAAGATTTTTTCGGGCACCGCAAGAGGCGCGAAGCGATAACCCGGAGGTCGGAGGTTCAAATCCTCCCTCCGCAACCAGAAGCCCCCACTCGAAAGAGTGGGGGCCTTTTTTTGTTGTATTCAAGCGGGTTTGCGGGCATTATCCCTGCCGCATAAGCTCCAGCACTTCCTGCTCCTCCGGGATACTGTTGATGCCGCCGTGGTGGCGGGTGGAGAGGCTGGCGGCGCAGCAGGCGAAGCGGGTGATGGCGGACATGTCCTCTGCAAACATTGCCTCCGGGGCTTTATCGAGCTTCAACAGCCGGCTCATGGCGCTGCCGCCGAAGATATCCCCGGCTCCGGTGGTATCCACCACATGGATACCGGTTGGGCAGGCGGTCGTGCCGCTGCCATTACGGTTGGCAAAATAGCATCCCCGGGGGCCCATGGTGACGTAAACAAGGCGGACGCCGTACTCCTGCAGCAGCTTTTGCGCCGCTGCCGCCGGAGTGGTGTGCCACAGGAAATCCACTTCTTCATCGCTGATTTTGACGATATCTGCCTGATGCAGCCCCCACTCCATCTGCGCTGCTGCCGCGGCGTCGTCCGGCCAAAGCGGTTTGCGCAGGTTGGGGTCAAAGCTGATGAGCTTGCCCTGCGCTTTGGCGTATGCCACCGCCCTTTGGGTCGCAGTTCGCGCGGGCTCATCGGTCAAACTTAACGTGCCGAAATGGAACACCCGGCAGGCATCGATCTGGCTGTAATCCACCTCGTGCTCGGTCAGGCAGGTATCGGCGCCGGGCTTGCGGGCAAAGCTGAATTCCCGGTTTCCATCAGCATCCAGCGTGACGAACGCCATGGTGGTAAAGGCAGCGGCGTCTTTTATGATGCCACGGGTCTCAATGCCGCAATCGGCGGCGGTTTGAATGAGCAGACGGCCAAAGCGGTCGTCCCCGACCTTCCCGATCATTGCAGTGGAGCAGCCGTATTTTTGCAATGCAGCGAGAAAATTGCAGGGCGCGCCGCCCGGCTGGGCCTTTAGCGTGGGGTATCCGGCGGCGTCGGCAGCCACCGGGGCAAAGTCAATGAGCATTTCGCCCAGGGCAACAATGGTGGGCATGAGAAACCCCCTTTCTATTTTGCACAGTAGTGCTATGCAAATGATTGCGCTTCACAAGAGCAGCCTCGATGTCTTTTCCGCCCTGTGCTATTCTTTGCAATGATTTTACCTGCTTTGCAGGGATCTGTAGCGGCATCTGCAGTGCGCTGCTCGATGGAAAGGATGATACCATCCTCCGTTTTGCTGTTATCGTGGAGCAGCAGCTTTTTTTACAGCAAAGTTATTGGTGCCGTTAAAGCAGATGATGCACCCCCGGCAGTTTTGGCTTGCCCGCATCCTTTTCAAATTTCCGGGCGGGATCTTGGTCAGAACACGATGCGGCGGTAAAGCTCCAACAATGGGGCGGCGAAGCGCTCCTTCAGGCTAAATTGTATTTTTTCGTTTGGCATTTTCCACAATCTTTCTGAATCCTTCTTCAATGTTTGGCATAAGATCTTCTTTGGTTTTATTCTCATTCTTTAATTCTTTAAGAATCCCTTTTTTAGCGTTTGCCGGTATTTTAATATAGCCTATATATCCGGGGTAATCTTCTCCGCGCCCAAAATCTTCATCCAAGCACGATGTGCTTTTTTCTGTTTCGTGCTTTTGACCAAATATTAAGAATACGCTTTCTTGCCGTCTTACCCTCTCATTTGTTTCTTCTGGGATAACAAAATAATGCCGTTTCATGGCATCACGTAGCTCGTCATCAGAATAATTTTTTCCCAAGTTATTTCGCAGCTTGTCAAAAAAGGTCGTATCTATTTTTGAGGGATATGTAGCCAAAAAGGACAGGCATCTAACCCCCAGTTCATTGGCGTTAGAATGTGTTGTCCAATAAATAGCAACTTCCCCGTCTGTTTCTTCATTGACTTCACAAGCAAACCAAAGCGCGGTCAATGAATCCGTTGTAAAGTCTAAAAGTCTAGTTTTTCCACCATAGTGCTGGATTTTAGCTAATCTGTCAAAGTTCCTCTTTAAACCATAGAATTCGCCTCTGAATCGTGACTTACATTGAGAAAATATGGTGTCTTCACTTGCAAGGCAGTTATCGCGAAAAACTGATGGTTCCCATTTGTAGGAAATGTCCGGATGCCCGCGAAAAAACATTTCGAGATTATTCTGCGCACTTAATTCTTTTGTGCGTTCGAGTTGAGAACTCGGCAGTGACTTTTTAAATTCTTGAATCTGATGCTTATATTCTGCAACGCTTGTAGCAGTTCCATGAAAGCAAGTACTCATACTCTAATCCTCCCTAAATTAACAGGCTCCGCATGAAATCCTATGAGGTTTCATAGGAGCTCCAATCTTGCTGCGACAATTTGACTTTTTCAATGGATCAACAGTCTTTTTTGGGGAAAATCCATTTCCCTTTTTTCCAACCGGCGAAAGACCATGCTAGGAAAATCTGCCGCATGGGCATTACAGATCTAAATAGGGATTTGCTCCATTTAAATCATAATCCTGCATTTCCAATATAGTATATTACAAAAAGTAAACCAATTCAAGGAAGTTTTCCATATTTCTTCATGTATCGTGCCATATTTCTCTGTGATTTAGCTAAAAATATGCTTCCTTCTCCGTAATTTTCCATTATAGTTGACAAAAACAAAACAACATTCCGCTTTAATATACATAACGCTGCAATTGCCGATCTGCCTCGCCCGGCACACACTTCCTACACCTCCCAGACGGGAATGCTGCGCTTTCTTGCATACTCCAAAAGGTTGCGGGCGTTGCCGGGGCGGCGGGTATAGGCGACGATGCAGTCGCTATGGTCGACCATGTAGCGGTTGGCTTTCAGGATTGCAAGCCTGCGCGGGACGCGCTCCATGCCGGGGGGATAAAATGTCCCGTCAAACCCGTTAGGGGGTTCGATGGGGCGCTCTGACGGGTGATACGGCAGCAGCAATTCCAGCGTAATATGGGGATGACTGCGCTTTGCCCGAATGACCGCACCCGCTGCAAGGCAGTCGAACCCGCCGTAACCGCCGACAAAGAATTCCGTCACCCCATGCGTTATAAGCGCTTCTACGGTGCGCTCCAATGCAGGGACAATGTCCTGCATGGCGTCCCGGTGCCCGATAAAAAAGCACCGTTTTCCGATCATAAACCCACCTCTTACTTGTACTTATCGTTAAAATTATACGGCTTATAAGATTAAAAAGCAACGATTGTCCCAAGTATAATTAACGAAGAGCACAAGTAAAGGGGCGATTGCGGTGAAGGATATCCTTGCAACAATAACGGCATATCGGGAGGATCGTCATTGGACGGAGTATCAGCTTGCCGAGCGGTCCGGACTGCCCCAATCCACCATCTCCTCATGGTATCGCAAGGGTATGGTGCCGACCGTCCCGTCCTTGGAAAAGGTTTGCGCGGCATTCGGTATCACGCTTTCGCAGCTGTTTGCCGAAGGGGATACGCCCGTATCTCTGACAGCATCGCAAAAGAAGTTGCTGGAGCGCTGGTCAAGATTGAGCGAGGATCAGCAGGCAGCCGTGTTTACTATCATTGATAAAATGCAATAAAAACCGCCGCCGGTATCGGGTCATCCCCGGTACCGGCGGCAATATTCTTCTTGTGTTACATCGCTTGACAAGGGCACACAGCCCTTTGCCGTGTGCGATGGATAAGTAAAAGTCAAATTTTCCACTCAATCGAAACGTGTTCGTCGGTTGCGCGGATCTGTGAGATCAGGCCGTCGGCAACCTGCCGCCTGTCCTCGAAGTCAATTTCTTCCCATTGGTTCAGGTAGACCGACAACCGCTCAATCTGTTCCGGGGACATGGTTTCCGCTGACAGCGCCGCGATCTCTTTTGTCAGGGCTTGGCGGCGTGTGTCCAGCTCCTCGATTTTGCTGTTGGCATAGGACAGCAGCACCGCATTAGCCCCGGTCAAAGTATTCAGCAGCTTTTCAATCTCGTCCTCCACGCGGGCAAGCTCCATGTTCAGCGCGGTCAATTTGGGATTGACCGTTTCCCGCTTTGCCGTCAGCGTCTGGAACTCGGACAGCTTCTTGACCATCTCGCCGTACAGAAACCTTTCAAATTCCCGTGTGCGGAGCGTCCCGCAGCCGTCACAGCTTTTACTGTCAGCCCGCTTGGAGCAGCGGAGATACTGAACACCTGTTGGATTGCCGACGCTCATAAGCGCGTACCCGCAGCGGCCACACTTGACCTTTCCGGCAAGCCATGTGTTCTTTGCCTTGCGCCCGCCTTGGAACGTCTTGTTTGCCATGAGCTTTTTCCGGCAGCGCAGCCATGTATCAGACGATACCAGCCCCTCGCTGGGAGCCAGAACAAGTATCTGATCTTTCAGGTGCTTGTTTTTTCTTTCCTGCACGTCCCGGCCCTGATAGAGATAGCAGCCGTTTGTCCCGGCAAAATCTGTGGCTTCATTGACTACCACCGTACCCTGGCTTTTGAAGAACTCGTACATATCGAGGTCAGCCTGTGCGTAAATGGGGTTTCTTAAAAGCTGGGAGATAAAGCCCCGTTTCATTTCCTTGCCGTAGATCAGGATGCCCTCGTCGGCAAAGTAGCGGGCGATGTCCCCGAAAGAGATTCCGGGCTGGGAGTACATTTCAAACATCAGCTTTGCAATATCTGCCGTTTCCGGGTCAGGCTTCATCATTTTTGTGCGGATGCCCTCAATGGTGGTCGGCTCCAGTTGGAAGCCGTAGGGGGCCGCGCCGCTCATGTGAAAACCGTGCTGGCAGCGGGAATAGTAGGCATCGGTCACGCGCTTCTGGATGGTTTCACGTTCAAGCTGGGCGAACACAATGCAGATATTCAGCATGGCCCGCCCCATCGGGGTGGACGTGTCAAACTTCTCCGTGGAAGATACGAACTCAACATTGTATTCCTGAAAAGTTTCCATCATGGTTGCGAAGTCCAGAATGGAACGGCTGATACGATCCAGCTTGTAGACCACCACGCGCTTGATCAGGCCCCGGCGAATATCGGCCATCATTTCTTGGAACTTGGGCCTGTCGGTATTCTTGCCGGAATAGCCCTTGTCGGTGTACTTGCGGAAATTGCCTCCTCTCAATTCATACTTGCAGAACTCAATCTGGCTTTCAATGCTGATACTGTCCTTGCGGTCAACGGACTGTCTGCCATAAATGGCATCTTCACGAATAATCATTTGGTGCTCCTTTCCGTGTAGGAGCTACCAAACCTTACACCTATATTATACCTCTGGCAGCCCCGCATCTCAAGGATGTCCCGCATTAGTGCATCTGCGCCCGTCCCGGCGCATACTTCACAAAGACCTCATACAGACAGCTTTCAATTTCACGCTTGCGCTTATCCCGTGCTCGGGGAGAGAGCATCGGGGTCAGGTTTTCCACGGTGATGGATTTGCCCTGAAAAGACGCGGTTTTGACTTCCTTGTGATAGCCGACTCTTGCCTCCGTCATCTGAAAACCTCCTATAACAATCAGCGGTGTGAATAGATTTGATGGTTTCCCGTTGTCCGTGGGGAAACGTGAAAGGACGGCACAAAAGCGCCGTCCTTTGACCTTGCCCCACCTCTGGCCACGATGACCAGAAGCAGCGGGACAGTTGTTTTCCGTTTCAATCCACAAAAGAGGGAGCCGCCGCGCCGGAATGGTTTGGGCTGTCATAAGACAGAAAGACCCGGTTTGACGGCTCCCTGTATGATTGTTGTGTGCCGTATTTGCCACGCATCCCCGGCACGGGGAGTATTCCAGACCGCCGATGGCTTCGGCTGCATAGCCCCACAGTACCGCTGCCCGTGGAGGGCTGGCGCATACCGCAGGGACTCCCCCTCAAGTCTGTGGGAGGGCGTGAGCAAGTTTCATTATCCTCCGCGCTGTCCTCGCGCCCGGTTTGCCAGCACCGGGTCAAAGGCTGCGTTGATCGCTCGGCCAGCTTGTCCATCACCTCCTGAACTGGCTGTCGTGGCGGCGCACCTTACGTCGCTATCACGCGGATTTCGTATCGGGAATACTGTCTATTCAGTTTTCAAGGCGAGGAAGAAAACTCCTCTCACCTATCAGGAGGTTTCGGGGGCAAATGTACTCCCTCTTACAGAGATTTTTTCAAAATATTTTTCATAGAGGCCAGCCCGCGCTCAATGGAGCAGCAGATGCGGCTCCGGCCAACGCCCTCGGCTGCCGCGATCTCGGCCTTGCTCATGCCGAGAAGATAATGCTGGTACACACGCCGGGCCTGCGTAGGCGGGAGCTGGGCCAGCGCGTCATAGAGGGCAAAGGTGGTTTCCCGTGCCTCAATGTACTCGTCCGGGGTCATGGGCTGGCGGAGCACGTCGGCCTCAAAGCCGGGATCGGTGTCCAGCGAGCACTCGCCATTTCTGCGCTTCTGCCGCTTGTAGCTGTCGCATAGACGGCCTCCCATCGAGAGGGCGGCGGCGATCTCGTCCGAAACTTCCAGTATCACATTTTCGGTCATATAGGGGTAATACCGTTTCAGGTTGATAGTCGTCATAATTGTCCTCCATTTCAAAAGGTGGTTGGTGAGTGCGGATTGAAATGGAGAACAGGCGGCCCCCGGCACCGGGGAGCCTCTGGCCACCGTGACCAGAAGCGAGGGGGAGGATATATAAAAGCGCCCGCACAGCATAAAGCCATACGAGCGCATGAAAATACGTTTTCCTTAATATACTGCCATATTTCGCATCCATAGCCGGAATAACCCGGAGGGGGAGCTACGCTTTTTTTAACTGATGCAGATCATGGGTACTGTGAAAAGCAAAAATGAACACGGCGACATCCTCCTATATGCCGCCATGCCGTCTGTTAATATGGTGGCAGATTTGATCTCAAATCAAACCTATCACCGCAAAGTGTAAGTAAGATAAAGCCAATATGGAGTGTATATGAAATGGCCGGTTCTCGCTGAGAGAACCGGCCCAAGTGAGAAACTTATTATTCGGTGGAACCATTGTTGAGCAAATCGTCCGCTTCTTCCTGTGATATATTTCCCGATGAAACTTGCTGCTCCAAGTATTCCTGCACAGCTTTAGTAGCAGCGTCTGCAGTATCAAAATGGCCCAAATCAACTATAGAACCGTCAGGTAAAGTAATGATGGTCGATCCGGGGGCAGACGCTGGTTCAGCGTTCCATGTTTCAGGATCAAATGCGCCAGAAATGATACCACCGTTGGACAATTCCATAGATTTAGTAAAGTGATACCCCTCTTTCATAAGCGCAAGCTGATCCTGCCAGCCTTCATACAGACTATCTACATCTTCCTGTGTCCATTCGCGACACACATAGCTGCCGTTGTCATCTTTGTAATAGAAGGATTTGTCCTTATTATCCGCCAGCTTTTGAATTTGGTCACGCTGTTGCTCCATCCAATCTTCAAATTCATCGATTTCCCAATACTCCAGTTGGGTATCGGATGGGCCTCCTGGCAAGCAGTTTTCATCGGCTACCGCATCTGATGTATCCTGGCCGATGTTCGTTGAAACAGGTTGGTTCTTTCCCGAATTACTCGGTATCTCTTGTGTGGAAGTGGCGTTTGCAGTACACGCAGCCAAGATCAAGCAGCTAAACAAGGCAAGTGAGATGGCTATAAACGTTTTTTTCATAATATGACCTCCATAGTGATTATTACACATACCCTTCTGTGCAATGATAATCTACCATCTGTGTATGGAGCATATATGAAACCAATATGGAAGTATATTTTATTTTCACATAGCATAGGGATGGCATCAAGATCATCAAAAAGTAATGGTAAACCGCATTCCCAATGGTTTTTGTATGGGTTCCAATGAGTAGGAAAGTTTCAAAGAATCTAAAATCGAGGCCACTATGTATAACCCAAGACCATTACCGCCATCATTCTGGTTGCGGGCATAGTCGGGGCGATAAAATGGTTCAAATATATGTTTTAGATGCTCTGCTGAAATTGGCTCACATTCATTTTCGACTATCAATTTACGGCCATCAATGCGGACAAAAATAGAGTGACCAGGCAAGGTATAAGCAACAGCATTGGAGAGAATATTTGAAAATGCTCTTGCAAATGTTTTTGGGGGCAAGGTAATTGTAAAGGTTTCAGGGAAAGCCTCTTGAAAGGAAATTCCATTTGCCTGAGCAATCAAGCGATATTGTTTACACAACTCTGATAAATAGCAGTCTACGGCTAATGCTTGTGGTTCCTCCGCCGCCGTTGTGCCAAGTTTGGATGCGTCCAATACCTCTGAAATCATTTTACTGAGTTGTTCTGTTCGTTCTTTGCACAGTGGCAGATATTCTTCATAATCGCTGTATTTACCAACCTTTAAGATCATATTTTCCAACATGGCATTCAATGCTGTAACCGGAGTTTTTAGCTCATGGGATGCCGAACGCAGAAAGTCAATTTTTTGCTTTTCGGCTTCACTAACCTTATCTTTTTCCTCTTGCAGATGTTCAATCGTGCTCAATAAATTCTGATATAGTTGGTTGATTTGATTGGCTAATATTCCAATCTCGTCATTGGTTGCAGTCTTACACGCTGCTTTGCGATCCAAAACAGCCATGTGATTTGTTGCATCTAAAATACCCTTGATGGGATTTGTTATTGCTTTTGAAAAAAAGTAGGCACATAAAAGTGAAACTACAATACAAATTGCTATGGTATAGGGTAATGAGCGCAATATTGTGTGGGCTATTTCTGTATTTCTCGGAATGGCAGCAGTCCTAATTGCTGATGACATCCCATCGACATAAGTTCCCTCTGATAGGACTGAATTTTCTCCCATCATCGGGGCGAGAAGATAAATCGTTCCGCTGGCAAGCATTGTTATGAGCAATAATAGCGCCAAGGTATAAATAAATATTTTGGGAAAGAGCTTTAACTTTTTCATGTTTCTACCTCAAATTTGTACCCGATCCCTTTCACCGTAACAATACAATCAAGGCGAAGTTTTTTACGCAAGTTCTTAATATATGTATCAATGGTACGATCAATAATAGGGTAATCGGCTCCCCATAGGTTATCCAGCATTTGAGATCGAGTAAGCACTAAACCTTTGTGTTCAACCAAGAGCTTTAGCAAATCAATTTCTTTTGGGGTAATGTCAATTTTCCCCTCGGGGCCTTTAGCTGTGTATCCAGAAAAATCAACTGTTACATCCCCAAAAGTCATAATATCAGGTGAAACCGTTTGCCCGCTTCGCCGTAGGAGGGCAGTAACTCGCCGTCCGAGAAGAACCATTGAAAAAGGTTTTGTAATGTAGTCATCAGCCTGTTCATCGAAACTTGTAACTTGAGTATATTCATCACCGATTGCGGTGAGCATGAGGATTGGCACAGAACTTTTTGCTCTAATCGTATGTAATACAGCCAGCCCCGTCTTTTTAGGAATCATAATGTCCAAAATGATCAGATCAATATTATTGCACTCAAAAAGTTGTAATGCTTCATCACCATCATAAGCCGAAAGCATCCGATACCCAAAAGATTTTAGATATTCAGCAACAGCATCGTTCGTTTGCCTATCATCTTCTACAATCATTATTGTTGCCATAAAAGCACCTCCTTGTGTAGTCTACTCGCAGTTTGTGGAGTGTATATGAAATTACCCAAAAACATTATATCTCCATTATCTGTGTCAATCAATGTTGCGTAGTGAAATTAAATACTACTTATCATAAAATTGTATTTCGTTCTCATATACAAACCTGAAATGTAGAATAATATAGGGTGATATGAGAATGTACCAAGATGAAAGACGGCTCGACTTCCACGCATTAGGCCGGGAGATCAAGCGCAAAAGAGAGGCAAAAGGCTGGACACAGGAATACCTCGCGCAGCTCGTTGACCGCACACCTCGTTCTATTATGTATTTTGAAAATCGTGGTCAGCATCCGAGCCTAAATACCTTTTACCAAATGGTAACGATGTTCGGTATCTCCGTGGACGAATACTTTTATCCCGATATGGGAGCCGATGAAGCCGCAAAGAAGCGGATCGGTATTCTGCTTAATTCTCTCAGTGAGAACGAACTACGGCTTGTCGAGGGGATTATCAAC
>ENA-ORUI01003228-ORUI01003228.1-human-gut-metagenome-genome-assembly--contig:-NODE-3228-length-12080-cov-6.247484_pt1 | contig 12080 bp, 10 predicted proteins | sample MGYA00242078_ERZ509205 | MGnify/ENA primary metagenome ERZ509205 (study PRJEB26280, sample SAMEA2338828) | human gut metagenome | biome: human gut; feature: human-associated habitat; material: faeces... | reverse complement strand
TATTCATGTCCCCACGCCTGGCGCCCTGTAGGGGCAAAAGCTTTATATGGCGCCCGAACCTCAGGCTTTGCTTCTCAATCCATCCTTTTTCTTTTTCATGTTGCGATATGCTTGTTGGTGATACAAAGATATGAATATTTGTAGGGATTCCCCAAAAAATAGCGTGATTTTAAAACTTATTTTTTATAAAATCTATAATCAAGTAGCAAGAAAGTCCTGAAAAGTCCTGAAAAGGAATATGCTTTTGATTATATACGAAAAAAAATGCTTATTTTTGTATATTCATAATCTTCTTAGAAGAGGTAGATAATAAAGATGAAATAGAAATGAAGCAATATAAATTTGTAGACTTATTTGCTGGTTGTGGCGGTCTTAGTCTTGGATTGCAGCAAGCTGGCTTTACTCCATGGTTTGTAAACGAAATCGTAGAGCAGTTTTGTAATACCTACAAGTATAATCATGAATTGAGTGATGATCATTACTTTGTTGGTGATATAGCTGACCTCAATCAGCATCTTGATGAGTATAAGAATTTGTTATCAGATATAACCTTAGTCTGCGGAGGACCTCCTTGCCAAGGATTTTCTATGGCAAACCGACAACGCATATTAGATGATCCACGTAATTCTCTTTATAAACAATATCTGATTTTCTTGCAGAATGTTCGACCAAAGTTCTTTATAATGGAGAATGTAAAGGGAATGATGAACAAAATTGAAGAAATTAAAGAAAATTTTAAAGAGTATCTGGGAGAAGAATATCAATTTGATTATGCTCTTGTAAAAGCGCAAGATTATGGTGTTCCTCAAAATAGGGAACGTTTTATAATGATAGGTAATAGAGTTAATATTTCTCCCAAATTAATTTTTGAAGAGATATATAAACATAAACGAAAACCATTTGTGTTGAAAGACGCCTTAGATGGATTACCACATCTTGTCGCCAAAAAAGAAAAAGGTTCGAAGGGAATAGAGTGTGCAGAGTCTGGTTTTACAGAATGTGATTTTACATATATTCATAATGACTTTTATAAGTTTATTAATGGAGAAAAAGATATTAAGAAACTCTATAACCACAAGAATAGATATAATAATGAGCGTGATATAGAGATATATAGGCGGTTGCCGCAAGGAGCAAATTCTTTGCATGAGTCAATAGCAGATATTATGCCTTATAAAAGAAGAAATGGTATTTTTAAGGATAAATATTTCAAATTGGATGAAACGCAAATTTGCAAGACGATAACTTCTCACATGAGGTTTGATTGTAATATGTATATACATCCATGGGATGCAAGAGGTTTGAGTCCTCGGGAGGCTGCACGTATCCAGACTTTCCCAGATGATTATGTGATAACTGGTTCTCAGAATATGTGGTATGCACAGGTTGGGAACGCAGTTCCAGTAAAACTTGCCAAAGCTATTGGTGATGGCATTATGAAATTTATAAAATGAGACATCTTGAATTATTTGCAGGTATAGGCGGTTTTAGAAGAGCGATGGATCTTCTGACACAAGACCATATTATGAATTTTCACTGCGTAGGCTATTCTGAAATAGATCCTAAGGCAGTGAAAACATATTGTGCTAATTACAGGCCAGAGCAGGATGAGGAAGTTGCAATGGGGGATATTGTTGAATTTACTAAAAATCCAGAGAATATAGAAAATTTGCCAGACTTCGATCTGATAACAGGTGGATTCCCATGTCAAACATTTAGTATGATGGGAAAGCAGGCTGGGTTCAATGAGGATAGAGGACAGATGTTTTTCCGTATTATAGACATTCTTGCAGCAAGAAGACCTCGATATGTCTTGCTTGAAAATGTAAAGAATCTAAGAAATCACGACCAAGGGAGAACCTATAATAGAATTAATGAAGAATTAGAATTGTTAGGATATAGGGTGTTTAGTACAGTCTTCAATACGGCAAATTTTCATCTTCCACAAACTCGAAATAGGCTTTTGATTTTTGCAACAACTGAACCTCTTCCAGACAACTTTGAGGATATGTTTTCTAGTGCAAATGTTGCTGATACTTTTGAGAATGTATATGCTAATTTAAGTGTTAGTCATTATGAAACAGTTAATGATTTACTTCAGAGAAATGTTAATCAAAAATACTTTTTATCTGAAAAAATCAAACCAACCATATTGGCTGATGGGTCAGCTAATTTCAAATCTCGTTCAGATATTAATATGAGAATAGCTAGACCTCTGACTGCAACAATGCACAAAATGCATAGAGCTTGTCAAGATAACTATTATAGTCAAGATTTCATAGATTCTCAAGGAGAAATAAATCCTGTAGAAACGATGACAAAAGAAGAACTGGCAAAATTGCCAATTCGTAAAATAACGCCAGAAGAAGCATTTATGTTGCAGGGCTTTCCCGCAAGTTTTGCACTAAATGGTCGTAATGCAGGTGTTGCTGATGGCTCTCTGTATAAGCAAGCAGGAAATGCTGTTAGCGTAAATACTATTTATGCAGTTTTGTATTATCTTATCATAAACAATATAATTCATGAATGATATGTTTTTCTTTTTTGATATAGAAAAGCGCATCGGCTTAAAGAAATTAAGCGGCGTAGAATTGGGTACAAGTGAAACAAGTAATCAAACTCACATTGGGCTATTTGAAGATGTCCTCCAATTCTTAGGAGATAATGTCGTTACTACGGCAATGTTAGTTTATGGGGATTACTGTCAAATACTGGATTGTTATTTTGACAGAATCAAAAATCCTGATGGAACTTATAGAAGTCCTAAAATACGAAAAGGGGGAGTTGGTGAAGAATCCGTTGTCTCAAAAATTAGAGAGTTTGCCTTGGAAGATAAGAGTGCAGATTGGTATCTCCTTTGGTCTGGATTAGAAAATAAAGATTTGGTATTTTGGCTTATCAATAGTCATTCTGAAGATTTTGCTATTATCAAGACCTTGGTTAAGGATAATGTTCGCATCATTAAAGATGAGGATAAGGCTTATGCTGGTTTAAAGAATATCATGGTGAGTAAGATAAACAACTCTAGTATTGATATTCAAAAGGAGATAGAAATCATCTCTCAAACGGGTGCTGTAAGTAAAAAATATAAACCGTTTGATTTAGATAAGGCAAAAAAGCATATTGCTTTAGTAGGTAAGCAAGGTGAAGAATTGGTAAATGAGTATCTAGAAAGATTAAAATCTGCCAAGGAATTAGATTCTTTTGAATGGATGAATAAGAGCAGAGAATCTGGTTTGCCATACGATTTTATTTTGAATGGAACTTCTGATATACATCAGTATGTTGATGTTAAGTCAACAAGATTTGGTTTCAGCCAGAATATTGTTTTCAGCAATCAAGAGGTTGAATTTGCTAATCTATTGAATGCTGATACTAATTATTCCGTTTATAGAGTATTTGATATGTCTGAATCTTCTGCTAATCTGAAGATATGCACACAGTGCTTGCCTTATATGAAGGAGATGAATAATAATATTCAAAAGCTTAATGCTGCTATTGTTGAGAGTAAGACGAAACTTATAGATTTGAACATTGCAGTTTCTCCAGTAGATTGCTTTAGTATGATACAGAAATCAATAAAACTATAAGAAATGGATGAGATTGTAAAACATATAAATGATACAAATGCCAGCTATAGGCAACCAAATGCTGGTGATGCCAAGAATACAGATTTGTTCTTGGATAATGAGCATTATGCTTTTTTTGAAGGTGCTGGCGAACATGTTACGGTAAGATTTTTTAAAGAAAATCTTTCACAGGCTATATTGTTTATAGCTTCAATTTTACCAAGAAAATTCGATCAGTCAGCCACGCATTGCATTATTGAGTATTCTAGTAAGTTTGTTATAGACCAATTGGCTATACTTGATGCTTTGTTTAAAGTAGATGGGAAGTCTGTAGATACAATAACACAGGTCTGGAATGCTCGTAAAAATGTTGTTCAAAAAAATGGAAAAATTGATAATCGTTTCTATTTTAATGGCTTGATGCAGGATGTCGTTTATCTAGATAGTACAGGTGAAGAACGCAAAGCGAAGTTTACTGTTCGTAATTATATGGCAGGGGGATATTCTGAACTGCATATTAAAAAAGCAGAAGATGGAATATTTGATATTGAGATTAAAAATGTAACAACGCCATATAATGATGGGAAAGAAGATGATGTTGAGGAGATATTGAGTAATAATAATTGTTTGATTCCTCTCCAGCAAATCTTCTACGGTGCCCCTGGCACCGGCAAAAGCCACGCTATAAACGAGCTTACAGCGGGCAAGGATGTTATCAGAACAACATTCCATCCTGATACCGACTATTCCACTTTTGTAGGCGCATATAAGCCTACCACTAAGCCTGTGCCAGTAATAACTGTTATTGGTACTGAAGCTGTTCCTGTAAGGGATAAAAACGGCAAAGAAATGATGGAAGACAAAATCGTCTACGAGTACGTGAGTCAGACCTTCCTACAGGCATACGTTGCGGCATGGAGGAAGTATTGTGACGTACAAGAGGGCGAAGAGCCTATGGACGAATTTTTGGTTATAGAAGAGATTAACCGAGGCAACTGCGCCCAGATTTTCGGTGATCTTTTCCAGTTACTCGATCGTGGCGATGAAGGATTCTCTGAGTATCCTATCAAGGCTGATTCTGACATGAAAAAACTGCTCGAAAAAGAATTTGAAGGACTGGAAATCAAGAATAAGGAGGGTATTAACGCTCTGTTTAATGGTGGCAAGGACATTGTAGCCGAAGTGTTGGCTGGAGACATCCTGCTGCTTCCTAACAACCTCTATATTTGGGCAACTATGAATACCAGCGACCAGAGCCTCTTCCCGATAGATTCTGCCTTCAAGCGCCGTTGGGACTGGAATTATGTGCCAATAAGTGATGCTGGTAAGAAATGGATGATTGAAGTGAATGGTGCTCAGTATGATTGGTGGAAATTCCTTGAGGCTATTAATGACAAAGTTTACCATGCAACCTATTCTGAAGACAAGAAGATGGGTTACTTCTTCTGCAAGGCTAATGACGGTGTGATAAGTGCCGAAAAATTTGTCAGCAAGGTTATCTTCTATCTTTGGAACGATGTGTTTAAAGACTCTGAATTTGAGGGAGATACCTTTAAAGATGAGGATGGAGAAAAACTCTCATTTGACAAGTTCTACTCTGTAGAAAATAATCAGGTCAAAGTGAATGGGACAAAAATCGTAAAATTCCTGAGTAACTTGAATTTGGAACCTGATTCTGAAGCTGATGAAGACAACAGCGAAGAGGGATTTGAAACCGAAGGCGATAAGAAACTTCCAAAAACTTCTAAAGTGTTTTCTGTTGAATTCCCTGACGGAACCGTAATAAACGAGAATAATAAGTTTGATACCTATCATAAGACGCTTTCTAAAATCGGAATAGAACAGGTGGAGAAAATTGCGGCAGAAATGAAGTATCATCGTCTTCATACACCTTTGGTAACAAAGAGTAAATATGAGGCTATATTGAATAAACCTGAATATAGTTATATCCAGGAGGGCGATTGTTTCATTGTTAAGGGTATTAACAACATCACTATGTACCGCATGGTAATGCTGTTGGATAACCGCTTAGACTTGCAGCTGAAAGTATGTTATGAATAAGACTTTTGTCTGCAAATAATCGATTTAAAAAGTAGGAAAATGAGAATCCTGATAGAAGAATATCAATACAATGTATCTGATGTGCACGATGTATTATACGGCATCGATCCAATGGAGAACGTAGAGGGCAAGGTGTCCATCCATTATGTAGGGTATTATTATAATCCCCTATTAGGAGACTGCGTGTTTATTCTTCCTAAAGTATTGCTGCGTGATGTGGATGGCAAGGAACTTGCTTTTGGCAAGTACCAGCCATACGATATTATCAACCCTGAAGGTCAGGAAAAACTGACAAAAGAGGAGCGTGATTTCCTCTATGGATTTGCTGTATGGATATATAGAGCCATCGTTGTATATAAGAACGACAAGAGCAACGACTCGACTATTGTTTATCAGAAAATGATTAATCAGGTGGGGGGTAGCAGCAAGCGAAAGAGCAATACATTCCTTGATATTCTTCTGTCGCTAATCCAGTTTAATAAGGACAATAAAAGTTTCTTCTTCTTCGTGCTGAAGAACCTCCATTCAGGCTTGAACAAGATAAACTGGACCCGCACTATCAGTACTACTTCTGCTATCATCCAGGGAGGGGATGCTATCTACTTAAACCCTGTCAACAAGAAACGCAAGATTAACTTCGATGAAGAACTGCTTGTCATCTTCTTCTCGATTCTCAATTATATTGGCGATACATACGGATTTCCTAAAGAAATTAACTGCAATTTTGACCTGATAAAGGGCAAACAGTTTGAGAAATACAGAAACGGATACGGCAAAGTACGCTTGAATCAGATAAAGTATAAGTATTTCTCAGACAAGGCGTTGCAGCTTTGGAAGCTCTGCTATGCTTTCTTCGACAAGTCGCATCAGATATATGTAAATACCAGCCAGAAAGAGTATCTGCTTGTCAAGAGTTTTCATATCGTGTTTGAGGCGATTATTGATGCCTTGGTGGGCGATAATCCGCTGCCTGACGGAATGGACAAGAAGCAGGAAGACGGTAAGATAGTGGACCACCTCTTTACGGCGAAGAGCTTGATTAATGACGAATCAAGCAATACTTATTATATCGGAGACAGTAAGTATTATAAGATGGGCAACGAACTCGGGAAGGAGTCCATTTATAAGCAATACACCTATGCGAGAAACGTGATACAGTGGAACCTGGATATCTTCAACAGCGGCAGAAAGCCTGAATCCGGCATTAAGCTTCGGGATGATGAAACAGAAGGATATAACATCATTCCTAACTTCTTCATTTCTGCTACTATGGACGAAAAGTTTCGCTATGCCATAGACGGTATTAAGGAAACTGACAGAAAGAACAACAGATACATTTCCAAGCAGTTTCAGAACAGATTGTTTGACCGTGATACGCTGCTCCTGTTCCATTATGATGTAAACTTCCTGTTTGTTGTTGCCCTGTATGGGCGTAACGGGCAAGGAGAAAAGAAAGTTTGGCGAGATAAGGTTAGGAAAATGTTCCGTAAGGAAATCCAGCAAATGCTAAATTCCAAGTTTGACTTTTACGCTGTGACAGCCAAGGAAGGAGTGAGTGGCGTGGAATATATCCAAGACCATTTCCAGCAGTTACTCGGCAAGATATTTACACCTTACGATGATAGAGGTACACAGAGGTACTACTCTTTAGCGCTGGATAACGGGGAACAGTTTGCTGGTGAAAATGCAACTATTCTTTCTCAGTTGAAAGATTCTTTTTATGTAGTGCCATGCAAGTTAGGTGATGATCCTAAAACGTTATTACCAGAGGTTGCTCCTTTGGCAGAGGGTATACAGGTTCCGTCTTCGTTCCTGACGATGCACTATCTTGAGCGTTATCTTGATAAGACGATTCTGGTTGGCTGCTATCATGATGAGGCACACCTTAATTGGATTCTCGGAAAGAATGATAAGGGAACTCTTATATATAATATCCGTGTCGGTAAAGAACGTGAAGGTGGACAGATAAAGGCTCACCTTGACAAGATGGTGGTATCATTTGTTGTGCTCTATGAGTATGGGCATGAACATGAAAATAAGTATCGTGTGTTCCATGTGCACCACCATGCTTATATCAAAGAGGATAGAATGCGTGAAACTCTTTATCCAAGTGAGCCAAAGGGTAATTATTTCTGTTATGTCTTTGATGAAGAAGTAACGCTAGGTAATCTTGATGTCCATCGTTTGATTTCCCAAAAACGAATAGATGATAGGGAATACATAGATGGTGCACCTATCTTTATGAGTGGTAAAGAATTGATAAAATATAGAAAATAATAGGAGAAAAAGAAATACAAAATTTGTAGATGAGAATCTTGTCGAAGAATTTGTGCTATACCATGATCAGCATACCCATCTGCGAGTTGTAACAAAAGAGGAAAATTTAAGTTTATTGAAAAAAATAAAAAAATAGCAGAAAGAAATGGGTAGGCGTGGGTAATCAGCGTTGTCATTTTTGTGTTTATCTCTCTGCTATCACTTCAATCCCATCTCTCTCAACTTCCTTGAGAAGGAAGGGGGTGAGGTGCTGGTGCTTCCGGATAATATCGACAGGGCAGCCCAGAAGGGCTTCAAGGTATGCTTTCAGACGGACTATCAGGAAAAACTTAGGGGGCATTTCTACATAGATATCTACATCGCTGCCATCATGGTGCTGGTTTCTTGCCTTCTCTTGTTTTCATTCTTAATATCCTTTTTTAAAAAGGCTTTTGCCCTTACAGGGCGCAAGGTGGATTACGCTTATACCCAGGGTGTTACCCTGGGCTAGGAGCTTCTGCCCCTTCAGGGCGTGCCTGAACCACATGCGGAAGTTCAGTTCCTAACATAATTATATAATTTCACTGCTGTCCCGTTTAGAAATCATCGGGCCTGAAAAGGCTAGGATATAGCCAATCCTCCGTCTCTTCTGTTGGAACAGCTTTGTTAAAAATTCATTTAAAGGAGTCTTGTCCGTAAGGAATAGACCCACGTTCTTTGAAATAGTGTGTAGCGATTGATCTATGTGCATCACTTTCTTTGCATAAGCTAAAAGCAAGTATGTGCATATGGCAATCCAGATTTGCAGATATATGGCATTCTCGGAAGTTCCATAAAAGGATTTGATGTGAAGGTGTTGCTTAATCCATTTAAAGTAAAGTTCCACGTTCCATCTTTCCCTATATAATTCAGATATGGTAAGCGCTTCATATTCCATGTTGTTTGTGAGAAACCTATACACCTTACTTGTTGCATAATCCTCATAGGTTACCATTCTAAGTTCTTCAGAATACCATTTGGCAGTATGTAGTCCTGTTAATTTGATACGTTCATCAGAAATGATACCAGTACTCTTGTCAACTTCGGCTTCTGATACAACTTCAAAAAGCATGTTATCTTTTGCCCTAGTAACAAAGAATGCATTCTTCTTAGTTATCAACTTGAAGAGTCTGTTGAAATCTACATATCCTCTGTCCATCAAATAGATAGCAGAAGGTTCTATGTAGAGATCATCAAGAGCTTTTACATCATTAACCGATGCAGAAGTCAAATAAACTGAGACTGGAAGATTTCCTCGCAAATCGACTAATGTGTGCATTTTGATGCCACCTTTGTTTTTGCGATACTTTGCCCAAGGACATAATTTGAGACACAGACTTATAGTACTGCTATCAAAAGCATATACCATGTTGTCTAGGTCTAATCTGAACTTGTCTTTGACATAAAGAGGACGTACTTTTTTCAAAAGAACGTCTGCAAAATCTTTATAGATATGCCAATCTCGCTTCTCGTTAGCTTTTGCTAGAGTATTACGTGGTACAGCATAACTAATACCACAATGGTAAAGTTTGCTGGAGAGTGCCGTAAGGCAGTTTTCTATATCTCGAAGACTATCACGACCTGTTAATTGAGCATAGCTCATTACTAGGAATTGGTCTTTGCAAGAGAAGTTTCTTGCTCTGTAGTTTCCCTTATAACGGTCTACACAAGTTTTGAAATCACGTTCTGGTATAAGTGACATAATCTGAGAGAATATAGTTTTGCCTTTGTTCATCGCACACGTATTTTAAATATGCGTGCAAAGATACAAAATCAAATCGAATACACTATAAAAAGTCCGTAAACTTTTGAGTATTAATAACTTATTTAATAATCGTCTCGTTTTAACGGGACACTAGTGATATAATTTAAAATGTTTGTAATGCAAACGAGCGCAATGAAAGCTGCTTTCAAATTGCCGAGTGCAGCTTTTCTTATGCAAATATATGAAATATTTCTCTTTTCTGCAAGTTTTTGGGCTTTTTCTTTGCGTTTTCAAAGGAAAAATGTAAATTTGCAGAAAAATGTAGAACGTTTTAATGTAAAGGTTATGGCAGCAACGGTATTGAATAGTACACAAGTACACCTCTTGCAAATGTTTCAAGTAGATGATTCTCAGCAAGGTTTGGAAGAATTGAAGGAATTGTTGTATTCTTATTATTCAAAGAAAATGGATGAATCTCTGAATGAACTTTGGGATTCGGGCGTGCTTGACCAGAAAAGACTTGACGAAATCAATAATATGGATTTGCCAAAGTGAATACGGAAATGCTCAAATCGATCATTAAAAAAGACATAGAATATGGCAGGAAATATGACATTGGCAGGAAACAGCGAGTTCAAAAGTTGGGTTTCGCAGTTGAAGAAAGATATACGCCATGCACAGGTTAAGGCGGCAATCAAGGTTAACACAGAATTGCTCCGCCTTTATTGGCGTATGGGTGCAGACATCTGTGAAAAGCAGAAATCTGCATCTTGGGGCGATGGCTGGCTCAAAGAATTGAGCCGTGAACTTATGGCGGAGTTTCCAGATATGAAAGGGCTTTCATACAGGAATCTACAATACATTAGGCAATGGTATCTCTTTTATAATCAAGGAAATATAATTGTGCAACAAGTTGTTGCACAATTACAAAAAGGACATGGGCAACAACCTGTTGCCCAAATAAACGAGGACGTATTCTTCTCCGTTCCTTGGGGGCATCATCTGTATATCATATCGCAATGTAAGGATGTTAACCGTGCTGTGTTCTATCTGAATAAGACCGTAGAAAATGGTTGGAGTCGTGCTGTTCTGCTTAATTTCCTTGACACTAATCTGTATGAGCGACAGGGAAAGGCTGTGAATAACTTTAACAAACTGCTGGCGGATTCTCAAAGCGAATTAGCAGCACAAACATTGAAAGACCATTATAATTTCGATTTCCTCACACTTGACGGTGAGTATCGGGAGCGAGAATTGGAGCAAGGACTTACCCAAAATGTAACAATAGGCATCTCCGAATATCAGTTGTCTAAGCTCATGCCTGAAAACATACAAAGCCAGTTGCCTACAATCGAAGATATTGAAGCAACGCTTTCTGATATAAAGGAGACTAAGGATTGATACGTAAGATATCAATATGAAAAGCCTACGGCTGCGGATTGCAAATCCGCTTTAAAGTGGTCGAACCTTTTAGTCGGCATAGAAGACTTAAAGTCTTTCGGAAAGAGTTTGGATAGTTGATATTCTGATATTCCCATCGGTTCCTTGTATGATCTGATAAGGGTCTTTTGTTATCTGTTGCGCTAAGTCACTCTGCACAGCAGGGAGCGTGGATTGGAAGTTTGTGATGGCTTTGCCGTCACGCTCATAAAGGTCGGTATCAAGCCAGTTGAGAAGAGCGTCACGTCCCCAATTGTTCTCCCAAGTCTTTCTTACGAAGAACAGGGCTTTGTCCATATCGCCCTTACATTTATCGATGATACGGCGATGATGATCCCAAGGAATGGGAAAAAGCATCTTGAAATCGTCCGCAGCTTGCGGAACATTTAAGCTTATATTTTCCTTTGCCATCGTTCTTTCTTTTTATTTGCTGCAAAAATAAGCAATATTTCTCTTTTTTGCAAGTTTTTGGGCTTTTTCTTTTGTGTTTTCATGAGAAAAGATTAATTTTGCCAATGAATGGTGTTAATTGATATAAGAATTGTTTCTTTTAATAGAATTAAATAATATGAGTATATTGGACAAAATACCTTCTTTGGTAGGAAATGAACTCTTCCAAAAACTTGCTGCGATAGAGGACATTACTGCACTCTGCAAGGAAGATCAAGAGAAATATGATGATGCAATCAAGGTGATGCGTGACCATATTGCAGCTTATAAAGGAGCTATCATAGAGGCTAAAATTGAAGTAGCTAAGAATATGCTGATGGAAAACGAACCTGTTGATAAAATCGCAAGATATACAGGGCTTGCCAAGGAGGATATTTTAAAACTCAACTAATATTTGAACGAGGTTATTGGTAAGAGTGACCTCGTTTTTATTTCTAAGTTACGTTAAAAAATGTCTTTGTAAATAAAGAGTATGTCGGACCGTTTAACCATAGAACAGCGCCATAACAATATGGCGGCAATAAGGGGCAGGGATACCAAACCGGAGATTCTTGTCAGGA
>ENA-ORUI01003222-ORUI01003222.1-human-gut-metagenome-genome-assembly--contig:-NODE-3222-length-12107-cov-8.586542_pt1 | contig 12107 bp, 10 predicted proteins | sample MGYA00242078_ERZ509205 | MGnify/ENA primary metagenome ERZ509205 (study PRJEB26280, sample SAMEA2338828) | human gut metagenome | biome: human gut; feature: human-associated habitat; material: faeces... | reverse complement strand
ATTGCAACCACGGTCTACCAGCTCTGGCGCACCAACGATGAAGCCGGGGCCATGCGCTGGGTGCTGGTGGACATCGTGATCTCGGCGGTGGTGCTGCTGGCGGTCAACTTGCTGGAGAAAAAACAGAAAGCAGGTGGACGCGCATGAGTCTGGAAGTCTGCATTGAAAAGAAGCTGAACGGCTTCACCCTGCGGTCAGAGTTCACCGCCGGGAATACCGCCACCGCCATTCTGGGCGCGTCCGGCTGCGGCAAGAGCATGACCCTGCGCTGCATTGCGGGCATCGTCAAACCGGACAAGGGCCGTATCGTACTGGACGGGACCGTGCTGTTCGACAGTGAACAGCACATCGACCTGCCGCCCCAGCAGCGCGGCGTGGGCCTGCTGTTCCAGAATTACGCCCTGTTCCCCAACATGACCGTGGAACAGAACATCCTCTGCGGCCTGAAAGCAGAAAAAGACAAGGCTGCACGCAAGGCCCGCTGCACGGAAATGCTGCACGCCATGCGGCTGGAAGAGCTGGCGGGCCGCCGCCCGGCCGAGCTTTCCGGCGGACAGCAGCAGCGTACCGCGCTGGCCCGCATCCTTGTGGGCAGGCCGAAGATCCTGATGCTGGACGAGCCCTTCAGCGCACTGGACAGCTACCTGCGCGAGGAAGTGGAAGGCGAAGTGGGCAGCCTGCTGGCCAACTTTGCAGGCACCGCCCTGCTGGTCACCCACAACCGGGACGAAGCCTACCGCCTGTGCCCGGAGATGGTGGTGATGGACAAGGGCCGCGTGCTGCGCACCGGTGCCACCAAAGCGGTGTTTGCCGACCCGGGCAGCACCGCTGCCGCCCGGCTGACCGGCTGCAAGAACATTCTGCCCTGCACCCGCGTGGATGACCACACCGTGCAGCTGGCCAGGAGCGTCCTGCAGCTGACCACCGCGCTGCCGGTGCCGGAGCGCTGCACCGCTGTGGGCATCCGCGCCCACGACTTTGCACCCTGCGCCGCCGGTGCGCAGAATGCCCTGCCGGTAACAGCGGTCTCCACCAGCGAGAATCCCTTTGACTGGAACCTCATCCTGCAGCTGCCGGATGAGACCCGCCTGTGGTGGAAGGTGAGCAAAACGACACTGGCTGCCGCAGAACCTGCGGCCCCGGCGTTCCTCGCCGCACCCCCGGAGAGCATCATGCCGCTGGCAGATTAAACCCCGGGCAAAACCGCTGCATCAAAAAGATCCGGACCCTTCTCCGCCGGGAGAAAGGTCCGGATCTTTTGGTTTCTTCGGAAAGGCGTTTCGGGGATCAACGTTCACAGATGGGGCGGCCGTTCCGGTTCCCGTACACGATGTCCCGGAAGCTCTGCGGGTCAGACAGGGCCTTCTCCACCAGCCCGTTCCGGCGCAGGGAGACATAGACCGCCGCCGCACAGGCCTGGCAGTTGATGGACTTTTGGGGATTGAACGCGATGTCCGTGAATGCGGTGTACTCCATCAGAGGTTCCGTCAGTTCCGGGTGCTGATGCAGTGCGCTGAGGTAGAGCCAATTGTAAAAACAGGTGCGCGGCTCCAGTGGGAAAAGCTCCCCGGAAAAGCAGAAGGAGATCAGCTTTCCGCTCTCCTTCAGGCGCGGGTCTTTTTTCGCCTCGCGGGAGGTCTTTCCCAGCAGGTCGCGATACGGCCCGCCGTTTTCAAACACCTTTCCGGCCTGAAAAGCGGTCTCCACCGTGCAGATCCTTCCGTCCGGCGTCCGCATCGTCAGGTTGAACGCACTCAGCTGGACGCCAAGCTCTGTTTCTGAGCGGCTGGAAATTTCCAGCACCTTTTCCTGCGGATGCAATGCGCGAAATGCATCCTGCAGGCTCTTCACACATTTTTTCTGCTGGCTCGCCGCAAAACCGCCGAAATACTGGAACGTCACAGACTCTGCGCGGTAGTACGGCATCGCATCACAGATCCGAAAAACAGGCCGCTGTGCCATTTTGCTCTCTCCTTTCCAACGGATAAAAGACAGGAAAAGCCACAACCGCTGTCTGGTTCCAGACGCATCCGTTGTGGCTTTTTCGTATCGGAGTGGCGAGACTCGAACTCGCGGCCTCCTGCTCCCAAAGCAGGCGCGCTACCAACTGCGCAACACCCCGTCATCCGGCGGCACGGCTGCACCGCCGGGATCTTCAACTTATTTAGTATACCGTTTTTGGTGTCGTTCGTCAATACGCTTTCTCAATTGAAGGAGCGGAAGCCCTTGCCGATGATCTCGCTGGAGTTGACGATGGTGATGAAGCTGTGCGGGTCGTTCTCGCGCAGGAAGTTGCGCAGTTGCAGCGCCTGGCGGCGGGTCAGCACAGTGACCAGCACGCTCAGCTCGTGGTGGGTGTAAGCGCCATAGGCCTTTTCCACCGTTGCAGAACGGTTCATATCCTTGATGATGAAGTCCAGGATGGGCTGGGGATTGGCCGTCATGATGGTGCACACCTTGCGCAGACGGATGTTTTCAATGGCACCGTCCACCACGAAGCTTTTGCCCATCAGGCCCAAGATACAGTACAGGCCGGTGCCCATGCCGAACCGCCAGGCTGCCGCCAGCACGATGAGGATGTCGCTGACCATCAGGGCCTTGCCGATCTCCATGGAGGTATACTTTGCCAGGATCAGGGCCACAATATCGGTACCGCCGGTGGACGCACCGATGTCGAACACGATGGCCGCGCCCAGCGCCGGCAGGAACACGGCAAACACCAGATCCAGCATGGCATCGCCGCTCATGGACACATTGACTGGGTACAGCCACTCACAGACCGACACATAAAAGGACAGTGCAAAGGACGAAAAGATGGTCCAGCCCATGGTCCTGATGCCCAGGAAGATGAATCCCAGCACCACCAGGATCATGTTGATGATCCACATGAAGCCGCCCACATTGATCTTGGGGAACAGGTCCGCCAGCAGGATGGACAGGCCCGAGGTGCCGCCGAAGGCAAAGTGGTTCGGATTCTTGAAGTAGACGATGCCCACCGCCGTGAGGATCAGGCCCAGATTGAGCTGCCCGAAAAAATTTAAATTCTTCAGCAGATTCTGCCCGCTGAATGCTTCTTTTAAACTGTTCATGGGGTTCCTCCTGTCATAAATAGCGTAAAGCCCACGTTACGCCCCGCAAAAATATACTCCGCTGTTCTGCATATGTCAAGCAAAACCGACAAAGTTGCAGAAATCGGGTATTTGTGCGGCAAAATCCCACGCAAAAATGCACATTTCGTCCACAACTTCCGCCTGCCATCTTGAAGCAGGTCGGAAAATGGTGTATTATATGGTATTATAATTGCTATTTGAGCGGGCACATTCCGGTGCCCGGACAGGGGGAGACCACATGGCAGACAAAAACTTTTTGACCGAGATCATTGACGCCGATCTGGCCGAGGGCAAGATCAGCGAGATCCATACCCGCTTCCCGCCGGAGCCCAACGGCTACCTGCACATCGGCAGCGCCAAGGCCATCTACATCAACTGGTCCATCGCAAACCAGTATGGCGGCAAGTTCAACCTGCGCCTGGACGACACCAACCCCGCCCGCGAAGGTGAGGAGTATGTCAACAGCATCATTGAGGATCTGCACTGGCTGGGCGCTGACCCCAACGGCGGCATCTTCTATGGCAGCGATTACTTTGACAAGTGCTACGAGTACGCCGAGAAGCTCATCATGGAAGGCAAGGCCTATGTGGATGATCTGACCCGTGACGAAATGCGCGAGTACCGTGGTGCCGATGCCGGCAAGCCCAGCCGTCCCTCTCCGTGGCGTGACCGCACCCCGGAGGAGAATCTGGACCTGTTCCGCCGGATGCGTGCCGGTGAGTTCCAGGAGGGTGAAAAGACCCTGCGTGCCAAGATCGACCTGGCCAGCCCCAACATGAACATGCGTGACCCGGCCATCTACCGCATCAAGTACGCCGAGCACCACCGCCAGGGCAATAAGTGGTGCATCTACCCCATGTACGATTTTGCGCATCCCATCCAGGATGCCATTGAGGGTATCACCCACAGCATGTGCAGCCTGGAGTTCGAGAATCATCGTCCCCTGTACAACTGGGTCATCGAGAATATCTTTGGCACCGAGTTTCCCAAGCAGCGCGAGTTCGCCCGCCTGAACATGACCAACACCGTGATGAGCAAGCGCTACCTGCGCGAGCTGGTGGAAATGGGCATCGTGGACGGCTGGGATGATCCCCGGATGCCGACCCTGTGCGGCCTGCGCCGCCGCGGCTACACCCCCACCTCCATCTTCACCTTTGTCCGGGAGGCCGGCATCTCCAAGTCCGACAACCTGATCGACATGCGTCAGCTGGAAGCCTGCATCCGCAGTGAGCTGGACCTGACCGCCCAGCGCCGGATCGCCGTACTGGACCCTGTGAAGCTGGTCGTGGACAACTACCCCGCCGACAAGACTGAATTCTTTGACGTGGCCAACAACCCCAACCGCGAAGCCAACGATGCCTCCACCCGCAAGGTCGCCTTTACCCGTGAGCTGTGGATCGAGAGCGAGGACTTTGCTGAGGTGCCGCCCCCGAAGTTCAAGCGCCTGACCATTGGCGGTGAAGTCCGTCTGATGGGCGCTTACATCGTCAAGTGTGAGAGCGTGGAGAAGAACCCCGACGGCAGCATCGCCGCCATCCACTGCACCGCCGACCTTGAGACCGGCAACGGTAACCCCACCGATGGCCGCAAGGTCAAGGGCACCATCCACTGGGTCAGCGCTGACCACGCTGTGGATGCTGAAGTCCGCCTGTACGACAAGCTGTTTACCGAGGCCAACATGAACGCCATCCCCGAGGGCAGCGACTACAAGGATTACCTGAACCCCGAGAGCGTTGTGGTGCGCAAGGGCTGCAAGCTGGAAGAGAGCCTGAAGGATGCCAAGCCCGGCGAGAAGTTCCAGTTTGTCCGCACCGGCTTCTTCACCCCGGACAGCAAGAACCCCGGCGTGTACAACCGCGTGGTCACCCTGCGCGACAGCTTCAAGCCTGCAAAGTAAATCCTTTCAAAGGAGTACAAACAGATGAAAAAGCATCTGATCCGGAATGCGATCCTGATGGCTGTTGCCACCCTCATCATGGGTGTGTTCCTCAGCCTGTATATTGCCAATACCGGCATGGTTCCAGCTGCCGACAATGCGGCCGCCTCTACCGCTTCTTCACAGGCCGCACAGTAACCGCATCCCTCCCAACTGCTGCACGGCTCTGTCCGTGCAGCAGTTTTTTGTTAGGAGACCCTATGTTTATCGATATCATCCCGTTACAGAAGAACACCGCCCGCCTGACCCGTGTTTACGGCGACGCGCCCTGTGCGGCCCTTCCCGCAAGCGTACCGGGCCCGGAGGGCGGGGTGCTGGCCATCACCGAGCTGGGGGACTACTGCTTCTCCGAGAAGCCCAGAAGCCTGCCCAGGGCCGATGCGCTCTGCCGCTATGAAGTCAGCCCGGACGGCACCTGCACCCTTGTGCAGGCCTTTGGCCGCAACCTGACCGGACAGCATGGCCGCTATGACCTCGACTTCGGGGAAGAGCCTGCTGCCCCGGAGGAGCTGCACCCGGTGTGCGGCAATTTCGTGGAGGAGATCACCCTGCCGGACAGCCTGCAGGTCATCGGCAGCTGCGCCTTTTACAACTGCCGCAGGCTGCGGCGGCTCAGTGTGGGAGCCGGCGACCTGACTGTGGGCAGCGACGTGTTCCTGAACTGCTTTGCGCTGGCAGACCTCCTTGTCCGGGCCGCTCCGGAGGAAAAGACCGGCCTGTTCGCCCTTGTGAACAACATTACCGAGGCCGTGCGGGCACTGTTCTGGCTCCCGGGCGAGGCACGTCCCCGGGCAGGGCTGTGGTACCCCGCCTACTGGGAGGACGTAGAAGAAAGCCCCGCCCACATCCTGCTTCACACCTTTTCGGGGCAGGGATACCATTACAGACAGTGTTTTCTGGATGGAAAAATCCTTTCCGCAGAATATGATGCCATCTTCCCGGACGGCCACGCCGCCGAGGATCAGGGCGTGGCGGCCATGCTCTGCTTTGACCGCCTGCGCTGGCCATGGAACCTGACCGAAAAGGCAAAGGCCCCCTACCGTGAATTTCTGGCCGCTCACACCGGCCTTGTGCTCCAGCGCCTGCTGAAGGCACAGGATACCGACAGCATAAAGGATCTGCTGGCGCTGGATGTGCTGGATGCTGCTGCCTTTGCTGAGGGCGCGGCACTTGCCGCCAAGGCAGACAACGCAGCTGCCGCGGCGCTGCTAATGGATGCAGAACATCAAAAACAGAAAAAGCAACCTAAAAAAAAGCGTTACAGCTTTGACTTTTAACTGCTTCTCTGTACAACCTCTCAGTCTCGCATCCGCTCGACAGCTCCCCTAGTAGGGGAGCCCCTGGCGAAGAGACAGAGCTTTGCGTTGTGCCAAGGCCTCGCCTACTAGGAGAGGTGGCATTGCGAAGCAATGACGGAGAGGTTGGACGAAGGAAATCTTTCCCTAGGAGGTGAATTTTTTGCCCAAAGAGAAATTCTTCGACTCCCGCAAGCCCTTTGCATCCAAACGGCCAGAGACCCACGAGGAGTGGCAGGCCCGGATGGGCGGCGAGGTGCTGGCTGTGGTGCGCAGCGGGCTGTATCTCGACTTCCGCTTTCTGGATATGGCGCTCAGTGCCCTGACCCCGGTACCGGACGAGCGGTGCGGCGTGCTGGCCACAGACGGTGTGAACCTCTATTATCAGCCCAGCGCCCTGCTGCGGCTCTACCAGGAGAACCCAAAATATCTCAATCGGTTGTATCTGCACACGGTATTCCACTGCGTATTCCGGCATCTCTGGCTCAAGGGCAAGCGGGATGCCCGGCTGTGGAATCTGGCCTGCGATATTGCCGTGGAGAATGTGCTGGACAGCCTGAATCGTTCCAGTGTCAAGCGCCCGCTGACCTGGGTGCGCCAGAACGCCTACGCCGCCATTGCCGCGGAGGGCAGGGTGGTGGCCGCTGCCCCGGCTTACCGGTGGCTGGCGGGCCAGACCCCCGGCATTCTGCGCCAGCTGGAGCGGGAATTCTACACCGATGACCACCGCCTGTGGCCCAAGGATGCCCCCGAGCAGCCCCAGCAGATGCCCACGCCCCTGCCCCAGAAGACGTGGCAGAAGATCGGTGAGCGGATGCAGACCGAGCTGGACCTGCGGGACAAGGAAGCCGGTGACGGTGCCGATGCCCTGAAGCAGCAGGTCAAGGCCGCCAACCGCAGCCGCCGGAGCTATCAGGATTTCCTGCGGCGGTTCTGCGTAACCCGGGAGGAGGTCCACCTCGATCCGGATGAGTTCGACCTGAACTTCTACACCTACGGCCTGTCGGTCTACGGAAACATGCCCCTGATCGAGCCGCTGGAGACCCGGGAAAGCAAGAAGATCGAGGAACTGGCGCTGGTCATTGACACCAGCTACTCCACCTCCGGCGAGCTGGTACGGGCCTTTCTGGCCGAAACCTACACCCTGCTGAAAGGGCGGGAGAACTTCTTCCACCGGATAAATCTGCATCTCATTCAGGCAGACAACGCCATCCGGCAGGATCTGCTCATCCGTAACGAAGACGAGCTCATCCATGCCATGAACCACTTTGAGCTGCGGGGCGGCGGCGGCACCGATTTCCGACCTGCCTTTGAATATGTGAACCAGCTCTGCGCCGAAAAGAAGTTCTCCAACCTGCGGGGCCTGCTCTATTTTACCGATGGCATGGGCACCTACCCGGCCCGCCGCCCGGCCTACGACACCGCGTTCCTGTTCCTGGGCGAAAAATTCGATGATGCCAATGTTCCCCCCTGGGCCATGAAGGTGGTTCTGGATGAGGATGAATTTTCAGGGCCAACGGCCCGGGCCGCATCGGCACTGGCCGATGCGCTGGCCGAAGAGGACGACCCTTACCGTGAATTGAACAACTCGTGAGGATGTGAACTTATGAATATCAAACGCGCCAAAGAAGAGATCGAACACACTGTCAAAGCCTACCTGGCTAAGGACACAATGGGTGAGTATGCCATCCCCTCCATCCGGCAGCGCCCCATCCTGCTGATGGGCCCTCCGGGCATCGGCAAGACCCAGATCATGGAGCAGGCCGCCCGGGAGTGCGGCGTGGCACTGGTGGCCTACACCATCACCCACCACACCCGCCAGAGCGCCGTGGGCCTGCCCTTCATCCGCCAGCGCAATTACGGCGGCAAGGACGTCTCGGTGACCGAATATACCATGAGCGAGATCATTGCCAGCATCTACGCCAAAATGGAAGCCACGGGCCTGAAGGAAGGCATCCTCTTCATCGATGAGATCAACTGCGTCTCCGAGACCCTGGCCCCCACCATGCTGCAGTTTTTGCAGTGCAAGACCTTCGGCAACCAGGCGGTGCCTGCCGGCTGGGTCATCGTGGCTGCCGGAAACCCGCCGGAGTACAACAAGTCGGTGCGGGACTTCGACATCGTGACCCTGGACCGTGTGCGCCGTATGGACATTGAGCCGGATCTGCCGGTGTGGAAGGATTATGCCCGGGCGGCCCACATCCACAGCGCCATCCTGAGCTATCTGGAACTGCACCCGCAGAACTTCTATCAGATCAACGCGGATGTGGACGGCACCCAGTTCGTCACCGCCCGCGGCTGGGAGGACCTGTCCAACCTGCTGGACACCTACGAGACCCTGGGACTGCAGGCCGATGAAGACCTCATCAAGGAATATTTGCAGCACCCGAAGATCGCCGAGGACTTTTCCGCCTACCTCGATCTTTATTATAAGTACCGGGATGACTACGGTGTGGAGGAGATCCTGGTCGGTCAGGCAAAGCCCGCTGTGTTCGCGCGGCTGCTGCAGGCCCCGTTCGACGAGCGGCTGAGTCTGGTCAGCCTGCTGCTGGCGGGCCTGAACACCCGCTTTGCAGCGTCCCGCCGGGCCGACGCGGTGGCGGATGCCTGCTATGCGTTCCTGCGGGAGACCAAAAAGGCACTGGCGACCCTGCCGGAGGACATCCCGGACGGTTCTGCCGAGCTGTTCCGCCAGCAGATCGAAGATTACGAAGCCGAGATCCAGCGCCAGCGAACCGCCGGTCTGCTGAGCCGGGATGCCCTGCAGGATCGTCTGCAGGTGCAGGCTGTTCTGCGTCAGTGGGAGGGGGAGCTGCGCCGTGCCACGGCGGCGTCCACCCAGCCTGCCTTTGACCTGCTGCGGGAACAGTTCCGCTCGCTGGCCAACCAGCGTGAGGTGGCGCAGAAAATGGCCGGCGATGCTTTGGAAGCGGCCTTCGACTTCATGGAGCAGGCCTTCGCGGAGAGCCAGGAGATGGTGGTGTTCGTTACCGAGCTGACCGTCAACCCGGTGTCCCACGCCTTCCTCACCGAGAACGGCTGTGAGCGGTATTTCAAGTACAACAAAGACCTGCTGCTGGACCACCGCAAGGCGGCTTTGCAGCAGGAACTGGCCGCGGAAGCCCGCCGCCACGGCGGGGTGTGAGCCATGCTGGACAACATCCTGTTCAGCATGAACAGCACCATGCCGCTGTTCTTTGTCATGCTGCTGGGCTATGCCCTGCACCGCACCGGCTTTCTCAGCGATGAGTTCGTGGCCGGGGCCAACAAGTTCGTGTTTTATGTTTCCCTGCCGGTGCAGCTGTTCCGGGACCTGGGCAGCACCGACGTCCGCACCGCCTTTGACGGCACCTATGTGCTGTTCTGCTTTGTGGTCACCCTGGTGAGCATTCTGGCAGTCTGGGCGCTGGCCAGGATCTTTCTGAAAAGCAAGAGCCTGGTAGGCGAATTCGTGCAGGTGTGCTACCGCTCTTCGGCGGCCATTCTGGGCACGGCTTTTCTGCAGAGCATTTACGGCAGCGCTGGGATGTCCAGCCTGATGATCTTAGGCAGCGTGCCGCTGTACAATATTTTCGCGGTGGTCATCCTCATGCTGGAAGGCCCCGAGGCGCAGGCGGGCAGCATGGGCCAGAAGCTGAAAAAGAGCGTGAAAGGCATCCTGACCAACCCCACCCTGCTGGGCATCGCGGCGGGCTTTGCCTGGAGCCTGCTGCACCTGCCCATGCCCACCATGTTCAGCAAAACGCTGGGCAGTGTGGCCGGTCTGACCAGTCCGCTGGCGCTGCTGGCCATCGGCGCGGGCTTCAAGGGCCGGAAGGCGCTGGGTTACCTCAAACCCACCGCTGCGGCTACTCTCGTCAAGCTGCTGGTGCTCCCGGCGGTATTCCTGCCGCTGGCGGTGCATCTGGGCTTTGCAGACGAAAAGCTGGTGGCTCTGCTGGTGATGCTGGGCAGCATCTCCACCCCCAGCTGTTACGTCATGGCCAAACAGATGGGCCACGAGGGTGTGCTCACCGGCAGTGTGTGTGTCACCACCACCCTGTTCAGTGCGTTCAGCCTGACCTTCTGGCTATTCGTTTTGCGCAGTGCAGGGTGCATTGCGTAATGAGAACCCTCTCCGTCATCGCCGACGCGATGCCAGCACCTCCCCCTTTTGGATCTGCCATCTTCCCCCGACCGGGGGAAGGCGGTCCTGAAAGGGGGAGGCTTTATTTGTTTTGCCGTAAACACAAAAAAGCTCTCCCGAAGGGAGAGCGGACAGCACCTATGGTGTTGACGGAGAGGGATTATTCCAGGTTGTGCCGCTTGCAGAAGCGCTTGCTGACCCAGTACATCGCCGCCCAGAGCAGGATGGCAAGCACCAGGTAGACCGGATTTTTCATCGAGCTGACCAGCGACTGGCCGAACAGGGCCATCATGGCGACCATCATGCCCTTGCCCAGCAGCATGGTGACGAGATAGCGCTTCTCGTCAAAATCCGAGATGCCAAAGGCCAGATGCATGAAGGAGCTGGGCGTAAAGGGCAGCAGCGTGAGCATGAACAGCGACGACGTGTCGAAGTGGTTGACCCACTGCTGGGCTTTTTCCAGCTTGGGCCAGCGGCCGGCGATCTTCCAGAAACAGCGCTTGACGATGCGCCGCCAGAGCAGGAACATGAGGGTTCCGCCCAGCGCCACCCCGATCCAGCTGTACAAAAAGCCCAGGATGCCGCCGTGGGCTCCCACGTTCAGGGCCACGATGGCAATGAGCGGCAGCGGTGGAAAGAACGACTCCACCACGGCCAGCGTGATGGGGGCCAGCGGCCCCAGATCACCAAAGCGGTCCAGCAGTGTCTGCCAGTATTCCAGCGTGCCCAGCTGATGGGCCCACTGCAGCAACGTATGTTCCATTTGCGTTTTCCCAGTCCCTTCTGTTCCAAGCGGCGGCCGCACAGCCGCCTGCTGATAGTATATCCCGTTTGTATGACAGAGCCATGAACAGACCGTAGCAGTTCTGTATGCACGACCCTCTGCCCTATAAAACGAAACAGAACAGGAACTTCCTGCAAAAGAAAAAGAATTCTGTATTCTTGTCAGTTCTCCGCGGACTTTTCGGCGCGGTTCTTCAGCCGCTCCAGCTGGGCTGCGCGCTGCTTGTTCCAGCGGGCAAGCAGGGCCTCATCCGGCAGCTGCAGGCAGCGGGCAAAGCTCCAGTGCAGCCCGTCGCGGCGGGCCAGCTTGTAGCGCTGGAACACGCCGCCGCTCACGGCATTGCCGGAACCGGCACAGTGCGGGCACCGGCTCAGGGTGTACCAGCTGTTGCTGCCCTTTTTCAACCACACATCATCGGGCTTGAGCGGTGCGCCGCACTCCGGGCAGCTCATGGTGTAAATTTTGGGGTCGGTGCGCCAGGTGTACTGCTCTACATAGCCGCGGAAGACCTCAAAATCCCGGTAGTCGCCGGGGGTGGGGCACAGGCTGGCCCGCAGGGATTCCTCCTCAGTGGGGTAGGCCGCAAGACCGGCCCGCAGGTCGAGCATCCGGCAGACATCGGCGGTGTACAGCGTGTCGGAAAGGGCATCGTGGAACTGCCGCTCCATGGGCAGCCCTAAGCGGGTGACGACGCTTTCCAGCGTCATGCCCTCGCCCTCTTTGCGGGGATGCTCCCGCAGGAACACCTGCTGCAGGTCGTACCACACGGTGGGGCGGCTCTCGTCGATATTGCACAGAAACAGGTTCTGCTTGAGCACCGGCACGTCATCCATGCCCCACTCGGCAAACTCGGCAT
>ENA-ORUI01003220-ORUI01003220.1-human-gut-metagenome-genome-assembly--contig:-NODE-3220-length-12113-cov-2.534500_pt1 | contig 12113 bp, 10 predicted proteins | sample MGYA00242078_ERZ509205 | MGnify/ENA primary metagenome ERZ509205 (study PRJEB26280, sample SAMEA2338828) | human gut metagenome | biome: human gut; feature: human-associated habitat; material: faeces... | reverse complement strand
AAAGACTTGGAGTGAACGATTGATTTTTGCTAAAAACAAGTTATAATTTAAGATAGAAAGGCTAAAAGCAGTTTGAAAATTCAACTGCTTTTTTTGTAGGAAAAACAGGGAGTATCAACATGATCAGATTTTATGCAAATCAGGCAGGATATCTGCCGAAAGGCCACAAGATTGTAGTACTTGCGCAGGAAAACCGCGCGGATGAAATGGAAAAATGCAGGACAAAAAGGTGTCCCTCTGGAATGAAAAAGGGGAGCAGACCGCTGTAAAACAGGCGGTATATGCAGGCGTTGATGAGAGTGCAGAAGATAAAGTATGGCACATTGACTTTTCCGATCATACAGAGGAAGGAACTGTAACATTTCAGGATGGGGAAGGTGCGGTTCTCGGAAGCTGTATCATCAGCCGCAAGGCATACCATACATTGAACCAGACGCTGTGCAAAGCGCTGTATTTCCAGCGTTGTGGGATGGCACTGGAAGAAACCTTTGCCGGAAAATTCAGGCGTTGTGCCTGTCACACGGGCACAGCGGTACGGCTGGAAGACTATCTGGAAAGAAAAGAAAATGCAAAACAGTATGAGGTGACCGGAGGCTGGCACGATGCCGGGGATTATGGCAGATATACCACAGCAGCGGCTACAGCGCTTGCACACATGATCTATGCGCAGCAGCTCTTTCCGGAGAGTTTCACCGAAAACTTAAATATTCCGGAAAGCAACGATGCGATGCCGGATGTCTTAAGTGAGTGCCTGTATGAGCTGCGCTGGCTTTTGAAAATGCAGATGGAGGATGGAAGTGTCTGCCATAAGCTGACTTCGATGCGCCATGCAAATTTTGTGATGCCGTGTGAGGACAAACGGCAGATGATCCTGTTTCCGGCATCGACAATGGCGGCAGCGGATTTTGCAGCGGTCATGGCACTGGCATCCCGCGTGTACCGGACATGGGAGCCTGCGTTTGCAGCGGAAGCGGAGGATGCCGCAGTGCGTGCGTGGGACTGGCTGATGCAGCATCCACAGTTTATCGGATTTGAAAATCCAGCAGGCTGCAATACCGGCGGCTATGAGGATACCTCGGATCTGGATGAGCGGCTCTGGGCGGCAGCGGAACTGTATGTGACCACGGGCAACGCCGCATATCTGGACAAGCTGGAGGACTATTTAAAAACAATCGAAAATCCAACCGATATGGGCTGGGTGAATGTGTCTGGTCTGGCGGGACTTTCCTGTCTGTTTGGGGCAAAGAAAAAAGAAGGAAAGGAAACACAGCGTTTTCAGGTATGCCAGCAGAAATTCCGGCAGGCATTTTTAAACGAGGCAGATAAAATCTGTGACATTGCAGATTTCAGCGGATATTTTGTCGCGCTGACAAAAGAAGAATATGGCTGGGGCAGCAACATGGTCGTGCTCAACCGCGCCATGATCCTTGCAGTTGCGCATCTTCTGACCGGGGAAGCGTGTTACCAGAAAATGGCACAGGCGCAGATGGACTATATTCTTGGTGTGAATGCAACCGGCTACAGTTATGTGACTGCCGTGGGAACAAAAAGCTGTCAGAATCCGCATAACCGTGTGACTGTTTCGGATGGAATCGACGAGACTATTCCGGGATTTGTGGTGGGCGGTCCAAACTCCGCTCCGGCGGATGAAAAGGCAGAGTGGCTGATCACACCGGATACACCGCCGATGAAATGTTTTCTGGATGTATGGGAGTGTTATTCGCTGAATGAAATTACGATTTACTGGAACTCTCCGGCGATTTTTGTCGCTGCATTTTTAGATAAGGACGCATAAAAGGTTATGACAGGACTGGTGCAAATTAGTTTTGCACCGGTCCTTTTTTCTTTTTTGAAAAAATCTTTTCAGAATCCCAACTATTTTGTATCATATTTCGTATATCTGAGTGAACGGAGATAAAGGCGGTGAACATGCATGCAGACGGACAACCAGTTAATCCGCAGAATTAAGAAAAAACAGGATAAAAAAGCGGCGGATGAACTGATCCAGCGATACTACCGGGAAATCTATGCGTTTACCTACCGGCAGACCGGAGAGAGGGAACTTGCGCTTGATTTGACACAGGAAATTTTTATTACGGTTTTGCAGGGAATTTATGCGTTTGATGAGAAAAAGGCGGGCTTCCGCACCTGGGCATACCGTGTGGCAGCCAACAGGATCACAGATTATTATCGCAGTAAAAGTTATAAAAAGGAAAAACTGCAGCAGCCCCTGCAATGGGAAACAGAGGAGGAAAAAACTGCGCGTGATCTGGCGGAGCATATGGTTCAAAAAGAAGAGATTCGCCGGATTATGGATATTGTCGTTTCCTATGAGCGCGAATGGATTCGCATTTTTCAGAAAAAATGCTTTGAGGAGAAGACATTTGCGCAGATTGCAGAGGAGATGGATCTTGCGGAGAGTACCGTAAAGACCCGGTTTTACCAGATGTTAAAAAGGATTCGGCAGGAGGTGCAAAGATGAAGGAAAAGGAATGGAAGAAAGAACAGAAGATACCACTGCTTCCAGTAGAATTCCCGGAGGATAGCGTTATGCAGAAGGAATGTCGTGCGATTGTGGAAAAAGCAATACCAAAGCGGCAGAGTCTGTGGGAAAGAAGCAAAGAAATTTACTGGGGACCGGGCATTCGTGCCATATTTTATCAGAGCGGAAGTATCTGGCTTATAGTTGCCTGTCTGTATCTGGGAATCGGATGGCTTGGACAGTCATATGCAAAGCAGCCCGAAACGCAGATGATAATCGTGTTTTTAGGATTTCCGGTCTGTTTTCTGGTGTTTGCGGTGCTGGCATGGTGGCTGGATGCGCAGAACCACATGCAGGAGCTGATCGGCTCGCTTCATTATTCCCAGAGCTATCTGTCGGGACTTCGCATGCTGTATGCAGGCGTGATCATGATACTGGTCAATGTGACCGGAGCAGCTTTATTTACGGATGTTTCGGGAAAAGCATTTGTGAGTATGGTTCTGGTGGGAAGCAGCAGTGTGTTTTTGTTTGCTTCGGTCTGTGTATATGCCTGCCACAAAGGCGCGGGTGGTCTGTTTTATGCAGGTCTGATCGTAGTCTGGGCGTGTGTGTGCGTGATTGCAAGGCTTGCGGGAACTGGCGTGCAGATGTTTCTTTTTACATCGGTTCCGCTGGCGGTGCACGGCGCGGTCACTGCCGCAAGTTTTTGTCTTTTGTTCGTATCAATAGGAAAGGTGGAGAAAAAAGATGCTTACTCTTTCGCATGTTAGCAAAAGTTACGGAAAATTTCCGGCGGTGGAAGACATCAGTCTTGAGATGGAGCATGGGCTTTACGGAATGCTTGCCCCAAACGGTGCGGGAAAGACAACTCTCATAAAAATGATTGCAACCCTGCTGGTTCCTACACAGGGAGAAATTTTATGGGATGGGATTCCTGTTGCAAAACTCGGGGAAAAATACCGGGATCTGCTGGGGTATCTGCCGCAGCAGTTTGGATATTACAAAAACAACACACCCGTGCAGTATCTGGATTATCTGGCAGCACTTAAAAATATGCCAAAGCAGACCGCAAAAGAAAAGATAGAACAACTGCTTGAACTGGTCGGACTTTCTGATGTGGCAGACAAAAAAATGAAAAAATTTTCCGGAGGAATGATCCAGCGGGTGGGAATTGCACAGGCAATGTTAAATGATCCGAAAATTCTGATACTGGATGAACCGACTGCGGGACTTGATCCAAAAGAGCGGGCGCGCTTCCGCAATATCCTGTCAACGTTGTCAAAGGACCGGATCGTCATTCTTTCCACGCATATTGTGTCGGATATTGAGTCGAATGCCAATCAGGTGATTCTGTTAAAAGAACGTAAACTACACCGGATGGACACGGTTTCCAATATTTGTAAAACGCTTGATGGAAAGGTGTATGAGTGTGTGATGGAAGACCGTGCGTTTGATGCATTTCAAGACACGCATCTGATTCTTTCTGTGCGGCAGGAGCAGGAACATATGCAGGTGCGTTATTACAGCAGCAAGCCGGAGGAAGGCAGCAGGAATTGTACGCCGAATCTGGAAGATGTATTTCTGGTTACTTATCAGGAGGAACCGGCATGAAAATATTGATAAAAGAATGTAAAAAAATCATGGATATCCGGGTATTGCTTGTTATAGCAGTATTTACGGTGCTGTTTTACCAGTTGTTTTTAGAAGTGACGATTTATCCGGCGGGAGGGCAGACAACAAATTCCCCGTATGATATGCCGTTTTACGCAGAACTGATCGAAAGCTGGGGAACTTCGCTGCCGCGTGAGGACTGGTCGAAGCTGGATGAAAAAAGAAAAGAACTGGAAGAGGCATACACCCGGATCATTGCGGCGGATCCGGTTCTTGCAGATGCAAAAATTACGAATTATCAGGAATTTTCGAAGACACGGGAAACATTTTTTGATAAGGATACTTTAACCGATGAGGAAAAGAAAATCGATCAGGAACTGTCGCGTCTGGTCTTTGAGGATTCAAAAGGGTCAAAACTGTTTTTTGAACTTCAGGTGCTCGATCGGCTGGATGAATACAAAAATTTACAGAATGGAGACAGTATCTCTCTAATGCCGGGTGGAATTTTTTATATTGTAGAAAAAGATATGAGAATGATGGGAATTCTGCTTCTGATTTGTTTTGCAATCCTTGCACTGCCGTATCTGATACGGGAACGATTATGTCATGTGCTGCCGTTGTATGCAACGACTGCTACCGGGCGGAAACTTTTTGACAGACAGTTTCAGGCACTTGTGGGCTGCTGCGGTTTTGTGGGAATCGTACAATTTGATATTTATGTACTGGTTTATGTCATAAAAGGACTGGCGGTATTCTGGAAAGGCGATTGTATCGACGATACGGGACTGCAGTTGTGGTGTAAAAATCTGCCATTTGGTTTCTATATGCTGCTTTACATGCTGCTGGTGTTTGTGTTTGTGCTGGCTGCGGTTGTTTTGATTTACCTGATCGGAAGAACGGCAGGCAATTACATTGCGGGAATTGCATTTGCCATTCCGGCATGCGCAGGAATTGGCTTTTTGCTGACACACATTTTTGTACATCTGTTTCAGAAGCCGATGGATGAAAATAGCCTGCCTTATTCAGAAGAGCTTTGGATTCTGGGGTGGATTTTGGCATGCGCGTGCGTGCTGTGGTGGAAAATGCACAGGGATCATTACAGAGATCTCTGACGATAGATGAGTGTAAAGGAGAGAAAGAATGCGCCTTTTGCAAAAAGAGTGTGGAAAATGTCTGCGGCATCCGTTTCTGTGGATTGTCTGTATCACATTCGGGCTGTTTCAGTTTTTGAGTATCTATACCTATGTGGGAAATGCCGGCATGAGAAAGGAACTGCGGCAGATGCATGTGGCTGTGACGGATGAGGAGACGGCAAGCCCGGAGTATGAAAGTGCCTATGCGGACTATAAAAAGACCTATGGCGGAATGTATGATACACTGGATATGCGTAAGATTCTGGAACAGAAAGAAAAAAAGAGTGGATATGAACCGCAAGGAGCCTGGGGAATGTGGATTGTGCGCAATTATGACAGGTTGCAGAAGCGGGTGGAACAGATCAGAAAAACAGGGGAAGGCACGTATGCCTTTTATCCGGGAAGTTGGTATAAACTGCACTCCACTTTGTATGGAAAACTGTGGAAGAAGCTGATTTTGCAGACCGCGGTTCTGATGATTCTTTCGATGCTGTATCTGATGGATTATGAGAGGATATATAAGACGCAGGATCTGGTTTTAGCGACCACCACCGGAAAGAAAATGATGGAAAAGAAAATGCTTGCAGGAACGTTGTGCGGGCTGTTTTATGCAGGACTGCTTACAGTGTTTACCCTCTTGGTATTTTTTGCAGCGGTTCCGTTTCAGAACCTGTGGCATGTTCCGGTGGCGGCATGTATGGTTGCAGAGCCGCGGCTGCAGATGATGTATCCGTTTGTCACGTTCTGGTGGCTGGAGCAGTGGCGTTATCTTTTGCTTGCGCTGGTGGTGCTTGTGGGACTGCTTGGGATCGTTGCGGCTGTTACTGCCGCAGTGCAGTTGTTTTTACAGAACAGTTATTTTTCGTTTGCGGGATTGGGTCTTCTTTTTATGGGGGCATATCTGCTTGCCTATGTGCAGATGGGAAATGTGTGGGATCTTATCCGGGAATTATTTAATCCCACAGTACTGTATGCAACCAGCGGAGGCTGGTTTATGGAAAATGATCTGTGCCTGTCGTTTGCAGGAAATGAATTTGCCGTGTTATTCTGCAGTGGAACGGCTGCGGTCTGCTTGATGGCTGTGGGAAAACGAAGATACCACCGGCTGGAAGTCTGATGGACGGCTGGACTTTTCCTTTCGTTTCTTTTATTATAATAAGCAGAATGTTGAAAAACAGAGGAAAAGGCAGTATGAATGAGACAATTTTACTGATCGAGGATAACGAGTCAATCATCATGGGGTTAGAATATCTTCTGACAGAAGAACAATATACGTTTTTAGCGGCAAAAACAAAGAAAGAAGCACAGGATCTTCTTGCCAGCAGGCAGGTGGATCTTGTGCTTCTTGACGTTTCCCTTCCGGATGGAAACGGATTTGATCTGTGCAGGAAAATTAAGGAACATGACATTGCACCGGTCATTTTTCTGACGGCAAAGGATGAGGAAAAAGATGTGGTGCTCGGATTTGATCTCGGAGCGGATGATTATGTGATCAAGCCGTTTCGAAATCGGGAATTGGTGTCGCGCATCCGCAATGTGCTGCGCAGGACCGAAAAAATCCGGCGGCTGACCTGTGGAAATATTGCGGTGGAACCGGACACGGGCAAAGTCTATCGGGACGGGGAACCGATCGTGGTGACAAAGCTCGAATACAAAATTCTTATGACTTTATTTTCCAATCCGCATAAAATTTTTACGCGCGAGGAAATTTTAAACGGAATCTGGGATATGGCAGGAAATTTTGTCAATGACAATACGTTGACCGTTACAATGAAGCGTCTGCGCGAAAAACTTGGTGACAAAGAGGGGAATGTGATTGTCACGGTGCGCGGGATCGGGTATCGGCTGAATCTGTGACAAAATATTGATAATTTTCATAAAAAGAATATAATATATGTAAAATGAAAGCATATGTATTAAATATTGCAGAAAGGTGTGAGAATATGACAACAATTAGTTTGCGTATGGATGATGAGATGAAAAAGGAACTGGATGAAATGTGTGAAGCAATGGGAATGAATATTTCCACATTTTATATGGTGTATACGAAAAAGGCATTGAGAGAACGGAAAATTCCGTTTGAAATTGAAGCACCACAGGATCCATTCTATTCGAAAACCAATCTGGAACACATTCGGGAATCCGATCGCCAGATCAAAGAGGGGAAGGTTGTGGTAAAAACGATGGAAGAACTCTGTGATAAATAATGGAATACGAAAATAAAGAAGCAAAGAAATTTGTTCAATGGTTTCTGTTGTGCAGTGTTATAATTTTACTTTTTACAGGAACTGTGACCACGTTGGTGGTTCGGAACTACAGGGCGCGGGAAAATGAGGCAGTAACTGCAATGCTTGGCATCGTACTGAAAAACGATGGCAGTGACACAGAGGAATCCAGACAGGAAAAAATCTCAGAGTGCATGCGCATGTTAGAGCACCCGCATGCATATCAGAAATCCCATCAGAAAGAGATAAAAGAAGCAGAAAAAATCCTGCAAAGTTATGGCATATCAGGGGCGGAACCGGTGATTGCCGGAACAAAAACCATGGAACGCAGGATTCTTTTGAGGACGCTTGGCGGTGTGCTGCTGGCGGAACTTGCAGCCGGAGGTCTGTTTTTCATTTATCAGAAACGGCGGAGTCGTAAACTTGCGGAACTGTCGGATTACATGGAAGAAATCGTCCGTGGTCATTATGATCTGGCACTGGCGGACAACACGGAGGATGAACTAAGCCATCTGAAAAACCAGCTTTACAAGATCACGCTGTTTCTAAAAGAAGAATCCGACCACGCAAAAGAGAAAAAGACCGCGCTTGCAGAATCGGTTGCGGACATTTCCCACCAGTTGAAAACACCGCTTACTTCAGCATCCATTCTGCTGGATAACCTCAATGAAAATGAGCAGATGCCGCCGGAAACCCGCAGGCGTTTTCTGCGCGAAGTCTCCCGGCAGATTTATTCCATGAACTGGATGATCGTAGCTATGTTAAAACTGTCCCGGCTGGATGCGGGAATGGTTGCACTGAAAAAAGAGCCATTTTCCGTCAACCAGATGCTTACGGAGGCAATCGATCATCTGGAAATTTTTGCGGAACTGAAAGGCGTAAAAATCCGCGTTTGCGGCATGGAAGCACAGGTGCTGCGGGTGGGCGATTTGGACTGGAACCGCGAAGCGGTACAAAACATTCTGAAAAATGCCATTGAGCACAGCAAAAAGGGCGAAACCGTGACGGTAACGCTTTCGGATAATGCAGTTTATACGTCTGTCTCCATAGCAAATCCGGGGGCACCGATCACAAAAGAAAAGATAAAGAAAATTTTTGAACGCTATTACAGTGCCGCAAACGATGGAAGCAGCAATATCGGAATCGGACTGCCCCTTGCAAAAGCCATTCTTGAAAAACAAAATGCTTATCTGAGTGTTGAATCCGAAAATGGATACAACGTTTTTATCATAAAATACTTAAAATAACCTGACAAATTTGAAAAATGTCACGGAGATGTCACCTGCCATCCGTAAGATGAAACCTGTAGAGGAGGAAAGAACACAATGGAAATTTTAAGAGCAGAACATCTTACGAAGATCTATGGCAAAGGCAATACAAGTGTGACCGCAGTCAATGATCTGTCTCTTTCCGTCGCACAGGGCGAATTTGTGGCAGTTGTCGGCAGTTCCGGAAGCGGAAAATCGACACTGCTTCATATGTTAGGCGGCGTGGATCAGCCTACGGAGGGGAAAGTCTGGATACAGGGAGAAGACATCTACACGCTGAGCACGGAAAAACTGGCAATTTTCCGGCGCAGGCAGATCGGTCTGATCTATCAGTTTTTCAACCTGATCCCGACATTAAATGTGGAGGAAAACATTACACTGCCGTGTGAACTTGACGGACAGACGGTGGATAAAAAGCGTCTGGATAAACTGATCGATGAGCTGGGACTTAACGGAAGAAAAACGCATCTTCCGGAAGAACTCTCCGGCGGACAGCAGCAGCGCGTATCCATCGGGCGGGCACTGATCAACCGTCCGGCAATTGTTCTGGCAGATGAACCAACCGGAAATCTGGATAAAAAGAACAGTGACGAGATCGTTGAGCTGCTGCGCAGAGCGAATCAGGAATACAGACAGACCATCATCATGATCACGCATAATCTCGAGATCGCAAAGACCGCCGACCGTGTGATTGTCATTGAAGATGGAAAAATCATAAGGGAGGGATAGGCATGGTTACTTCCATTATGAAAAAACGGACAATCCGTGAGCGAAAGAAAAACAGACGGCAGACCATTGCCGTGTGGATCACAACCTGCATTGCCACGGCGTTGTTTGCCGCAATTTTTTCCTTTGCTTCGTCCTGTCAGGCGGGACTGATCGAATATGCAAAGGATTTAAGCGGAGATTATGACTATGTATTTTACGATGTGCCGCGTGAGGAGGCGGATCACATTGTAAATAACCGCAAGGTTGCGACCGCATACCAGAGTGTCGGGCTGGGGTATGCAAAGCTTTCCGGCAGTAAAAATCCCGATAAACCGTATGTGTATCTGACCGCAATGGACAATCGGGCCATGCAGAAAAATGCCCTGCATCTGATCAAGGGACGTATGCCCAAAAACGATCATGAGATTTTGCTTTCCCGGCATATGATGACGAACGGTGGTGTGGAATATCGTGTGGGGGATACGATCACACTGGACATTTCCGAACGTGAGGATAAGAACGGGAATGTACTGACACAGTCGAGTGGTTACCGAACGGGAGAAAAACTGAAAAAGAAATTAACGGCATCTTTTCAGGTGGTTGGCATTGTGCAGCGTCCGAACTTTGGATTTGAGGAGTGGACAGCACCGGGCTACAGTGTAATTACATATCTGAATCCAAAGGGAGATAATATCCCGGAAAAGTACATGCAGCGCACGGATATTTATTGCAAGTACACGAAAGCAGGGCTGCGTGACCGGGCACAGACGACAGCGGATATTGTGGGTGTTACACTTACCCCCGGCGTACAGAAATTTCCGTTTATCAAAGATGAACGCATCACAAACCGCCAGATTAATGATCTGATGGAGAGGTCTCCGTACCGGTTTTATGAAAACTGGGGGCTGATAAGATTTGAGCGCATGGATATCGGCCAGTCGGCGTATCACATGCTCTATCTTGCAGTTGCGGTCACAAATGTTATCATTCTGGCAGCGGCGGTAAGCTGCATCGGTAGTAGCTTTGCTATTTCCATGGAGGAAAAGCGAAAGAGTTACGGCATGCTTGCCTCGGTCGGTGCCACACCGCGGCAGATTCGGCAAAGTGTGTATTACGAGGCATTTCTGACAGGGCGCACCGCAATTCCCCTGGGAACTGTGCTGGGACTGCTGCTTTCGACAGGTGGGATTTATGCCATCAAAGAGCTGTTGGATGGGCAGAATACTGTACAGTATCTGCATGTTCATGTGGCATGGCAGATGCTTATCGCCGGTATCTTACTTTCGGCTGTCACTCTTGTTCTTTCCGCGCGCCGTCCGGCAAAACAGGCGGCAAAAAGTTCTCCGGTTGCGGCAATGCGCGGGCAGGCAAAGAAAAGCCGCCGGGCAAAAAAACGGACGATCACGGCTGCAATCGCAGGATGTACGGCGCTTTTTATTCTGGTATCCTATTTTATGGGAGTACAGACGATTTCGGTAGGACAAAGCAACCATATGTTTGACGATCATGCCAATGTTTCGGTGGATGTGCAGGGAAGCTGGGAGGCAAACCGGTCTGCGGTTTTGCAGAGCACAAAGGAAAAAAGCGTCACGGAAGCGGCAGTCCTGCGGACGGCGGCATATATGGTGAATACGAAAGAGGTACCGTATACACAGACGCATATCCGACGAAATGGAGCGCCGGATCTTAAACATGAGACGACCGCAGTGATCCAGGTACTGGCAGTCGGAGAAACAGCGTACCGCAATTACCTGAAAGAACTGGGACTTTCCTATGAAACGGCAAAAGATTGTGCGATATTTTACAATGCGTATGCCGGGTACTGGGATGGAAAGGAAACCACATGGAAGGTGACAGATTACAAACCAGGCGACTGGATCAGGGGACAGTTCTGCCACGAAGAACAGATGGAGAAAACACCGGACATGACCGATCAGATGCAGATCGCAGCAGTCACAACCAGGCGGCCGTTTGGTGTCGATACGTCGCAGAGCTATACAGACTCCGGAACCATCATTGTCAGTGATGCATGGCTTGACGCCCACGATCCGCAGGGCGGTGCAAAAATTACCGTAAAATACGCCAGTACCGATCCGGGAACGCTCACACAGGCACTGGAAAAAACCTATGATTTTTATCCGGAGGAAATCCGAAACCGCGATCTGCAGAACCGGGAAAACAATATGCTGTTGTTTGTAGATGGAATTGCACTCTATGGATTTTTGCTTGCAGTGCTTTTAATCGGTGTGACGAACATCTGTAATACGGTGCTGACCGATCTGTGGCAGCGGAGACGGGAATTTGTCATTCTGCGCTCGGTCGGCATGACACCGAAGCAGGAGAAACAGATGCTTGCAAAAGAGTTTTTCGGATATGGAAGGAATGGCATTGCTATAGGGCTTGTCATTGGAGGCTGTGCGTCTGCATTGTATTACAGGATCTTTGCCTCTGGTGTGCAGGGCGCGTTATGGTTTTGTGTTGCGGCAACTGTAGTGATTATGGTTGGACTCTTGGTGTTGTTTGCCGGCATGATAAGGTATGCAATGATGAAAAAATAAGGACATGATTTTAGGAAGATAGGTTTTCTGTGAACAGAGAAAATTCTAATATCTGCGTCCAAATAATGCGTTCTAATAATTTTCAAGTTTCGGTTGAACATTCATATAGAACTCTTTATAATAAAAAA
>ENA-ORUI01003203-ORUI01003203.1-human-gut-metagenome-genome-assembly--contig:-NODE-3203-length-12159-cov-8.030651_pt1 | contig 12159 bp, 9 predicted proteins | sample MGYA00242078_ERZ509205 | MGnify/ENA primary metagenome ERZ509205 (study PRJEB26280, sample SAMEA2338828) | human gut metagenome | biome: human gut; feature: human-associated habitat; material: faeces... | reverse complement strand
TCGCGCTCTGATTTTTTCAGCGCCGCGTATTCTTCTTTCGACAGCTTCGGCTGCTCCTGTACCGGCTCTGCCTCAGCCGGGCCTTTCATCAGTTTTGTCAGATCCACTCTGCGTCATCTCCCCTTCTGTTTTTTCCTGTTTTTCGATGGACGCCGGCGCTGCGGCGGCCTGCGTTCCGCCGCTTTTTTCTGTGCCTGCTGCAGCTTTGTTGCAGCCTGCCGGAATTTTTCACTTTCATGGTCGCTTCGCACAAAAGCTTTGACCACGCGGATTCCCACCAAATCCTCCTGTACCGACGCATTCATGCTGTCATACTGATCCAGCCAGCCTTCTGTTACAAATTTAAACCCTGCACGCTCAAGCCCTTGTGCAATCGAAATGTTTTCACGTACATTTACATCACCGGATCCTGTTCCACCTTTGATCGTATGTCTTGCTCCTGTTCCGAATAATGCAATCTTCTTTGTACCAGCCTGAAGTGGGAGGACTCCGTCATTTTCCAAAATTACCATACACTCGCCTGCGAGGCGGCGCACTTCTTCCTGATGTTCTATCTCATAATTCTGTATTTCATCTGTTTTTAACGCATCTATCTGTGTCATATACAATTCCTCTTTTCTGTCGATTATTATAATTGTAATAATAGAAACGTCAAATGTCCACCCCCTAAAAAATGTTCTTTTTTACGCTGTCCTCTCGCCTTTTATTATTTTTGTTAACATCTACCATACCAATCGATTATCTTCCGGAAATATTGATAATTTTCAATAAGTTTTTTCTCTTTTCAGGTTGCGTGTGAAAGTTTTTATGGTATAATTATTCGTATGAACATAGGTGTCAGGTTTCGCTATTTCCTGATACCTTTTTCAAATTTGACTAAAGGAAAGAGGGATATTTTATGCAGTCAAACATTATTGTAACCGCTGTCGTTGTTATTTATCTTCTTGTTATGTTATTGATCGGTTATCTGTCATCCAAGAAGATTGAATCCAACACAGACTTCGTTGTTGCCGGAAGACGACTCGGACCGTTTTTAATGGCCGGAACTCTTGCTGCTACTGAGATTGGTGGAGGAAGTTCTCTCGGTGTTGTTCAGCAGGGTATGGAAAGTCACGGACTCAGTGCCGCATGGTACATTATCACAATGGGATTCGCTTTTGTGATTCTTACATTCCTTGCACCAAAATTCCGTGCTGCGATGGTTAAAACTGTTCCTGAATATTTCCGCCGTCGTTATGGAAAACCTTCAGGAATCATTACATCTTTGATCATGTTCGTTCCATTGATCGGACTGACAGCCGGACAGTTTATCGCATCATCCGTTATTCTGTCTACTATGCTGAATCTGAATTATAAAACAGCCGTTCTGATCGTAGGTGTCGTTGTAACAATTTATGCGATCATGGGTGGTCTTTGGAGTGTTACACTTACTGACTTTGTTCAGGTATTCCTGATCGTGATTGGAATGATCATCGCACTTCCATTTGGAATGAATCTTGCCGGTGGATGGGACAATGTTGTAGCTAATGTTCCTGCTGAAACATTTGACATGTTTAAAGGTTATAATGTAATGGATGTTATCAGTTTAACAATCATGTATGTTGCTACATTTACTGTAGGACAGGAAGCTGTATCCAGATATTACGCTGCAAGAGACGGAAAAGCAGCAAGACAGGGATCTGTCCTTGCTGCGATCGTAAACTTTATCTACGCTTTTGTTCCGACACTTATGGGAATCATCGTACTTGCACTGATCAACATGGGCAAATTCAATGCTGCGGACTTCCAGGATGTTGGTGCCCGTTATGCACTTCCGGTTCTTGCTATGGAAGCAATGCCGGCAATTATCTGCGGATTGTTATTTGCAGGTATCGTATCTGCCACAATGTCAAGTGCTGACTCAGACCTTCTTGGTGCCGGATCAATCTTTGCAAATGATATTTACAAGATTGTGATTAAGCCTAGCGCATCTGATAAAGAGATCATGATCGTAACTCGTGTTACAATGGCAGCTGTAGGTGTTTTTGCTACTCTGATTGCATTATTTAATACTTCAAGTATTGTTACAATCCTGATGTTTGCCTTCACCCTTCGTGCCGCAGGTTCTTTCTTCCCATATGTTCTCGGACATTACTGGAAAGGAGCTTCCCAGGCAGGAACCATGGCTTCTCTGATCGCCGGAACTATTGTTGTAGTATATCTGGAGCATGTTTCCAAAGGAAATCTGTTCGGTCTGCACTTCAATCAGCCGATCGTACCTGGACTGGTTGCTGCGTTGATCGCATTCCTTATCTTCTCACTGGTTATGCCTCCAAAGAAGCAGACAACAGAGCTTGCACCTGAAGAGTAATTTTCAGGAATCATATACCAGACATAAATCTATAAATATACTAAAACTTCTTTTTAAAAAATAGCAGATATAAGAAACAGCAAGGCTACTGCCAAAAGCATTATTATTAAAATGCTTTCCCGACAGTAACCCTGCTGTTTCTATTTTTGTTTGGATTTCTCTTTTTGTTCAGATTTCTCTTCTTATTTAAATTACTTTATGCTCCAGCCATTTTCTGCTGTGGAATCGCCAGGTGAAAATAATACTTCTGACCGTCCAGTCCGCAAACATTCCGATCCATACTCCCATCGGGCCAAATCCCATTACACGGATCAGAAATACACACAGGCAGAATCTGCATGCCCACATTGTACAGCAGGATGTAATCATGGAAAATTTTGCATCTCCTGCTGCTCTCAATCCATATGCCGGAACAAATGACATAACCCATATAAGTGGCTTTACAATCGTGATCCACATTACCATATGGAAACACATCTTCGCACTCTCCGGTTCCATACCGCCGAGAATCGTAATTGGTTTCGTCAGTACAAAAACAATCACACAGCTCGCAGCCATAACGATCTCAGCAATCACGCAAAGCTTTTTGATGTAATAAACTGCCTCATCCTTCCGGTCAGCTCCCAGACATTGACCTACAATTGTCATCAATCCGATTCCGACTCCGATACCACCGATTCCGTTCAGATTCTCCAGAATGTTCGTCATTGCCTGCGCAGCGATTGCTGTTGTTCCAAGTGTTGATACTGTGGACTGAATCGCCAACTTTCCTAACTGGAACATACTGTTCTCCACACCGGATGGAATTCCGATTCCAAGGATCCTGCGGATCATTCTCCAGTCTGGACGGATTTTCAGATAATCTCGTACCACAATTGGCTGACGATCCAGACGAAGCTCTGCCAATACTACAACCGCACAGAAAATACGTGAAATCAAAGTTGCCAGTGCAGCTCCCGCGACTCCCATATGGAAGCCCCAGATCATAATTGCATTTCCGACAATATTCATCACGTTTGATACCATTGAGATGAGCATCGGATCTCTCGTGTTCTCCTGTGCCCTGAAGATCGATGCCGCTGCATCATACGCCGCAATAAACGGAAATGATAATGCAGTGTAGAAGAAATAGATTTCAGATGCTCTCATAACATCTGCTTCAACTGCTCCAAAAATCAGGTGAAGTAACGGTTTCTGAAAAATAAGACAAAATGCGCTGACAGCTACTGATATAAGAGTGATGATAAATAGTACCTGTCGTGCAGACTCATTTGCCCGTTCTTTATTCCCCTGTCCAATGTACTGGGCGCAGACGATCGCACCTCCGGCTGCCAATGCGGAAAATGCCTGAATCACCAATATGTTAATGGAATCCACGAGCGATACCGCTGAGATTGCCGCGGATCCTACATTACTAACCATCATCGTATCCGCGGTACCCATGATGGAATTCAATAACTGTTCCAGTATGATTGGTACTAAAAGAGCACGGATCATCTTGTTGCTGAACATATGTTGTTGATTTATGTTCGCGTTCATTTATACTCCCCCTGATCTTGTTACTACTTAGATTGTCTTTTTACATTACGACTTAGTATACACCCGGCGAATGTAAAATTTCTATACTTTAACCTGTTTCTATTTGAGTACAATTAAATAGAACTAGAAAAAAGATCTTCATGCCAGACATTTTAAGTCTGCATGAAGATCTTGTCTCTTACTCTTTATTAACTATTCTGCTTATTCCAGAATGGTTGTCTCCTCAACTTTATCTGCCTAAGCTTCTTTCTTCTCTGTAAGCTTTTTAATTCCCTGAATTGCTACGATTACTCCAAGGATAAGAAGCAGAACAGCAAAGATCAGCTGTAATGTATTTCCAAGGCTCAGACCTGTTGTCATAAACTGACCTCCCAGTTTACAGATTGTCATTCCAAGTGCTGTAAATGTTACCGCCATCATAAAGATCATTGGAATCCAAAGCATTGCTCCCTGACGTTTTGTCTTCTTAAGGAATACTGCACATGCAATCAGTGCAAGTACTGACAGAAGCTGGTTTGCTGATCCAAACAGTGGCCATACATTGCTGTATCCGCCAAGTGTTAATAAGTATCCGAAGAATAATGTGATCACAGTAGCAAAATACTTGTTGGTAAGCACACGCTGTACCGGAGTCATAGTTGCCGGATCAGTAGAATCTCCATAGAATAATTCCTGGAAAGACATACGTCCGATTCTGGCAACGGAGTCAAGTGATGTCAGTGCAAGTGCAGATACACACATGGTCATAAATACAGTTGCAACGGTAACAGGGACACCAAGTTTTTCAAGGAATCCTGCGACACCGGAGGAGAAGATGGAGAATGGAGTTCCATCCGGTTTTGTTCCGTTTACGGCGACTGCGCCGACAACAACTAAGGAGACGATACCGAGTAAGGATTCTACGACCATGGCACCATAACCGACCATAGGCATATCTTTTTCGCTGCTGATCGTCTTAGAGGATGTTCCGGAAGATACCAGACTGTGGAAACCGGAAACAGCACCGCAGGCAATGGTTACGAAAAGCGTCGGGAACAAAGTGCTTGTGCCGGTTGCTCCTGTGATGGAGAAACCATTAAAGGCATTTAACTTCATAGCCGGATGAGCAACAATGACTCCGGCAACTGCACCAACAATCATACCTAAAAGCATGAATGTTGTCATATAATCTCTTGGCTGCATGAGAAGCCACATCGGAAGTACGGAAGCCAAAAACAGATAAGCCATAACGATGTAAATCCAGGCATCTTTGCTTGCGTAAATCGGAAAATGCATACCAACGGCAAACATAACAACAAGTAAACCAATAGCAACGAGTGCTTTTACAATCTCATTCATTTTGCCAACGCTTTTCTGAATGATTCCAAAGACGATGGCAACAACGATGAACAACATGGAAATGGAAGCGGCAGCAGAGTCAGCATATGCTTTTGCAGTACCGGTGATTCCTTCTCCTTTGCCAACGAATGTTCCGGCAACCATGTCGGTGAAAGCGGCAATTACTAATAAAGTAAATAACCAGCAAAACAGCATGAACAATTTTCTACCGGTTTTACCTATGTATTTTTCAATAATCATACCCATCGATTTTCCTTCATTCTTAACCGATGCGTAAAGAGCACCAAAGTCCTGTACGGCACCGAAGAACAATCCGCCGACAATCAGCCACAGAAGAACCGGTACCCAGCCGAATACGGAAGCGAGGATAGGACCCGTGACAGGGCCGGCACCTGCAATCGATGAAAACTGGTGGGAAAATACAGTGAACTTGGAAGATGGTACATAATCCTGTCCGTCTTCTTTGGTGTAGGCCGGTGTTTTTGCTTTTGGATCAAGCCCCCATTTTTTGGCGAGCCATCGACCATACAGAAGATAACCGGCACCCAGTGCAACAATACCAATTAATACAATTACTAATCCATTCATAAGAATTCCTCCATTCTCTCTGCTCAAAAGAGCTATATTGTATGATACGGAAGCGGCAATAAAAAAAGACCCCGTCCTCTAATGTACTTTTCATACATCGAAAGACGAAAGTCTGAAACTTCCGCGATACCACTTTGTTTGCCGCCTGCGGCGACCGCTCAGTCCTATCTTTGATATCACTATCAGCAATAAGATTTTCGATAACGGGAAAACCGGTGATACTTACTCGCTTTAAAAGTTTTCGGTATACTGCTCGCAGAGGATAACAACATAAATTGCATACCGTCTCGCACCAGCCGACGGCTCTCTGAAATGCTTCCGTATGCAGATCTTGTTCTGCTCATCGAATTTCACTTTCTGTTCGATAGCAACAATACCACTCTGCTTTTATATTGTCAATAACTTTCTTTTCACATTTTCTTGATCTTTTTTATCATTTTCCCTTTTTGTCGGCAATCAGGGGTTTGATGGCAGAATAAATCTCACTGGTGCGCTTGCTGTCCTTGAACTCCTTATTTAGGGCATTGTTGATACCCTGCTTGGTCTTGTACTGGCGGATGAACTTTACCACCTGCGGGACGATGGTCTGATCTGTAAGGACCTTTTCGACTGCTAAAGTCAGTTCATCCGGTTCCTCCGCAGGCTTCTTTTCTGCAGGTTTCTTCTCTGCGGGTTTCTTCTCAGTAGGCTTCTTCTCTGCAGCTTTCTTTTCCGCGGTCTTATCATCTGTCTTTGCAACACTCTTCTTTCTCGTGTTGCTCTTTTTCCTTGAAGGCTTCTTCACGGGTTGTGCAGACTCGTCCACCGTCTCAGGCTCCGCGGGTTCCTCGGGTGCATCCGCCTTCTCAGTCTCCGACTGTACGGGTTCTTGGGTCTCTTTCACCGGCTCCGGCTGTGTGGGCTCTTCGAGTGCATCTGCCTTCTCCGGCTCCGGCTGTGCGGACTCTTTGGTCTCTTCCGCCGGCTCTGGCTGTATGGGCTGCGGCTGCTCTGCCACATCCTCTGCAGTGGTAACGACTGTTTCTGCCTCATTTTCCTCTTCTGTCAGAAGATTCTGCTCTGCCACAGGATTCTTCCCCCATAAGAGGTTACGGATGATCCGCACGGGAACTCCCTGCGCCTTCCAGTACACCATGAGGCTGGTGAAGCCATTGTCCTTGGTCACGATAAAATAATTCGGGTGTATCCCCTCCCTCTGCTGTTCGCAGATCAGATATCCCAGATAGGTTGCCAGCTGGAAATCCAGTGCATTCTTGGTACCCACCGCTACTTTGTGGTAAATGATGTTTGCCTTCGTCTCATTTAATTTCCGATGCAGGTCAAAGGTCATGCTGTCAGCATTATCGCTGTAGAAAATACAGACAGTATCTTCCTCCGTCAAAAGCTCCACGCCTTCCATGCCACGGCTTTTTACATTTTCGAAATCAATCAGATAATATGCCATTACGTTTCCTCCATGCTCGTTGTCCCACTGCCTTCTGTATCCACGGACTTCTCTGTCTGTTCCTCTTCTGTCACCGTCATCTCCACAGCATCCGTCTGTTCTGTCTGTTCAGAAGTCTCTGTATCTCCCATGGGATCTGCCGCTGTTGATGTCTTAGTATCCTCAAGAATTTCCGGCGGCTCCTGCTTTTTCTTCGGAAGCTTTTCGCGGATACTCTCTTTCCAGCCGGAGAATACTTCCTTTGTCCGCTTTTTCCATTCTCTTCTCTTCGCTGCACGCTTCTGTCTGGCTTCTTCCTTTAATTCCAGCTTTTCCTGCTTTTTCGCCTGCTTCGCCAGTGCTTTTTCTTCCAGTTCCACTTCCTTGATGGCAGCCTTTTCGATATCACGGATGTAACGATTGGCCTTTTTATGATTCTTACGATCCAGTCGGTAAGGGTCATACAGGAAATAGGACACCGCTCCCAGCAGCAGAAGCACCACTCCGGCTATCGTAAGCGCCGGTACGATAAGAGCATACTCTGTAAATCCCAGTTCATAGCACACAAACACGATCAGCATCGCCGGGAACAAGAGCAGATACAGAATCCTCGTCAGGACATCCAATATTGCATGCTGTCTCTTCCCATTGTTCAGCAGCGTTCCCTCGATGGCTGTATAAAAAGCCATGAAAATACATAATTCCGAGCCGAAACCATGGAGATATCCACAGATTCCGGTCAAGATCAGCGACAGAAAAAACATGCCGAACGCTGTTCCCCGATACAGGGCATAGCGGTATTCCGTCATTCCCTGCAGCTTGTCCTCACTGATGCCGTGCATCTGGTAGACATCCTTGCGGATCAGGCGTTCAAACTCCTCGTTATACCGCTGTTCCTCTCTGGTGTTGCGCAGATGGTCTTCCACCGCCTTGCTCATCTGTTCAATATATTCCTGCTCCTTGCGGATGCGCTTAGTCCGAAGCTGCTCCATCTCGTTCTGGCGTCTTACTTCCTCTTCCAGCTTACGTACTTTGCCGATCCTGGGATTTTTCACCGTGATCTCCGAAGGTTCCGGGAGCACTGTGCTTTCTTTTTTTTCCTGTTCTTCCTGCTCTTCCTGTTCTTCCATTTTGGGGTCCTCTTTCTGTGTGTGATCCGTTAGTCCTATTATAATTTTTCCCACGCAGAAAAACAACCTTTAGTTCCCCTTTTCTTCCGTTTTCTCCCAGCCTGCCTTCAAATGCAGTTCCAACGGAGCGTTATAATCCGGTTCTCCGCCTTTTTGTGCAAAAAAGCGGGATGCAGGCAGGGTCTCCACCCGTATGTCTCCCTCATCCGTTGCGAGATACCAGCCTGCGAAATGATACCCTTCCCGTTCCGGAGTCGGATATCCACACAAATACACTGTTCCGCCGGAATATTTCGGTGTCAGTGCATTATACGTCTGCGATGGTTGTCCTGCAATCGTTCCTCCATTGGCATCCAATACCATAATCATCTGCCATGCAGCAGGATCCTGCGAGTTCCACACCGCGTGAATATCCACACTGCGATTGCCTTCCTCATCCGGTTTGATCCTGGCTGCATCCTCTGCGGTAAAGCTTTCCGTAAGCAGACTCCACTTCGGATAGGTATCCTTCTCACCTGAAAAATGTGCCGCCCATCCCAGGAATGCAAAGCCTTCCGGCGTCTCCGGCTGCGGCAGAGCGATCACTTCTCCGGCAAGGAGCTGTTCTATGGTGATTTCTCCTTCTTCCAGGATTCTCTCCCAGGCGTCAGCAGTGGGATTGGCCAGGTGCGTCTCATTATAGATCTTGTAATATAAGATGCCGCCTTCCAGAGGATACTGTTTTTCGATAGGTTCTGACGTTTCTGCTATTGCGACATCTGTTTCTGGTTCTGTTGTCGCGGACTGTACATGGTCATTTTCCCTGCCGTCCCGATTCTCTACGTTTTCATCAGGTACCTGCACCTCCTCCGTTGTCTGTGCCGGTATTTTCGTCTGATCTTCCTCAGTTCCATACACGCCGCAACCAAGCAGTACACAAGCTGCCAGCATACAGAGTATGCGCATTACTTTTCGCTTCCGACTTTCACTGTGTTCCGGTACCCCTTTTTCCACAGGTTGTTTACTCTGCAGATATTCGTCCGGCAGCGACGGATATTCTGGGGCTATGGAATCCGGCGGGAGTGTCTGGTATTCCGGTAGTATATTGTTTTCCTGTTTCTGCATTTTATTTATCCTATGATATTTATGATCTTCTTTGATCTTCATTTTCTCTTTTATTACCGGATCCACCCATTATTTATTATGCACATCCAGCTGCGGGAAGGGGCACTCCACGCCCAACTTCCGAAATCCCAGCAGCAGATCGTGATTCAGAATACGCATGCCGGAATAGATATTTTTCTCCGAGACTTCCACTACGAACCGGAGCAATACTCCGGAATCCTGCAATGCCTGCACTCCTACATACACAGGAACTTTTTTCATAGTATCTTCATGTGCCTTGTAGATTGACTCAAGGAGTTTCGGCAGTTCACTTTCCAGCTTTTCAAGATCCGTTTCATAAGGGATGCTGATATCGCAGACAGCCTTGGAATAATTGTCGGAGCGGTTCAGGATATTTTTCATTTCGGAATTATTGATGATCTTCACATTGTCACCGGTATCCGTGATACAGGTGGTGCGGATGCCGATGCTCGTCACAGTTCCACGGAAACCGTTCACCTCCACGATGTCTCCCACATTATACTGATTCTCCAGCAGCATAAAAGTTCCTGTCACCACATCCGCGATCAGACTCTCCGCGCTGAAGCCGACGATCAGAGCCAATACTCCGACACTGGCAATGATGGTAGTCATGTTAACTCCGAGGATCGTCAGTCCTGCGCACAGGATCACCAGAAACGCAATATATTTTGTCAGACTGGATAACAGAGAGAGCACAGACCTGGCTCTGTGATTCGCCGGTTTGATCAGCCCCAGGATCCATACGATCAGACTTTTTAAGAACAATACCCCGAAGATCAAAAGCAATAATTTACAGACTGCAACTGCATTGACCGTAAATATCCTCCCCAATTCCTCTGTCTGAATCTGTCCGGTTCCCAGCGCGATTCCCATAATAAGTACTAAAAGCACTGCATACACGATTATTTTTTTCACATTTTTCTTCTTATCTTTGTCTTCCATTTTTCCTTTGTTTTCCTCCTTTGCAAACTGCTTTTTGATGGTTCATTTTATCATTTTTGCGGAGCAAAACACAGTTGACAAATGTCTCATTATTGTAATATGTGACTATTTCACAAACATAGTAATGATTCCTATTATTATATTTGTTACTTTATTCCATTTTCTTTTTTCAGGAAAAGAGATATACTATATACAGAAACAAGGAACTGTTTCCATTAACCACAACGTAAAAGAAAGGATGATAGATTATGGCAAAATTATATACAATTACTTTAAACGGTGTTACAGAAGATACTTACAACAAGGCAACGGATTACATTCAGGCAAATGCCCTGCGCCTGAACTATCGCCCGGCTGCTTCCACCATTGATGCGGAATTTCCGGATGACATTGATCCTGCGAAAGCTCCGGAGCTTGCTGATGCTGTGATCCGCGAGGTGCATCAGACTTTGTAATTTACTTTTTTCATTTTCCCAGAGCTGCAAAAGTCCGTCGATGCCTTAATGCACCGACGGACTTTTTCTCATTTCTATACATGATTGTTACCGGGGATACAACCCCTTTCTTCTGATGATCGGATCTAACGGACGGTCTCAGTCTCCCACTCTATGACAGTTCCACTGGATGCATCGATTGTAAAGTCATATTCCGTTCCGCCATAGATGATCTTGCCTTCGTATTCCGGACGTCCATCGTCATAATCGAATTCCCATTCGTAGATGTCCTTTTCCGTTGCACCGCTTACACTGCCAAGTGCTGTCTGCTTCGCATCTGCCTCACTGACAGTAACGTTACTGCTATTGCTGCCACTCCATCCGGATGTTTTTTCATCGTATCCGGAACTTAAAATCTCACCGGTATCCACGGCTATTTCATAGTCGTACTTCTTACCGCCTGCGTACCATTCAATTTCATACACCTGGCGTCTGCCTTCATAGTCCAGCCTGGACTTGGTGATCGTCGCATCCGTTGCCTTCACCCCTGCGTGCTCAAGAGCTATCTTCTGTGCTGTTTCTTCGTCCACTGTCCCAGTTACGGTCTGTGCCGGAGTTGTGTCAGAAGCAGCAGCGGGGGCTGTCGCCTCCGTCTGTGCCTGGGTATCGACGGCATTCTTATCCCTGCTGCTCATTTCCATGACTGCACCTGTTTCTGCGTTAACCGTGTAGGCATAGGCATAATCGCCCGAAGTAAACTCAACCTTATAACAGGACGTCCCTGCTACTTCATTCAGGGTCGTCGCTGAGATCGCTGCATTCTCCGCTGCAATATTGGCTGCCTTTAACGCTACCTCCTGTGCCGCTTCCATGCTGATCAGCTGTGCCTGGCTGCTTGCCTGCTGATTCGTTACTGCATTACCGCCACATCCGGTCATAGCCACCGCCAGGGACAGTGCTGCGCCGGTTAAAATCAACTTACGTTTCATCATCTATCTTTACCTCCTTCAATTCAAATTGAATTGCGTAGATTGTAGCAGACAGCCATTTTTTGTGTCAATAGACGATTTTTAATTTTTCTATTAAATTTTCATGTAATCTATACTTCATGCGCTACGGTTTATCAGTTGATCAGCTCACTCTCCAGATTCTGAAGCATCATATCCTGAAATTCTGCATATTTTTTTAATTTGTCCTTCTGTGCATCCAAGCTGTAACCATCCACCTGAATTACTGTTGATACACGAGTATATATGTAGCATTTTGTTTTCTTTTTCAATACATTCACTC
>ENA-ORUI01003195-ORUI01003195.1-human-gut-metagenome-genome-assembly--contig:-NODE-3195-length-12183-cov-3.393717_pt1 | contig 12183 bp, 8 predicted proteins | sample MGYA00242078_ERZ509205 | MGnify/ENA primary metagenome ERZ509205 (study PRJEB26280, sample SAMEA2338828) | human gut metagenome | biome: human gut; feature: human-associated habitat; material: faeces... | reverse complement strand
GTTCTTCATTAAAATATCAGTTAATCGATTCTGAGACAGAGAATGTACTTGCAAAAGGACTTTGTGAGAGAATTGGAATCGACGGACGTCTGACATATCAGCCGGCTGGCGGAGAAAAAGAGAAATCTGATCTGGCTATGCCAACTCATACAGAAGCAATTCAGTTTGTAATTGATGCTCTGACAAATGAGAAGACAGGAGTTGTTAAGAGCCTTGATGAGATCGGAGCAGTTGGACACCGTCTCGTACATGGTGGAGAGAAGTTTGCTTCATCTGTAGTAATCACAGACGAAGTAAAAAAAGCAGTAGAAGAGTGTAATGATCTTGCACCGCTTCATAACCCGGCAAACTTGATCGGTGTTGCAGCATGTGAGAAACTGATGCCAGGAACACCTATGGTTGCAGTATTTGATACAGCTTTCCATCAGACAATGCCGGAGAAGGCTTATATGTATGGACTTCCATATGAGTACTATGAGAAATACAAAGTAAGACGTTACGGTTTCCACGGAACAAGCCACAGCTTCGTATCTAAGAGAGCAGCAGAAGTAATGGGAAAATCTTACGATGAAGTAAAGACAATTGTATGCCACCTCGGAAATGGATCCAGTGTAAGTGCTGTTCTTAACGGAAAATGTGTAGATACTTCTATGGGACTTACTCCACTTGAAGGACTTGTAATGGGAACACGTTCAGGTGATATCGATCCTGCAATCATGGAGTTCATTGCTAAGAAAGAGAACCTTGACATTGAAGGTGTTATGGAAGTACTGAACAAAAAGTCTGGTGTATTTGGAATTTCAGGCGGACTTTCAAGTGACTTCCGTGACCTGACAGACGCTATGAATGCCGGAGATAAGAAAGCTAAGATTGCTATGGATGTATTCTCATACAGAGTAGCAAAATACATCGGATCTTACGCTGCAGCTATGAATGGTGTAGATGACATCGTATTTACAGCTGGTATCGGTGAGAACGATGATTATGTAAGGGAAGAAGTATGTAAATACCTTGGATACCTTGGAGTAGACTTCGATTCAGAAGTGAATGCAGGACTCAGAGGAAAAGAAGCTGAGCTTACAAAAGAAGGATCAAAGGTTAAAGTATTCGTTATTCCTACAAACGAAGAGCTTGCAATCGCCCGTGAGACATTAGCGCTTGTAAAATAATTGAAGAAATCTTAATTTGAGAAAGTGTATACGATAGTGATCTGTAAAGATTATATCGTATATGAGCGCAGGACTGAGGTGCCAAGAGAGCAGTTCAGTCCTGCTTTTGCGCATAGAAGAAACAAAAATGTATCCAATACATTTTGCTCTTCATAATATTTTTGATAGAAATTATAAATATCTGTTGACAAACATTTTTTCCATGATATAATAGTTTAGGTATGAATAGGAGAAATACATTATGTTGATTAACCTATCAGACGTTTTGTCAGACCAGCATAAGACGGTTGAAGAAACTGTGCGGCTGGAGATGGAAGAGATCCGGTTACAATCCGGAACCTACCCCATTATCAGCAAGGAGCCGGTTCATGTTAAAGTAGAGCATATAAGGGGAAAAGAACTGCTCATCACAGCTGAGACCAGATTGAGTGTCATAATTCCATGTGACCGTTGTCTGGAGGATGTGAAACGGGAGTTTGAACTGAATTGTGTGAAACATGTGGACGTAGGCCTCTCCGACGCAGAACTGACAGAGGAGCTGGATGAATCAAACTTTATTGACGGATATCATCTTGACGTGGACAAACTGCTCTTTCATGAGATTTTGTCGAGCTGGCCGACGAAAGTACTTTGCAGGGAAGACTGCAAGGGATTATGCAATGTATGCGGTCAGAATTTAAATACGGGGTCTTGTAACTGTGAAGATACAGGGCTTGATCCGAGAATGTCAGTTGTCCGTGACTTATTTAAGAATTTTAAGGAGGTGTAACCTATGTCAATCTGTCCAAAGAATAAATCTTCAAAAGCAAGAAGAGATAAAAGAAGAGCTAACTGGAAGATGAGCGCACCGAATCTGGTGAAATGCAGCAAGTGCGGCGAGCTTATGATGCCACACCGTGTATGTAAGGCGTGTGGATCTTACAACAAGCGCGAGATCGTTTCAGTTGACTAATGATCAATAAGATATTGAGTGTACTGCGAACAGAACACTTGAGGGCGTAAAAACTTTGTGTTTTACGCCTTTTTTTATTGATTTTTATACTGATATCCAGTAGAATAATTTCAGTAGCGCAAGGAGGAAATGATATGTCAGAGATTACAAGGGTTGCTCTTGATGCCATGGGTGGAGACAATGCACCAAGAGAGATGGTAAAAGGTGCCGTAGAGGCAGTGCGGAAGAGAAAAGATATCAAGGTACTGCTGACAGGTAAGGAAGATGTGATTCGCAAGGAACTCTCCGCTTATACGTATCCTGAGGAGCAGATTGAGATTGTGAATGCTACAGAGGTTATTGAGACGGCAGAACCTCCGGTGAAAGCAATCCGTGGTAAGAAAGATTCATCCATTGTTGTTGCGATGAAGATGGTGAAGAAAGGGGAAGCAGATGCTTTTGTATCTGCAGGAAGTTCAGGAGCTGTTCTTGTTGGAGGACAGGTTCTTGTAGGCAGGATCAAAGGTGTTGAAAGACCACCGCTTGCACCACTGATTCCTACATTAAAAGGTGTTTCACTTTTGATCGATTGTGGAGCTAATGTAGACGCGCGCCCATCTCACCTGGTACAGTTTGCAAAGATGGGATCCATTTATATGGAAAGCGTTATGGGAAAGAAGAATCCGACAGTTGGTATCGTGAATATCGGTGCTGAAGAAGAGAAGGGAAATGCGCTGGTGAAAGAGACATTCCCACTGTTAAAAGAATGTCCTGACATTAATTTCATTGGAAGTGTTGAGGCACGAGATATTCCTTACGGAGCAGCAGATGTCATTGTCTGTGAAGCATTTGCAGGTAATATTATTCTGAAGCTTTATGAGGGTGTTGCAGGAGCACTGCTTAAGAAAGTGAAGAAAGGAATGCTTTCTTCTTTGCGTAGTAAGATAGGGGCACTGCTTGTGAAACCTGCTTTAAAGGGCGTACTGAAAGATTTTGATACAAGTGAGTATGGCGGCGCACCGCTTCTTGGCCTGAACGGACTTGTAGTAAAGACACATGGAAGTTCAAAGTCAAAGGAGGTATGCAACTCAATCATTCAGTGTGTTGCATTTAAGGAGCAGAAGATCAATGAGAAGATAAAAGAGGCAATTCAACAGGAGACCCTGGAAGAAAAGAAAGAAGAGAAAGAAGTCGAATAAGACAGGAGGAGTTTTACAATGACAGAATTTGAAAAACTGCAGGCAATTATTGCGGACGTACTTAATGTTTCACCGGAGACAATCACACCGGATACTACATTCGTAGATGATCTTGGAGCTGACTCTCTGGATATTTTCCAGATCATTATGGGAATTGAAGAAGATTTTGACATCGAGATCGATAACGAAGAGGCAGAGAAGATCACAACAGTGCAGGATGCTGTTGATCAGATCCAGAAAAAGAAGGCTAATGAATAATCAGATAGTGAGATGAAAAAGCCCGTTTGGGCTTTTTCGTTTATTAACACGAAGGAGGCCATTTAAATGGACAGAGTAAAAGAACTGGAACAAAAGATCGGATATGTGTTTAAAGACAAAAGCCTGATTGAACGTGCATTGATGCATAGTTCTTATACAAATGAGAAACATTTGAAGAAATATGAGTGTAATGAACGCCTGGAGTTTCTTGGAGATGCAGTATTGGAATTGGTATCAAGTGCTTATTTATTTAATGAATTTCCAAAGGTATCTGAGGGAGAACTGACAAAGACACGTGCAAGTATGGTATGTGAACCGTCTCTGGCAATTTGTGCAAGAGATATCGGACTTGGAGATTACCTGCTTCTTGGAAAAGGAGAAGAGGCGACCGGTGGAAGAAAAAGAGATTCTATCACATCTGATGCGATGGAAGCATTGATCGGTGCTATCTATCTCGACGGTGGTTTTACTAATGCAAAAGAGTTTATCCATCATTTTATTTTGACAGATTTAGAGGATAAAAAACTCTTTTATGATAGTAAAACGATCTTACAGGAGATCGTGCAGGCGAATATGACGGGGAATGTAAGTTATGAACTGATTGATGAACAGGGACCGGACCATAATAAGATTTTCGAAGTGGAAGCAAGAATCGGGGGAAAAGCCTGGGGACGTGGAAAAGGAAGCTCGAAGAAGTCAGCAGAACAGCAGGCAGCTTATGAGGCAATTCTGAATCTCAGAAAGAAAAAGTAAAGAGGACTTTATGTATTTAAAGAGTATAGAAGTGCAGGGATTCAAATCTTTTGCCAATAAGATTAAATTTGAATTTCATAACGGAATTACAGGTATTGTAGGACCGAATGGAAGTGGTAAGAGTAATGTCGCTGACGCCGTCCGCTGGGTTCTTGGAGAGCAGAGAGTGAAGCAGCTGCGTGGAGGCACCATGCAGGATGTGATTTTCTCGGGAACCGAGAACCGGAAGCCACTTAGTTATGCTTCGGTTGCAATCACATTGGATAATTCAGATCATAAGCTTCCGGTAGAGTACGAAGAAGTCACTGTTACACGTAAATTGTACAGATCCGGAGAGAGTGAGTATCTGATCAATGGTTCAGCCTGCAGACTGAAAGATATCAATGAGATGTTCTATGATACAGGTATCGGTAAAGAAGGCTATTCGATTATCGGTCAGGGACAGATTGATAAGATCTTAAGCGGTAAGCCGGAAGAGAGAAGAGAACTTTTTGATGAGGCCGCCGGAATTGTAAAATATAAGAGAAGAAAGTCCCTTTCTTTGAAAAAGCTGGAGGATGAACGGCAGAATCTTACCCGTGTGAATGATATTCTTGCAGAGCTTGAAAAACAGATCGGTCCTTTGGAAAGACAGTCAGAGACAGCCAGAATCTATCTGAAGATGAAAGAAGAATTAAAAACATATGACATTAATATGTTTTTGCTGGAGGAAGAGCGGCTGCAGGAGCGTATTCGTGAAGTCGGTGGGAAATATGAGATTGCTTCTCAGGAGATGCGGGAATCAAATGCCCGTTATGAGAAGATGAAAGCAGAATACGAGGCAATCGAGGAAGAAGTAGATCATATTGATCTTGCAATTGAAACTGCGAAGAACCAGATGAATGAGACGAATCTTTTAAAGCAACAGCTGGAAGGCCAGATCAATGTCCTGAAAGAGCAGATTAATACAGCCCGTATGAATGATGAGCATTATGATCATCGCCTGAGTACGATCGTCAGTGAGATAGATACAAGGCAGCAGCAGAAAAGAGAGCTTGAAGAAGAGAAGAAAAGAATTTCAGAACAGTTAGAATCAGCCAGTGGACAGGATACGGAAGCACAGAAGAGTTTAATTGAGATTCAGTCAAAGATTGCAGAACACAGTACTGAAATTGAGCAGAAGAAGCGGGAGATCATGGATCTGCTTGGAAATCGTGCTTCAACAAAAGCTAAGATTCAGCATTTTGATACGACGAAAGAACAGATTCAGACACGGAAGGCTGTCGTTGCCAGAAATATTCTTGAGATTTCGACGGTAGCAGAAGGACAGAACAACAGACTTAAGAAGTATGAAGAAGAACTTGGCCAGATCCGTGAGCGCATTCAAACCTATAAGGATAAGATTTCCCTGAACGAACAGGAACTTGGCAAGCTTCAGAATGAGCTGAAAGAGAAGCAGGAAAAGTTACGGATCGGACAGACCGCTTATCACAGAGAGTCTTCCCGTCTGGAGTCATTAAAGAATATTACAGAGCGCTATGACGGATATGGTAACAGTATCCGAAAGGTAATGTCGAATAAAGAACGTGAGAAAGGTCTGATCGGTGTTGTAGCGGATATCATTAAGGTCGATAAGGAATATGAGATCGCTATTGAGACAGCACTTGGAGGAAGTATTCAGAATATTGTTACAGATAATGAAGATACAGCCAAGCGTATGATTGATTTCCTTAAGCGTAATAAATTCGGAAGGGCAACATTTCTTCCGCTGACAAGTATGCATGGCGGCGGAGGAATCAGGAATCCGGAAGCACTTAAAGAGCCGGGAGTGATCGGACTTGCGAATACATTGATCCATGTGGAATCAAGATTTGACGGACTGGCAGATCAGCTGCTTGGGCGTACGATCGTAGTAGACCACATCGATCACGGAATCGCAATTGCGAGAAAATACCGCCAGTCTCTGCGTCTGGTCACATTGGAAGGTGACCTGATCAATCCGGGCGGATCCATGACAGGTGGTGCATTTAAGAATTCAAGTAATCTGCTGAGCAGACGCCGCGAAATCGAAGAATTCGAAAAGACGGTTGATATGCTCAAGTCTGACATGGATGTGCTGGAAAAAGAAGTTACAGAGGCGAAGAACCGTCGTGCAGCATGCTATAGTGTAATCGATGAAGTACAGGAACATTTAAGAGAAGAATCGGTGCTGGAGAATACTGCACGAATGAATGTTGCGCAGGTACAGAGAGAACAGTTAGAATCGAAACAGCGTTACGAAGGATTTCTGAAAGAACAGAAAGCATTGCTTCAGGAGCTGGATGAAATCAATGAGAATGAAGATTCTATCCAGATGGAACTTGAGACATCAGAGAAGTTGGAAAAAGAACTGAATGAACAGATTGAAGCTTTGCAGATGCAGTTGGAGAAAGAAAGAGAGGATGAGGCTGTCCAGATGAAACAGTCTGAGGAAGTCCATCTTTCACTGGCAGGCCTGGATCAGCAGAAAACCTTTATTGTAGAAAATATTTCCCGTATAGATGAGGAAATCACCAGATATGAAAAAGAGCAGGAAGAACTTGCCGAAAATCGTGGAGATGTATCTGAGGAAATTCTGCAAAAAGAAAATGAAATCGAAGGACTCAGGAAAACGATTGAAGATTCAAAAGAACTGTTTACAGAGATTGGTGAAGAGATTAAAGTACAGAGTAAAAAACGCGAAGAACTGAATCAGCAGCACAGAGATTTCTTACGACAGAGAGAAGAACTTGCAAAGCATGTGTCAGATCTTGATAAAGAATGTTTCCGTCTGAACAGCCAGAAAGAAGGCTATGAGGAAGCGTCAGAGAAGCAGATGAATTATATGTGGGAAGAGTATGAACTCACTTACAATCACGCGAAAGAACTTCGTAATGAGACACTGACAGATCTGGCATTGATGAAGAAAAAGATCCAGGAGCTTAAGAATGAGATCCGAAAGCTTGGTTCGGTCAATGTCAATGCAATTGAGGATTACAAAAATGTATCCGAGCGTTATACATTCTTAAAAGGTCAGCATGATGATCTTGTAGAGGCAGAAGCATCTCTTGAACAGATTATCGAAGAATTGGATGTGGCGATGCGCAAGCAGTTTACAGAACAGTTTGCAAGAATTGCGACAGAGTTCAATGATGTATTCCGTCAGCTTTTCGGAGGCGGAAAGGGATCATTGGAATTACAGGAGGATGTGGATATTCTTGAGGCAGGAATACGCATCATCGCACAGCCACCTGGAAAGAAACTGCAGAATATGATGCAGCTTTCAGGTGGAGAGAAGGCGCTGACTGCAATTGCATTACTATTTGCAATCCAGAATCTGAAGCCATCTCCGTTCTGTCTCCTTGATGAGATTGAAGCGGCACTGGATGACAACAATGTAGATCGTTATGCGAAATATTTACATAAGCTGACAAAATATACACAGTTCATTGTCATTACCCACAGACGTGGTACAATGGCAGCAGCAGACCGGTTGTATGGAATTACCATGCAGGAAAAAGGAGTATCTACACTTGTTTCTGTGGATCTGTTGGAAGATGATCTGGAAAAATAAACCTGTTTTTATTGTAAACAGGGTATTAAGAGAACAGGAGGCTGAAAATGGGAGAAGAAAAAAAGGGATTTTTTAAACGACTTGTATCCGGTCTGACAAAGACAAGAGATAATATTGTGTCCGGTATGGACAGTATTTTCCATGGATTTTCAAAGATTGATGATGACTTTTATGAAGAACTGGAAGAAACTCTGATCATGGGAGATCTTGGTGTCAGAGCAACAATGGACATTATTGAAGATTTAAAGGTTAAAGTAAAAGAGCAACATATCAAGGAACCGATTGAATGTAGACAGCTTGTGATCGACAGTATTCGTGAACAGATGGATGTCGGAGAGACAGCATATGAGTTTGAGAATCGTCAGAGTGTGGTTTTCGTGATCGGAGTAAATGGTGTTGGTAAAACAACAACGATCGGTAAACTTGCAGGAAAGCTGAAAGCACAGAATAAGAAAGTGATCCTTGCGGCGGCAGATACATTCCGTGCGGCAGCAGGAGAGCAGTTAAAAGAATGGTCCAACCGTGCCGGTGTTGAGATGATCGGCGGTCAGGAAGGTGCAGATCCGGCATCAGTTGTATATGATGCGGTTGCTGCTGCGAAAGCGAGAAGGGCAGATGTACTTCTGTGCGATACAGCCGGAAGACTTCACAATAAGAAGAACCTGATGGAAGAGCTTAAGAAGATCAATCGTGTGATTGACAGAGAGTATCCGGATGCGTTCCGTGAGACGCTGGTTGTGCTGGATGCAACGACAGGACAGAATGCACTTGCCCAGGCAAAGGAATTCAATGAAGTAACAGATATAACAGGAATTGTTCTGACAAAGATGGATGGAACAGCCAAAGGAGGAATTGCAGTAGCAATCCAGTCTGAACTTGGTATCCCGGTAAAATATATCGGTGTAGGAGAAACAATTGATGACTTGCAGAAATTTGACTCAGAGGAGTTCGTAAACGCGTTGTTTTACAGAGAGGAAGAAAGACCATGATGACATTAGAGAAATTTGAAGAAGCTAGCGAACTGGTAAAAAAGGTAACAAATCCTACAAAACTCATTTACAGTGAATACTTAAGTGCACAGACAGGAGCAAAGGTTTATTTAAAACCGGAAAATATGCAGCACACAGGAGCTTATAAGATTCGTGGTGCATATTACAAGATCAGCACACTGACAGACGAAGAAAGAAGCCGTGGACTGATCACAGCATCAGCAGGAAATCATGCACAGGGCGTTGCATTTGCAGCAAAACAGTTTGGATGCAAAGCTACGATCGTTATGCCTACAGTTACACCGTTGATCAAAGTAAACCGTACAAAAAGCTTTGGAGCAGATGTAGTACTTCATGGTGATGTTTATGATGATGCTTACGCATATGCATGTAAACTTGCAGAAGAGAACGGATATACATTCGTTCATCCGTTTAATGACCTTGATGTTGCTACAGGACAGGGAACAATCGCAATGGAGATCGTTCAGGAACTCCCGACTGTAGATTATATCCTTGCACCAATCGGTGGAGGCGGACTGATCACAGGTATTTCCACACTTGCCAAGATGCTGAATCCAAAGATCAAAGTAATCGGTGTAGAGCCGTCAGAAGCGGCCAGTATGACAGCAGCCCTGAAAGCAGGAGAGCCTGTAGAACTTCCATCTGCAAATACAATCGCAGACGGAACAGCTGTAAAAGAAGTTGGAGATAAAGTTGTTCCTTATGTGAAAGAGAATGTAGATGATATTCTTCTCGTAGATGATGATGAGCTGATCGGTGCATTCCTTGACATGGTAGAAAACCATAAGATGATCGTAGAAAATTCAGGACTTCTTTCCGTAGCTGCATTAAAGCAGATGGACATCAAAGGAAAGAAAGTAGTCTGTGTATTAAGTGGTGGAAATATGGATGTTATCACAATGTCCTCGATCGTCCAGCACGGATTGATCCAGAGAGACCGTATCTTCTCCGTATCCGTACTCCTTCCGGATAAGCCGGGTGAACTCGCACGTGTGGCGCAGACAGTCGCAGACGTACAGGGTAACATCATTAAGCTGGAGCATAACCAGTTTGTAAGCACAAACAGAAACGCAGCAGTAGAGCTTCGTATCACAATGGAAGCATTCGGAACAGATCATAAGAAAAAGATTCTGGATACACTTGATAAGGCTGGATTCAGACCAAAACTGATCAGTGCGAAGCTGTACTAATTGGTATTAAACAGCCTATAGAATGGTGTTGCAAGGCCAGCCCTTGCTTACATATTCCAAATGGGATATTTAATTCCAATCAGACAAATCCAGAAAACAAATCACAGAATCTGTAGATAAACGTAAACGGATGTTTTATCGACTAAGATAATCGTCCCATTTTTACGCACGTACTAAGTTTGTATTTTGTTTTCTGGATTCATTTCATTTGTAATGAGCACTTACTCTTTTGAAAAGCCAAGTGAGGAAGTTACTGTGTTGTTGAGGACACATTTAAGGCAGGAGCGTTCCGAATACACTTTGCAGAATCTGTTAGAAAAAGCCAGACACGAATCACACACGGTGAGTGCTCTGGCTTTTTCGTTACAGATTGTCAAAGGGATGAGGTAAAGCGGGCCGGTGTCCGATGCAATACAGTGACTCCCTCACGTCTGGTTTTATTAAAAAGTACTTGTTTAAAGAGTTATGAATCCAAGTTCAACAAATTACAACACCCCTATAAAACGATGGAATGCCTCCAGTCCTTTTTCATTACACTTATAAACTCCGGCATCTTCGAGTACTTCGCAGAATACTTTTCCGACTTCCTGCTGAAGGATCTCTTCAACATTCTCCTCTGTGATGGATGTGTAATTCGGAAGGAATTCATCTACCCAGTCAGCGTGTTTTGCAATCTGTTCATTGCTGCGGATATCTTTTCCTGTCAAGATGTAATCTTTCAGAAGTTCCATCTCTCCTTTTAATCTTGCAGGGAGAACAGCAAGTCCCATTACTTCGATAAGACCGATGTTTTCTTTCTTAATATGGTGCAGTTTAGCATGTGGATGGTAGACACCAAGCGGATGTTCTTCTGTGGTGATATTATTTCTCAATGTCAGGTCGAGTTCGTAGAGATCTCCACGCTTTCTTGCGATCGGTGTGATCGTGTTGTGCGGTGTACCGTCTGTCTCAGCGAAGATGAAAGCATCTTCATCTGTATAAGATCTCCATGCATTTAAAATGTGTTCAGCCAGATCAATCAGAGGTTTTACTTCTTTGCTCTGAAGACGGATAACAGACAGAGGCCATTTTACGATACCGGCAGTTACATCTTCGTAACCTTTCACAGTGAAGTGTTCAATGATCGGAGCTTTAGCCATTGCGAAAGTATAATTTCCACCCTGGAAATGATCGTGGCTTAAGATAGAACCGCCAACGATTGGGAGATCTGCATTAGATCCCAGGAAATAATGTGGAAATAATTTTACGAAATCAAATAATTTCTCAAATGCTTTCTTATCAATCTTCATCGGGATATGCTGTCCGTTAAATACGATGCAATGCTCGTTATAGTACACATATGGTGAATACTGGAATCCCCATTTTCCACCTGCAATCTCGATTGGTATAATCCTGTGGTTTTCTCTTGCCGGATGGTCAAGACGTCCTGCATATCCTTCATTTTCCATACAAAGCAGACATTTCGGATATGCGGTATTCTTTGCATTTCTTGCTGCAGCGATCGCCTTTGGATCCTTCTCCGGCTTGGACAGATTAATTGTGATGTCAATCTTACCATATGGGGAATCTACTTTCCACTTCATGTCCTTTTTCACACGGTATCTGCGGATATAATTGCTGTCCTGACTTAATTTGTAGAAATATTCTGTCGCAACTTCCGGAGATTCTTCATATTTTTCCGCAAATGTCTTCTGTACCTGAGCCGGTCTTGGTACCAGACAATTCATGATCTTCGTATCGAAAAGATCTCTGTAAACTGCGGTGTCCTGGATCAGTCCCTTTTCGACGGCGTAGGAAATGATCGGCTCCAACAGAGCCTCAACGGACGCATTTCTGTCGTCGGCGTTGTTTTCCTCCCAGTCGCTGAGCTGGAGTATCTCCATGAGCTGATTGCGCACTACATACTCGTCGTCTGCGGTTATGAGTCCGTTTCTTTCTGCATATTTAATGAGCTTCTGAATACTTTCGTAGATCATTATTGATTCCTCACTTTGTAATAATGTGCACTGAGCACCTGATAATATTATATTCCACATCGGCTCACAAGTCAATATCGTTTCTGAAAAAAGTTCCTGTTTACGCTATTATACTATGCAAATCCG
>ENA-ORUI01003191-ORUI01003191.1-human-gut-metagenome-genome-assembly--contig:-NODE-3191-length-12192-cov-22.608552_pt1 | contig 12192 bp, 8 predicted proteins | sample MGYA00242078_ERZ509205 | MGnify/ENA primary metagenome ERZ509205 (study PRJEB26280, sample SAMEA2338828) | human gut metagenome | biome: human gut; feature: human-associated habitat; material: faeces... | reverse complement strand
ATAACGGTTTCTCAGGAAAGGTGCAGTATGGTCTTTCTCTGCGCGACAGCAAGATAGCCGATACCTCTCAGAGCAACGGTTTCGAGAGCGACAACTGCGCTGATGGTGCTACCGTGGACCCTCGTACCAAGGTAACCTTCTCTAACATCACCTTTGTAGGTCCTAAGGTATTGGATTCTAAGTTCCAGAACACCACAGATTATATCACTGCCGGAGCATACAATCCAAACAACGGTTCAGCTCTCGGCAAGTTCCAGTCAGCCATGCAGATTCGTCGTTCTTCTAACCTCGACTGCATCAACTCTGTAGCCTTAGGCTGGCCTATCGGTTTGATTGTTGATGGTGAGAAGGGTGAAACCGTGAAGGATGCCAAGGATGGCAAGTTCAAGCTTCAGAATGTATATTTCGCAGGTATGGATGCTGTTGGTACTGATGCCAACAAGAAGTATGAGGATTATCTCTATGATGCTGCAAAGAAGCAGGATATCGACAAGAATCAGAAGTCATACAGCAATACCTTCTTCTTCTCAGAGCAGAGCAACAAGTATTTTGATTCATGGACTTCATTGGTTGGTGCAGATGGCTATACTCCTATCGCAGGAAGCCCATTGCTTGGTGCCGCAAGTTTCGCTGGCTGGACAGGTTTCGACACCGTAACCTACATTGGAGCCTTTGATGGCAGCAACAACTGGATGAATGGTTGGACCAACTTTGATCCTCAGAATGCTAAGTACTAGAAAAAGATTAGTACCAGAATAAGAATTAGAATCGCTAATTTCTATTTTGACTATAAGGTTTTCTTTTATTGTGGCATGGCGTAGTGATTTACGCCATGCTTTTTTTGTGGCGCATAAGATTATATACATGGAGGTTAGTCCTAAAGGTTACTACAACAACATTAGTGTTATATATAAAGTGAACACCAATAAATAACAAAGGAGTGATGAAGTTGGATTTTCAACAACATCTCTCCATTTTTCACTTTTTTTATCGCAAAAAAAGAATGATATTGCGAAGGAATAGCTATCTTTGCAATTTTATAATAAAATCGCATAAGTATGCCAACAAACAAGAATGCTCAACTAAGATATAAGATAATGGACAGATGGTTCAGTAACTTTAAAATGTAAGACAATGAAACAAAATATTATAGACCGTATCAATCATTTGACTAACGAAAAGGAGCCTTTCCTTTTTGTCATCAACTATGCAGGTTCGGAAGCATACATACGGAAGCTGTCTGAAATAGCTATCGATGAATGCCTTTATGACTTTGAGGGTATAACCAATGTAAAACGGCAGTCACTCTCTTCGGCTACCAAACATCCGACGTGGAAAGTGTTTGCGCCAAATTTTGAAGATTACACAAAAAGTTTTGAAACCGTCAAAAGCAACATCCTGCGTGGAAACAGTTATCTTGCCAACCTTACTTGTGAGGTGGCTGTGGACTGCAACCTTACGTTGGAGGACATCTTCCTACGTGCTAAAGGCAAGTATAAGATTCTACTAATAGACAATAATAGCAATAGACGGTTCGTGTGCTTCTCGCCGGAAACATTCGTGAAGATAAAGAACGGAATGATATATTCTTATCCGATGAAGGGCACGATTGACGCGTCCTTACTCGAAGCAGAGCAAGTGTTGATGGGAGACAAAAAAGAAGCTGCCGAACATGCTACCATTGTGGATCTGATTCGAAATGACCTTAGCCGTGTGGCGGAGCATGTAAGGGTGGATAAATACCGTTATATTGATGTGCTCCATACCAATAAGGGGAATATTCTCCAGACCAGTTCCGAAATAAGCGGCAAGTTGCCAACTGGTTATCAAAAGCACATCGGAAACATATTGGATGCAATGTTGCCCGCAGGTTCCATAACAGGTGCGCCAAAGGATAAGACTATGGAAATAATCCATGAGGCGGAAGGCTATGACCGTGGATTCTATACAGGAGTCATGGGTATATATAATAATGGTGAACTCAACTCGGCTGTAATGATACGCTTTCTTGGAAATGACGGTATAGGAACGTATTTCAAGGCAGGAGGAGGCATTACTTCGAAGAGTGATTGCAGAAAAGAATACGAGGAAGTGTTACAAAAAGTGTATCTTCCTTTTGAATAGAACTGATTTTAATATGGCACAGCAATTCGTAGAGACAATAAAGATTGTGAATGGAAAGACACAAGCTCTTGCATACCATCAGGAAAGAATGGAAAGAACGATCTGTAAGTTCTTTCCTTCATTATGCAATGCGTCCATGCCTTCATTGGAAAAACTGATAAATCCAACGGAAAGCATGGATTTTTACAAGGCGAGAGTGGTGTATGGCGAACAAGGCGTTGAAGCAGTAGAATATGCTCCGTATTTTATTCGAAACATAAACTCCCTTCAAGTGGTCGCAGACGACACGATAACGTATGGCTACAAAAGTACCGACCGCAGTCGCCTCAATGCCTTGGTTGCACAGAAAGGAAACTGTGACGACATCATCATCGTCAAACATGGACTTTTAACGGATACCTCATTCACGAACCTTGCCATATTTGACGGCAAACATTGGGTGACTCCCAGACATCCCTTATTGCCAGGCACAAAAAGAGCCGCACTATTGGACAAGGGAATGATACAGGAAGCAGATATTACATTGGAAGATTTGCGAAATGCCAACAAGGTAAGTCTTTTTAATGCAATGATTGAGTTTGGGGAAAGAGAAATAGCAATGGAGAATGTCCACTTTTGAACATTCTCTATTTCTTCTGATATACAAGATATTTTATGGTTGTAGCGAACATGGCTACTAAAATATTTGGCGTTATCAAATAAATACCATATCTTTGCAACCGCAAGAGTTGTTTGAACCATTATGCAAAGTAAAGCAGGCAGAAGTAGTCTGACTTTCGCTAAATCGTTACCATAAATAAAACAGTCGAAACAACTATGCTGATTATTAGACTGATACAACTTTTTTGATTATCCCAAGCAAAGATATAACATTTTATCAGGAAAATCATACGTCCTTAAATTAGTATAGATAAGTAACAACTCATGCCCACTGGGGCATTGAAAATGAAGAAAAAATTTGGTTAATCCAGAAAAAATGTATATTTTTGCCGAATATAAGTAAACAATGAACCTAAATCTCAGAGAATATGAGAAAATTATCGAATAAATGGTTATCCCACCAGAATGTAACTAAGCAAACACTGGGGGCTTTGTGCAAATCCAACTGGATCTTGGGCATATTTATCTTTGCGCTCCTGCTCATAGCCGTTGGATTATATTTCCATTGTGCAGATGATGTGGAAAGTATGGACGGACTGGCGGCGGTGGGTGTCACCTTGCTCTTCGGGTGTGTTTGTTTTGTGGTTCCCAAACTGAACTATATTTTCAGCCTGAGAAGACAGGAAATACGCATTACATGGACGCAGATCGTCTTTCTGGTCAGTTTTGGAATCTGGATTGCCACAATGGTTTCTCTCATTGGTATCACGCACATGCCTAATGGAAATATAATCATAGCCTTTGGCGGTTCGGTTTTGTCCTGGATATTTCAGGATACCATCAAGAGTGTTGCCGCATTTTTTTATCTCCGTGCCAACGGACTGTTGCGAATCGGGGATTGGATCCAGGTGCCAGCCCGGCAGATAGATGGCGTGGTAAAAACGATTTCACTTACTACCGTTACTATAGAAAACTGGGATACTACTACTTCAGCTTTTCCTATCTACATTCTACATTCTGAACATTTCAAAAACAACCAGAAGATGTGGACAGGGAAAACTTATGGTAGACAAATGCTGAAAACCTTCACGCTGGATACAGGTTGGATCCATCCTCTTTCTGAGGAAGATTGTGAGCGCCTGAAGAAAAATCTCAATATAGACTCAAGCTTCAAGGATAAATTCCTGAAAAGCAAAAAACTGAATGCGGAAGTTTTCAGACTCTACATCTATTATTGGCTTATGAATCATCCTCATGTCTCGCAGGAACCCCGTCTGATAGTCAGATGGCTTCAGCAGACCCAGGAAGGTATGCCGTTGCAGATTTATGCTTACATCATCGACTGCACGCTGGCTCCTTTTGAATGGCAGCAGTCTCAGATTATCGAGCATTTCCTAAAAGCGCTTTCCTGGTTTGATCTGCAACTTTTCCAGACGCCATCAGGATATGATACTAGCAACAGTAATATTAATATGGTAGAAAATAGAGCTGACTACCGCAAAAATCAGAATGACTATGCTACACTCTCATAAGAATCAGAAGAATCTTGCCCAGCAGATGATAACAAGAAAAGAGGACCTATTTTCCTCTCTTCGCCGAAGCAAAAATGAGGGAAATCAGAGCCGGATGGGAGCTGGGGATAAATTTGAAGAATCGGTCGTAACCAACTGGTACAGAGCAAGAAGATATGTAATAGGATATCTCGACAAACAGGGCATTTTAGACCGTGAAGGCTGTCTGTGCCGTTCCCTCTCTCCTCTTAGCATCACGATAGAAGGAACTTCCGCACTCCTACTCTCTGTGGTTAGACAAATCGCTCTGATAGCTCATTATCCAGACTTCAATGAGGATAGTGGCAGGAAGAGAACCATGATTACCATTCTGTTTGATAGAAATGAATATGATGAAGATGGCATCATTGCGGAAGTTTTCAAGGAGGAATATCTTTCTAATCTGAAACTCCTATGTCCTTATCGTATCAGTTATATGGATAAAGAGGAGACTGGAAAAGTTTTCAATCCAGATTCATTCATTGATCTGGAGATAGAACTCATCGGCTACGATGGGCATGATTTCAGTCAATATCCAAGCGATGATGCAACAATCCGAATCAGAGAAGAAGATGTGAATAGATTCTTTGATGAAGGGATGAATGAGATGGAAGTGAGCAAGGCCATGCGCACGAATATGGTTTATCATGTGGGGGCTGACCTCGACAATCTTCCTTCTGATGATCCTAATACGGCTGAGCGATACAGTCATGCCCTGTTCTACCTGTGTTATCAGCAACATTTAAGAAATACGCTGGCGCAATGGGACGATCTTCTTGGCAGTCTTGATGATCAGGATCCGATTTATCAGGTGAATCTGAGAAACAAAATTTCAAATGTGTTCTGTTCCGACTGTTTTAAGTCAAGACTCATGTGTGTTCTTGACAGGAAGGAATGGGGATTTGAGAGCCTGCCATCAGATACTCCTATCATCCAGAAAATGATTATGGAAAGGGAGACTGATGTTTTGAATCTTGTCAAGAAGCATCTGAAAGCTCTGTCAAAATGTGAGCACGCACGATGGACGGTAGAGAAACTGCTGATGGGCTTCAGACCTCTTAATGGCGAAGAGAAACTACATGATGCTTTCATCTTTGGTGCAGAAAGAAGGGCGTATCGCAAGAAACTGAAACAGAACGGCATCCACATCGACCTCTGTTCTTATCGTGACCTGAGGCGAATGAATCCTGGCAACATGAAATATGACTGTTTCCTGATGATGGCGATGCCAAGGATTTTGAAAGAGTTTTATCAAAATAATCAGATTTTGCCAAAAATGGAGAAAGGAGAAAACAATGAAGAAGTACATTCCTAATCCGCAGGATACTACAGGTATCAGGCTTCCAGAAGAATTAGAGTCATTGGTGGAGGCCATGGCCAAAAACGTACATGAGGTATGGGCAAAAACCCGTATATCGCAGGGGTGGACGTATGGTGAAACACGTGACGACAGAAAGAAAAAGCATCCCTGCCTGGTGGCTTATGAAGAACTCAGCGAGGAGGAAAAAGTTTTCGACCGGAATACCGCTGTGGAAACTCTCAAGCTCATCATGCGGCAGGGATTCAAAATCATAAGAGATGATAAATGATTGATCTGCTATTGTTTAACTGCAGAATCAGAAACAATTGGATGAATATGAAATAATCAAAAATAAATAAAACCGATCATGATGAGACATATCTTTTCTTTCCTTTTATTATTTAGTTTTCTAACTACAGGAGCGCAGACCATTCATCAGAAGGGGTTTGTAAGGAGTGTGGGGCGACCAGACAATAAACAAGGTGTTCGTTTGCCGGGTGCTTTGCTGAGAGTCATGGGCAGCCATAATGCCGTCCAATCCGGAAAACAGGGTACTTTTGAATTGCTGTTCAATGGAAAAAGAGAGGGAAAAGATGCCTTTTCCTTTTCATCCATCAGCCTCAATGGTTATGATCTTCTCGACAAAAAGATAAAGGGACCTTATGCCATTTCTACTACCGTTCCTGTAGAACTGGTATTGGTGCCACGTTCGCTCAAACAGAAAATCGAAGCGAAAGTACGTCAGCAGATTGAAGCTAACTATCAGAAAAAACTGAGCCGTATCCAGGCAGAGAAAAACAAACTGGGTAAGATGTATGCCCAGAAAATTACTCAACTGGAGGAAGAATATGAGAAGCGTGATATGCTGATAGGTGACATGGTGGAACGCTATGCTTCTTTAGACTATGCGCATCTGGATGCATTCAAGGAACAGTTGAGTATCTTCATCGAAAATGGAGAACTGGAGCGTGCTGATTCCCTGATTCAGACTGAAGACATCAGAAAGCTGGAGACAGAACATACAGTCCTGAATAATGCAGCTAAAAAAATCAACCAGGCTTTGGCCAACAACACGGATAAACTGTTGACTATCTATCAGGGTAAGATAGACTTGCATCTGGTGAATTTTGATAATGATTCTGTGGGTTATTACAAGGAAAAGATCGTGGCTCTTGATACTACAAATGTCAAGAACATTCGTGATGCCGCACAATTCCTGCTGGAAAATCTTGCACAGTATGACAAAGCAGAAAAGTATTATCGTCTGGCTCTAAGACAGAGTTTGGCTCAGCATGGAGAAGCACACGAGGAGGTGGCTGAAAGTTATGGAGCATTAGCCAATTTATATTGCTATAAAAGTCAATATGGAATAGCTAAAGAATACTTCGAGAAGTCAATATCTATTCAAACCAATTTGTCCGGAGAAAAACATAAGAGAGTGGCAGAAGCCTATATCGGCATAGGATTTATCTATTCCTCCATGATGGCTTTTCATGAAGGATTAGCTTATTATCAAAAGGCGGACAATATCTTAAAAAAAGTCTGTGGGGAAAAAGAACCAGATTTGGTCCCACTCTACATTAATATGGCAGGTAGTTGTCAAATCCTTGGTAAGAATCAGGAAGCGTATGATTATTATCAGAAGGCATTAAAGCTTCAAATGGAAATCGCTGGTGAAAATACAATCTTGACTGCTAAACTTTTTCATAATATAGCTTCCTATTATGAAGGTATGAAGAATTTAGACAAGGCTTGCGAATATTATCAGAAAGCCATGGAGATTCGCCTGAAAGTTGTAGGGAGCTGGCATCCGGAAATAGCGAGTAGTTATTTTGCCATAGGCTGTTTGTTTGATTCCGGTGGAAAATATGATGAAGCCATAGAATGCTTGTCCAAATCACTGGCTATATCTTTGGATTTAAATGGTTTTTATAGCAGCGAAGTTGCCAATACATTGAGTAAAATTGCCAATATATATTATGGTCAGGCAAAATATCAGGTATCTGAAGAATACTTCTTGCAGGCACTAAAAAGCGGAATCCAAGTTTATGGTCCTGACCATTTGATAGTTTATGGTAATTATTTAGCATTAGCTAATGCCTATAAGCATCAGGAGAAATACGCTCAAGCAATTGAGTATTTTCAGAATGCCTTGAATGTCCTCATTCATACAAAGGGAGAAAATGATCCGGATGCTGACCTTTACAGGAGAGTTATTAAAGAATTAGGGAAAAAAATCAATAAATAATTTTAGAACATGACTCAAGGATATAAATATTTTGCCTTTATCAGCTATAATGGTGCTGATCTTGGCTGGGGCAAGAAATTGCAACATAAATTGGAACATTACCGTATGCCTACTACGCTCTGTAGTAAGCGCGGATGGAAACGCAAGCCTATTTCACCAGTGTTTTTTGCGCCAACTGATATTCAACCAGGAGAATTATCAGAAGAACTGAAGGCTCGTTTAACGGCTTCGCAACATCTGATTGTGATCTGTTCTCCCCGCTCCGCCCAATCTAAATGGGTAGGATTGGAAATAGAATATTTTGCATCCCTTGGAAGAAAGAAGAATATCCATTTCTTTATAGTTGATGGCATTCCTCATAGCGGTAACCCGGCGACCGAATGCTTCAATCCTGCCATCCAACAGGCAGGATTAGGAGATGTATTGGGCGCCAATATACATGAGAAGATCAGCCGTTTCCCATGGCTAAATAAGGAAAGAGCTTATGTTCAGCTGATTTCCAAACTGCTGGATGTGGAGTTTGATTCCTTATGGCAACGACATCGCCGTTTATTGCGAATACAGATTGCATCCTGGCTGTTGTCCATAATTGCTCTTTTGATTTCTTTTGCTCTGGTATTCTCCATGAACTCACCTTTTGATGCAGAAATCACGCTCTTGGATTCATCAGGAGCCAAACAGTTACCTTCTGTTCATGAAGCCATTGTGAGAATTGAAAGCTTACCGGAAGAAGGAGGAGAAAAAATAGTGAGTGATACTTTGCATCAGGGAAAAGTGCTTGTCTTCAAGGACTTGCCGCACCATCTCTTGGATAAAAAAGTACGTATGAAAGCAGATGCTCCTGATTTCTATCCTCTTGATACGATAATCACGCTTTCCAGAAATTTGACAGTCCGCCTCCATCGTAATCCGTCCATTTATGGTAATATTCAGTTCAGGCTATTGCATGCCAATGCCACTCCTTGGGCGGATCAGGAAATCAGTATTGCAGGTCAGAAAGTCACATCAACGCATAATGGAGATGTCCATCTCTTCATTCCCCTACCCCTGCAGTCACCTTACTATATTATAAAAGGTATAGAAAAACTGGAGCAAGATACACTTTTCATGCCTCTTTCTGAAAATACTGTTTTAATTGAAGCTGAAAGATAAGATATTGGGGCTGACAAACCAGGCTTTCTTCATTCCTTCCCATTCAGGCATTCTCCTGTCTCATAGCTCATCGTCATATCCTTCAAGATACCAATCATCTCCTGCCTCAAACTTTCTGGTTTCAGCACGATGATATTCCGTGTTGTATGGCGGCGTATCGAGCATCACCTTGTTGTGATACTTCAGCATATCACCAAGGGAAGCCAGCCGCAGGGAACTCAGCATCCACTCCGTCACATCATCATTATCCACGGGATCACGTTTCAGATAATACCGATAGCCGTCGCTCTTGTCGCATTCCACAGTAATGCCAAACTGCGACTGGATATTTTCACGATAACGATGAAAGGTGACTTTTCCTGATGCCAAATGACTTTGCAGCTATGCTAAAAAATATCTTAGGATACTTGGGAAAGTAACCTAAGATATCTGTTTCGGATTATTCTTCCTTTATTTTCCATTCGCTGATGGTACGCTGGGTACTGTCAAAGCTGATGCCTATTTTTACCAGTCGCTTGCCCTCAGAATGATAAGGGAGCATGTAGCCTTTTTCATCTATCTGGGCCAATGCTTCCTCGGCACTTTTATCTACCTTCAGTTCGAAGACGTAGATTGTATCAGGCATGTGCATCACGGCATCAGCCCTGCCGATGGCACTCTTTACCTCCGTACGTATATATATATTGAGGAAGCTGAACATCAGATAGAAAATGGTCTGATAATGCTTCTCGTTATGATTCTCCAAATCGTATGGTATCGTAGCCATATACGTGCGCATGTGTTCCAATGCCGCCTCTATGTCATTGCGGTAAACTGCCTTGCAGAAGCCTAAGAGGAAAGCATCATTATCGGAACGGCGAGGGTTTACATAATGAGGAATCAGGGAGTTGAGTAAGCCATTACGTACCTCCCCGTTTGGGATGCCTAAAGTATATTCCTGAAACATCGGATCATATTTCTTGATGGTCAGGTAGCCACTCTGATAAAGCAAAGGCAAGGCATCTGTCATTTCCTCCGTTGATTGGTCGAAAGAGCTGAGTACTGCCTCCTGACTTTCCAATGTAGAAAGATTGACATGATATTTATCCAATAGTTTCAAAAGGAAGGATGGAGTGCCGGAACCGAACCAATAAGGGGCTATCTTGCCTGCATTCAACGCCTTCACCAGACTGAACGGGTTGAAAATATCTTCCGAATTCTCACTGAAATGATAGCCGTCGTAGAATCGTGTCAGCTCTGCCAGACATTCCTCATACGTCATGCCAAGCGCTTCGCCCATTGCCTCTACATCCGGTTTCATCTGCGTGGTTAGTTCTGTCTTGCTGATGCCACAGATTGCCGAGTACTGGTCGTACAGACTGATATTATCGAGGTTGTTGAGTTCGCTGAAGATGCTGAGCTGCGAGAATTTAGTGATACCTGTGATAAAGGTAAACTCTAAGTATGGATCGAGCTTCTTCAATGGGCTGTAGAAATTCTGCATGATACGACGGAGCGGTTGCAAATTCTCCTTCTCATGCACTACATCCAATAAAGGGGCATCATATTCATCGATGATGACCACAGCCTTTTCTCCCGTTTGCTTGTAAGCTCGCTTTACGATTCCTTCCAGTCTTTCATTAGGATGAATCTCGGCTTCCCCCTTACCATAAATATCTTCGTATGGCAAAAGTTCCAGATTCAGATAATTATTCAAAGCATCAGCATCAAAATGCTTGGCTCCACTCATGTCAAAATGAAAAACTGGATGTTTCACCCATTCTTTCTCATAATCAGCAATGGCTAATCCTTCGAAAAGTTCTTTTCTCCCCTCAAAATAAGCTTGAAGGGTAGAGGCAAAAAGAGATTTTCCGAATCGTCTTGGGCGACTCAGAAAGACATACGACATCTGTTTCTCTCGGAAATCCACAATGTATTTGGTCTTATCTACATAGAGATAATTGCCTTCACGAATCTTCGAGAAAGTCTGTATTCCTACAGGATAGAAATTTACTATTTTTGCCATATTCTTACATGTCTTACGTTTGCGCTGCTAAATTACAAAGAAAATCCGAATTAGCCAAATATAAATTCAAATAATTATCCTCCACTTTTTTCACCAGCTACCAGTTACTCTCCCTTTTCCTGATTTTCTGACACTATCATCCGAATCAATACCTCGTTAGTTTTGCTGTCAAAAACTAAAGAGAAATACTGGTTTTCAAACTATCCGCATGTATGAATCGTGAAAACGAATTATACTTTCATGTCATTTCTGACTGCTAAGTTTAAATCAATACTGCGTTAAATTAATATTTAATCGTCTGTAAATCAATAACTTATATTAAGAAGTGCTTATGAAAACTTAACTGTAAAAAGTTGGTCAAGTCGCTGATTTTCAGTAACTTTGTAGATCACGACAAATACAATATTACATGAATACAGGACTTGACCAATATATGGATATCTTTAAAGATGCAGTTGAAGATTCAGCTGCAAAGATAACAAAAAGTTTCGAGAAAATACTCATCGAGGTGATAATTTTGTTCATGGTAATACCAAGAAAGATAAATTTCACCCAAATGGGGAGGTATGGCTTGCATGTTGAGCAAACCTATCGCAACGCATTCGGCTTGAAAAAGTCGAAGTGCATTGATTGGCTCAAACTTAATGTCTCACTTGCCAAGCGCTTCTTGGGTAAACAGGGAAGATGGGCTATTGCCATTGATCCCAGCTACATCAGCAAAGCTGGCAAGAAGACTCCACATATCGGTCGTTTTTGGTCGGGATGTGCACAGTCTGTTAAACATGGTCTCGAAATCATGGGTATTGGCCTCATTGATATTGATGCCAAAGACTGCATGATGTTAAAAGCACACCAGTCGCTAAGTAATAAAGAACTGAGTCTTAGAAGCAAGACTATGGTAGATTTCTATATCAGCGTCATTAAGCGTTACCGCAAGGAACTTCTTAAACTCTCAACCCTCATAGTTGCAGATGCTTACTTCTCTACAAGTACATTTGTTAATGGGATAAAGAAAGAAGGGTTCTCTTTGATAAGCCGCTTTCGTGACAATGCTTGTCTCTTTTATGTCTATGCTGGTCCACGTACTGGAAAACGTGGTCGCCCAAAGACCAAGGATGGCAAGATTGATATGAAGAATCTTGACCTCACTCGGATGGAGAAGATGGAGATGAAAGATATAGAAGGAACAGCTTATACTTTGATAGCCTATTCC
>ENA-ORUI01003185-ORUI01003185.1-human-gut-metagenome-genome-assembly--contig:-NODE-3185-length-12220-cov-3.407480_pt1 | contig 12220 bp, 6 predicted proteins | sample MGYA00242078_ERZ509205 | MGnify/ENA primary metagenome ERZ509205 (study PRJEB26280, sample SAMEA2338828) | human gut metagenome | biome: human gut; feature: human-associated habitat; material: faeces... | reverse complement strand
CGGCAATCCGTCAGAGGTATCCACGACGGTCTTCACCGTGCCGGTCGTCTTGGATTTGGCGGGCTGGACGGTGTTCTCCTTGCCACGCTGATTCGACGGGACCTTGCCGGTCGCGTCGGATGCGTTCTTGTCGTAAGAGAGCCTGTACGCCTTGTCGAACACGATGTCGTCCAGCAAGTTGCCGTGGTCAAGGTTTCTGGAGCCGACGCTCCTGAACGTGAAGCGGGTCACGGTCTGGCCCGCGGGAATCGGATACGTGCCCTCGTAGGACTCCCACTGGGAATCATGGTTACGATCGTTCTCACCCGTGTTCGAGACTTTCGTGGCGATGATGTTTGATTTCTCGTTGAGCTTGTCGCCGTTGCCGTTCACGCCGGTGCGGGTCATCTCGACCGGCTGCTCGTGGCCCGGAGCGCCGATCATCACCTGCATCTTGTCCAGATAACCGTCGTACAGGCTGGCGTGCTTCAAACGCACCTTGTACAGGGTGCCGGGAACGGTTTTGATGTCCTGGTAGATCGCGGTGCCGGCCTCGTAGGCGCATAATTCCGCGTACACGTTGTCGGCGAGGTCGTCGTATTGGATTTCGACCGCGCCGGCCTTGTGCTGGATGTTGTCGGTACCGTCCTTCTGGGTGCTGGACCAGCCAAATTTGGTCTTGTCCCAACCATTGACGGTCTTCCAGGTTGTGGCGCTGTCGTTCCAGTTGCGGACGGAGTTCAGGTACTTGCCATCGGGGGTGATGGATGTCCAGTTCCAACCGCCGGTCAGCCATTGGTCTTTGTAGTTCACGCTGAAATCGCCATTCACCAGATGGTCCGGCAGGCCGCTCGTGTCGTCGGATGCGAGCTTCACGACGCCTTTCGCATCCCCGGTCGCGCCGGTCGTGTCCGCCGCACCGGCGGTGCCGGACAGCCCCGCGCCCAACGTGGACGCGGCGAGAAGACCGGCGAGAAGTCTTGTAAGGAATCCCATTTCCCTCATCCTTTGTGATTCATATGTGAGTTCCGTATTTTTTGGAAGAGGGCCGGGATCGTGCGGCTGACAGGAGAAAAGGCCGCACGATCCCGGCTCCTGGATCCCCGGACCTTCGCTTTCGAGGCCGGGGACGATTCGGAAAAATCAGGCGATGGCCGGACCGTCGCCCAGGTTCTCGTGGCGGACTCGGTAGGCGGCGAAGCCGGACGCGGTGGCCACGAGGATGATCGCGAACGCGCCGACCAGCATGACGCCCATGGTGGTCGCACCGGTCTGCGGCAGCTGGGTGATGTTGTCGATGTTCTTCACCACGGCGGTCGGGGTGGTGGTCTTGCCGTCCGCGTTGGTGACCTTGCCGGTGAGTCCCGGCTGGTCCTTGCCGGTGATGGTCACGTGCCCGTCATCGGTGATGTGGATGCCGAAACTCGGCTTGACGAAGCTGAAGTAGCCGGTCGGCACCTGGGTTTCCTTCACGGTGTACGTGCCGGCGCCCAGACGGGTGAAGTTGATCACGCCGGACGCGTTCGTGGAGAATTCGGTGGCTTTGGACTCATCCGTGGTGAACGTCCACTGGTTCGAGCTCGTGTTCCACACGTACCACTGGTTCAGGCTGTCGTTGTGGAGCTTGAACTTGGCTCCCTGGATGACCTTGTTGCCGTCGGCCGCGCTGATCTTCTTCAGGTTCACGTCGTAGGTCGGGACCGGGGTTTCGTCGGTGCCCGGGTTCGGGGTCGGCACGTCCGGCGGGATGACGGACGGCAGCCAGTTCGACGTGAGGATGATCTGGTTGATGGCCTTGTTGGCCTTGGACGCGTTGACGACCTTGCCCTGGTAGGTCACGGTCACCTGCTTGCCCTGGTAGGTGTCCACGAGGCTTTGCAGGCTCGTGACCTTGAAGCCGGTGCCGTCGGTCTGGGTGTTGCCGGCCGCGGCGGTGATCTTGTCCTTGCCGATGGTGCCGAACTGGTTGGTCACGTCCGTGCCGGACGACGTGGTCGCGTGGAAGGAGCCGTCGATGTAGGTGATGCCGGTCATGTGGTCCTCGAGGGTGATGGTGTCCACGGCCAGTTTGTTCGGCACGGTGAACGTGGCCTTGAAGTCACGGGTCTCGCCGTTGGTCGCGGCCGCGGAATCCTTCCACGTGCCGTCCACGCTCTTGATCTTCTTGTCGATCTTGGTGACGTTGGTCTTGATCTGGGTGGAACCGAGGGTCTGGCCGTTGCTCATCCTGACGCTGCCGCCGATGGTGGTGGACACGAGGATCGGGATTCCCTGGGCGTCGACGACGAGATAATAGCCTTCCGGCAGGGTCAGGTTCAGACTGCCCGTGGCGGAGGTCTGGTTGGTCTTCACGGCCGCCACCTTGCTGGACGCGGCGGTGGACTGCAGGGTGCCGGCGACCTTGCGCAGCGTGTCCGAATTGGTCTTCAACCGCAGGAGCTGTTCGGCGGCGTTACGGCCTTCGGACGTGTTGTAGGTCACGCCGTTCTTGTTCAACGCGGCCTTGACCCACGCGTCGGTCGTGGCGTCCGGGGATGAGGCGCTCACGCTCTTCACGTTCGCGCCGTCCTTGACGACGTCGTTGTATCCAGCGACCTTGTACACGGTGAAGCTGTGTCCGGCGAGGGTGCTGCCGTCGCCCGCGTTCAGGGTGAGCGTGCCGTCGGCCGCGAACGCCGAGCCCGGGACGCACAACGCGGCCAACGCGGCGGCGGTCGCGCACGCGGCTGAGATCTTCTTCATATTCATACTGGATGTCTCCTTTGATAGGGATTCTTCTGTTTTCTGCACGGACGGCTCACGCTGCCGTGGAAGTCCGATATCGTCGGCGTCCGCTTTCGGATCGCCGGCCGGTTGCCGGATCTCTCAACCATTCCCACGTGCACATGGCCGTATGAGCGCAGATATTCGAACGGGTGGCACCCCAATAAGATGGATGGGGGGCGTGGGCCGTTCTTTCGGACGAGCCACGCCGGCCTTGTACGGCATCCACGGTCCGGGAAAGGAAAAGGGCGGGATGTTGGAGAATCCTCCAACATCCCGCCCGTGGCGTCACTCATGCCGTATGGCGGATCCGAACGGTCATCGGATCATTTGGCGGCATGCACGCCGTGCTTGACGGTCAAGGTCCTGCGACGTGCGCCCAAGAGGGTCACGCCGACACCGCCGAAGGCGATGATGGACAGCAGGACGCCGCCGATGGCCATGCCGGTCTTGGCGAGATCCTCGCGGTAGCCGCTCCAGTCGTCGGTGTTCGAGTCCACGGTGGTGTCCTCGCATAGGGTCTTGTCGCCGACCTTGACCTGCTTGAGGCCTGTCGTGTCGGACGCGTCGCCGTCGACCTTCGTGTCGGCGTCGGACTTCTCGTCGCCGGTCTGGTTGCCGTCGGTGGGCTGCTGGCCGCCGAACTGGTCGGTGACGGGGCATTCGACGAGCGGCGTGCCGGTGACCTTCACACGGTCGGTGTGCTTGCCGCCCTGCCCGACGCCCTTCAACGTGCCGGTGATGATGGTGGACTCGCCGGGCTTGAGCACGAGGGTGTCCCAATCGTCCGGATACTTCAGGTCCGTGACGTCGCCTTCGCCGGCGATGGTCCTGTCGACCATCTTGAGGTCCTTGGCGAGATACCAGGCGCCCTCACCGGTCGAGGAGTCCGTCTTGGACGTGTTGGTGATCTTGAACGCGATCTGCTGGCTGTCTCCGGCCATCTTCAACGCGTCCTTCACGTCGTCGCGGTCGCCGGCCTGTTCGCCGGAGGCCACGTCGTACTTCTCGATGTGGATCGACGGGGTCATGTCCGGGGTGCGGGTCCACACGATGTTGGACTGGAACTCCTTGTCGTTGAAGATCTCGGTGAACTGGTTCTCGACGCGTTCGGACACCTTCAGGCGCTTGCACTGGATGTACGCGCGCCAGCCGTTCTCATGCGCGTTGTCCGCGGACACGAGGGCACGGTACGCTTCGGTCGCCTCGACGGTGACCTGGCCGTTGGCGTCGGCCGTGGCGGTGAACAGTTCACCGCCGAGCTTCGAGCTGTCGAAGCCGTTGCCGGCGAGCTTGTCGCCCTTGGCGGCGAGCACCTTGCCGTCCCTGTACAGGTCGCGGGTCGCGTACACGGCCCACTGGCCCGTGTACTGGTCGAACTCGGTGTTCAGCGGATCCACGATCTTCCACTGGCTGACCTGCGGGTAGGCGCGGTCGGCCGGGATGACGGAGCTGTCGAGCTGGTAGAGGAAGGTGCGGTCCTTGTACACGCTTCTGCCGTCGATGCTTTCGCCGCCGACCTTGACGGTCACGTCCTTGGCCGGGTTGACGGGCTTGAGCGGGTTGGACACCTCGTTGGTCTCCACGGTCGTGTCGTTGGTGACCTGGATGGCCTTGTTCCTGACCGTGTACCCATCCTTGACCTTGACGACCTTGTACGGCATGACGACCTGGTAGGTCTGGCCGAGGAGGTTCTGGTCGATGGCCGGATCGTTGAGCGGATCATGCTTGCCGTTGGTCGAATACTTGGCGAGGTCCTTCGGCTGGGGGTCGCCCTTGACGGTGACGCCCTTCTTCGGGATCCACGTGTCCACGGTCTTCGCGTACACGTATGCGACGCCGTCCTTGATCTGGATGTTGAACTTTCCGGTCACGTCCTTGCCGGACTGGTCGAGCACCTCGATCTTGGATTCGTCGATGGCGACGTACTCGTCATCGAAATCGTCGGTGATGCCGGCCTTCCACACGCGGTACGCGTTGTTGGTCTGCTTCAGGTCGAGGGTGACCAGATAGTTGCCGGTATCGCCCAGCAGCATGGTCTTCCCGTCGATGCTGACGGTCGGATCGCCCTGCTCCTTGGACTGGTTGTCCTTCTTGGAGGGGTTGTGGACCGGCGGCAGGTTGTCGACGATGTTCGACGGGGTGATCATGTTGTTCAGCGTGAGCGCCCACTGGTTGGCCACTTTGCGGTCGACGGGAGCGTTCTTCGCGACGGTGCCTTCGAAACGGACCTGCACCTGCGGGTTCGTGCCGGCCTTCCAATGTTCGGCCACGTACTTGTTCGAGTATGTGATGGTGAACTTGTGCGCCGCGGTGTCCCATGCGACCGTGTAGTCGCCTTCGACGCCCATCTGCGGGTCGCTGGTGGTCAGCTGTCCGCCGGTGGCGAGGTCGGTGATCTCAAGGGTCTGCGGGTCGGGTTCGAGGTACTGGTCGTACACGTCGGTGTCCTGGATGGACACGATCCGGTATCCGAGGTCGGCGGGCAGTTTCGGCTGCGTGGTGAGACGGTATTCGACCTTCTGGCCCGGATACACGACCTTGTCGTCGGCGTCGTTGTTCGCGCCGCCCTGGCTGCCTTCGGCGACGACCTTCTTCTTGACCGGTGGGACGTAGCCGCAGATGTGCGGTTCGTTGGTCGGCTGGGACTCGTTGTTGACCTTCTCGGAACCCGAGTTGGTCAGCTTGGAGCCGTCGGGGTTCTCGCAGAACGTGAGCTCGTCGCCCGCGGCCTTCCTGAAGTCCTTGCGGACCTGGGCCGCGCCCTTGCCGTTGGCGAAGTTCACCACGCCAGGCAGGAGCAGGCTGATCTGCTTCGGATTCTTCAATCCGGCCTGCGCGGCACGGTACTCCGGCTTCGCGGTCGCGGTGACCTTGGTGCCCTGGACGGTGATGTCGAACTGGTCGGTCACATCCCTGCCCTTGTTCGCGATGTCCGCGACGGAGGATGCCGCGTCGGTCGTGGCGTCGGCCTCGTACACGCGGATCTTCGACTTGTCGGACGTGAGGTCCCAGATGTAGTCGGCCTTGGCGTAATCGTCGGTCAGCTTGATGTCGGTGACCTTGACGAGATCGGACGCGATGACGCCGTTGACCACGGACGCGACCTGGTCGCCGTCGAGGAACTTCTGGGTGTCCGCTCCGGTCTTGTTCGTCTCGTCCGGATCGACCACGGCCTGCCAGGTGCCGTCATCGCTGAGCTTGATCCAGCTCTTGTCCGGGTTCGGGCTCCACTCCCTGACGGGCGGCTCGTTGCCGGGCACGGTCTGCTGGTTCCATTTCTCCCAATCGCCGTTGGTGAGCTGGACCTTCTGGCCGGCCTTGAGCACGCCCTTGGTGAACGCGCCCTTGATGGTCATGCGGACCTTGCGGTCCGCCGCCTGGTTGTAGGTCGTGTCGAGCAGCGGTTGTTTCGCGGTGATCCACACCCTGCCATCCTGCTTGTGCACGTCGAACAGGCTGTTCGCGTCCTTGCCGTCGATGGTGACGGTCACCGACGCGGAATCCAGGTCGATGTTCCTGGCGCTCTTGGAGAAATCATCGCCCAATTCGTAGGAGCTCATCTTCCTGGCGAGGTTCTTCGGCAGCAGGCCGTTGACGGTCACGCCGAAATCGTCCTGCTGGACGAACGTGTGCGTGTCCGCGTTGACCTTGTTGCTCCACGCCGTGTCCTCGGCCGTGGCGGCCTGGCCCTGGTCGGCGCTCCACACCTTGTCGGGCTTCGGGTTGCGCACGTAGACCGGCGGCTCGTTGGTCGGCTGGGATTCGTTGTTCCACTTCTCGGAGGCCTTGTTGGTCAGCTTCCTCTGGTCGGCCGCGGCCTGCGCGTTCGGCGTCTGCTTCACGTATCCGCCGATGTACAGTTTGACCTTGCGGTCCTTGGTGCCGAACGCGGTCTTCGTGAGGAACGACCGCTTCGCGGTCGCGGTGGTCGTGTGCTTCGCGGTGTCGACCGTGATGTCGAACTGGTCGGTCACGTCCGCACCATCCACATACACCTTGACCTGGTCCTTGTGGTTCCAGTCGATCCACTGGGCCGAAGCGGTCCAATCATCGGTGATCGCGTAGGAGGTGAACGGGTTGAGCAGGTGCGCGGGGATACGGCCGTTGACCACGGCGCCGATCGCGTCGCCGGTCACGAACGTGCGGTTGTCGCTGCCCTTGTCGTTCGTATGCTGCGGATCCTCGGCCGTCAGGGCGCCGTTGGAGTCCAACACCCACACCTTGTCGGGCTTCGGGGTGACCTTGCCGACCTGTTCGCTGTTGCCGGTCTGGCAGTGGCTCTTATCCGCATTGCCGTATTCGTCGCCGGTCCAGCAGGCCTGGCTGTCGTCCGGGATGGTGTAGTCCGTGCCGGTCGGGGTCGCGGACTGGGGCACGTTCAACGTGTATTGTCCGGAGACCGGGTTCAGCACGTGCGCCTTGACGACGCGTTTGCCCGCATGGGAATCGTCCACCGTGATGTCGGCCTTGACGGTGTTGCCGTCCTGGTCGGTCACGGTGATCTTCGAATAGTCGTCCTTGTCGGTGCCGCCGATCAGGACCTTCTGGCCGGTCACGTCGATCGTGTCGTACAGCCAGAAATGCTCGGACGCGTTCGACTGGGCGGTGATGTGCGCCGTATACAGGCTGCCGGAAGCGATCTGCTGGGCCTCGGCGGTGACCTGCTGGCCCGCCATGTTGGTGAGCTTCTTCGACGGCGGGGTCGGAACGGGCTTCCAGGATTCCTTCGCGTCCTGAGCGCCCATATGGCTGGCCGCGGCCTTCATATGGCCCTGCTTGCCGACGGTCACATCATAGTAGTAGGAGCCGGCCGGCCAGACCTTCCAGGTCCTGTCGACGTCCTTGTAGCCGAACGAGACGCTTTTGGTCGTGTTGTTGTTCTGGGTGAACTGCTTGGACGCGGTACGGGTCGTGCCGTCCAGACCGGTCCAATGCAGCGTGACGGTGCCCGTCACGTCCTCGGAGATCGTGCTGCCGCCACGGCTGGTGGTGATCGCGTCGGAAACGTCATCGGTCGAACCGGCCTGGGTGAACAGGCCACCCGCCTGCGTGCTGACGGTCAGATCGTAGTCGACCGGCGGTTCGTCCTGGTCGAGGACGATGGCGACGACCGCGCGCGGGGCCTTGCTCATCTCACGAGCGGCAAGACTGTTGATGGAAGTCTGTCCATCAGAGAAGAACGAACGGGGCGTGTAATTGGCTCCCTGATACGAATAGGTGCCGTTCGGGATGCCGGACGCATTGTATGCGGCCTTCCATTTTGCGGCGTCGAAGGTGCCGTTGGCGCCCGTGTACCAGTCGCCGTTCGCGCCGGGCGTGTGCACGAAGCCCACGGACACGAGGCGGCAGGTCGGATTCTGGTTGCCCGAAGCCTTCGAACGGGCCACGCATTCGGCGTTCGCGTCGTTCACGGCCTCGTCGATGGCGCTGTTGGACTCGCTGCCGTCCATCGACTTCACGCCGACGGATCCCATGGCGGATTTCACATTCTCGCGGGTCGGGGAGCCGAAGGAGTCCTTGTACACCCATGTGATCTTGCCGGTGCCGCCGGCGGAGCCGTCGCCCGTGCCCGTGCCGTCACCGGAGCCGCCGCCACCGTCGGCGGCGAACGCGCCGACGACCGGGGACGCCAGCGTGGCCGCGGCGACCAGGCCGGCTATCGTGGCCTTGCCCCATTTCTTGTTCTTGTTGGAACCCAATGTTCCGTCTCCTTTCAGAGATTCTGCTTGCAGAACGTCCCGCCGTGCGGGCGGGACGGGACGGCGGGAACGCACGTTCCCTGCGCGGTTCCCCTCACGGTGACCGGCCCATCCAATCCGTTCCACGCGCGCACGCCTCGATAAGGGGCAATATTGGTTCGGGGTGGTATGCCATGCGGACGAAAACGGCCCCGTCCATTGTTGGACGGGGCCTGCGGAAAGGACAAGGGAAAAATGAATCATCCAAGCGGACAGAATTTATCCGGCTGGCAATTGTATTGATCCCCAGTATTGTCTTCCCAGTCGTAGTGGATGTTGTCAGAGGCAGAAGACGAGGACGAGGATCCCGCGTTTGAGGAATAGCCTCCCTGAGAACCGCCTGAATACGATCCGCCGGAATAGGACCGTCCACCGGCGGAACCGGACCAGCCGCCGGACGAATACGAACCGTACGAGTACGAGCGTTGCGCCTGCTGTTGGGTCTGCTGTGCGGCGGCCGCCTGGGCTGCGGCCTCCTGTTCGGCCTGCGCCTTCGCGGTGGCCTCGGCGTCGGCCTGGTCCTTCGCCGTCTTCGAATCGTTCACGGCCTTGACGGCCTTGGCGATTGCGTCGGCGTCGCGCTTGGCGATGGCCTGCTTCAACGCGTCACGGGTCTTATCGTCCTGGACCTTGCCTTCCGTCGCCCTGTACAGTCCGTCCGCGTCGGCCACCGTCTTGTCGAGCTTCGACGATTCGACCGCCCTGACCGCGGCCTGCAGCGTCTTCGCATCCGCCTTCACGCTCCTGGCCGTCTTGTCCGCCTTGGCGGTGGCCTCGTCCAGACCGGTCTTGTCGGACGCGTCGCACTTGACCATGGCGGGCGTCTCCGCCCCAACGGCCCGTTTGAGCGCGTCAAGGGTCTTATCGTCCTTCACGGCCTTCACGTCGGTCTTCAACGCGGCCGTCGTGGCGTCCGCGCCGAGCAGCGTCCGATACGAATCCACGGCCTTCTTCTGGGCTGCGACGGCGGAACCACACGCCCCACGCGCCACGGAGACCCTATGGTCCTCCCAGGCGCGGTATCCGCACACGCCGCCCACGGCCAGGACGACGGCCACCGCCGCGGCCACGCCGACGATGACGCGCTTCCCGTTCCTTCCCGTCCCGGCCGGATGGTCCTTGACGGCGTCCGATGTCACGTTGTCCTCCATGAGGATGCTCCTTCGCTTTGTTCCGATGGGATTCACACCAACCACGCGCCCCCGTATCGATATTGGCCTGTTCACAGGCTTCCGCCACGCGTGCGGACAAGCAGGCACGCCCACACGACAAGGTTCAGGACCTGCACTCCCAAGAGCATCACATCCGCCATGGGAGCCACGGCCACCCAACCGTCGCGCAATCGCATGAGACCATGGCCCAACCCGTACGAGTAGGCCAGTATGCCGACCCATGCGGCGAAACGGTAGAACGCTTCGACGTCACGCCGTTCCCGAGGACGCTCCATGCCCGTCTTCCTTGGAAACATGTACGGTCCGACCAGTCGCGCGCACATGACGAGGTTCAATACGCAGACGACGCATTTCAATGTGCTGGCCCAATTCATTCAGGAATTCCTTCCACTATTCCTGCCGGCAAGTCTACAATCCGGCGTTCTCGCGTATCTGGCCCATCAGGTCCTCCAACGTGTCCGCCAAGGCCGACACTCGCCGCTGGTCCGCATCGTCGGCCCCGTCGAACGGTTCCGCCTGTTCGACCGTGTCCGCGAGCCTGGACCGCAGGTACGGGACGGACAGTTCCATGCCGGCCGTCCGGTCGAGCAGGTCCCTCGCGGCACGCAGGTCGCTGGACAGTCGCGTCATGTCGTCACGTCGTGACTTCTCGGATCGGGTCTTGTCGTACTCCTTCCGGAACGCGGCCACCCGTTTGGACTGTTCCACGTATGCGGACGCCTGTTTCCTCGCCTTCGCCGTGTTCGATTCGAGTTGCCTGTTCCTCAGAGTCGCGTCGCATTGGATGGATGGAGCGCGTCTTATGGTCCGTAACGATTCGTATCGTCCGGCCCTTTTCCCGTCCAGAACGGACCCGTCGATGTTGAGGTCCACGGCCACGAGTCCTTCCAACCGTTCACGATTCCGGTTCATGGACGCCACCGCGTCCGAACATTCCGAGACGAGCTGGTCGTGGCGCACGCTCAACCGTGATTCCGTGATGACCATGCCGATGCCCGCGACCGCGATGACGAGCGTGCATGCGGTGAGGACGGCCACGCCCTTCCTTGACATGCGCGACGGGTTGGCATGAGGCGTCTCACTGCCGTCATCCCAGCCGATATCGTCCGGATCGTCGTCACGTGGCGTGGAGAACGGATTCCAATCCGGGTCCACTCCATGCGACCGTATGCCGTCGTAACCGTCGTCGTCAATCATGGGAAACCTCCTGAAGAAAAATGAGAAGGCCGCCCGCCGGACCTCCCGTCGAGAAGATAGACAAAAAGAAACGGGACAGAAAACGGTCCGGCGGACGGCTCCCGTCGAATGTCGGATGGGAAGGGGTAGAACCCATCCGGACGGGATCGCTCACCAGCCTTGAAGCGTAGGCCGGACGGGAACGCCGGACGCTCCCTCAAGGGGAGGAGGGAGAAGCCCGGACGTTTCCGTCAACCATCCCACATGACGGCCGACCGATAACAGCCGATACGGGTTTCTAATCCAACACGTCGGCGGCCATGTCCAACAACGTTCGGTTCCTATGTGAATCGTCCTTCGCCATGAGACTGTCCAGGAAACCGGTATCCAAGACCAGTTTCAGATCAGGTTCGAACCGGACGTCACCCAAGCATACGGACAGCCGATAGGTTTCCACGCAATGCTCGCCGCGCATGACAGGACTCTGATCGTGGATAAGGAAAGACAAATCGACGAAACCATGGCCCTCCGCTCTATCGACACGGACATAACCATCCATCCTGGTCGGAGTGAAACGAATGCTTTTGATCCGCAGCTTTTTCAGATAACAGTGCAATGGGCCATCTACCAGCAAGTACCGTCCCACCAGGTTCTGGGCGGGCGCGGCGTAGAAAAGCATGAACGACTGGTTGAAATAGGAGGCGCGATAATACCGCCATCCCTCATCGGCACGCCACATGGACAGCAGTTCCCGAGCGTATCCACGTCCCACATGCAGGCCCGTGGTCTTCTCCCAGATGTAAACATACCGGTCGAATTGGTCGCGCATCAGAGCGTACAGTTCCCGTCCGGCCTTATCCGTCGGAGTCCGGCGCGTGTTACCGGGATCCGAATGGTTCCTGGACAGCGGACAGAACATGTACGCGGTCTCGTCATAGTCCGCGACTCCAGGAACCGACGCCGAGTAATGCCGGCCGTACGGATTGGCCGACCGGCTTCCGTCAGTCCTTTTGAACAGGTTGCAGATCAGGATCGGATTGCCGCACGCCGGACATACCGCGAAATACGAGGGATGTCCGCCCCGCATCTGCACGAACGGTGCTTTCCGGTTCGTTTCCCGCCGATAATTTTCTTCCGTCAACGGCACAACGCGTCCTCTTCGACCTGTTCTGAAAACATCCATGGCGAACCTCCACTAACCGGAACCGATATCGGTTCCAATCGTAGGACGATTCGCCTATCATCGGTCAGGACCAAACTCACTGGTACCTCCTGCTGACTTTTATCCACCATTCCGTCGAGAGGGGTGGCACCGCGCCCTCATGTTCGGCGAACGCGAGCATGGAAAGCACCGTGGTCCGTCCCATGCCGAACTCACGGCCACCCTGC
>ENA-ORUI01003181-ORUI01003181.1-human-gut-metagenome-genome-assembly--contig:-NODE-3181-length-12231-cov-3.157112_pt1 | contig 12231 bp, 11 predicted proteins | sample MGYA00242078_ERZ509205 | MGnify/ENA primary metagenome ERZ509205 (study PRJEB26280, sample SAMEA2338828) | human gut metagenome | biome: human gut; feature: human-associated habitat; material: faeces... | reverse complement strand
TAAACCCGATAATCGCGAAATTGCCAAAGGCGGTGCTGCTTTGTTTGATAAGTGCTTCATAAAAGAGGAATTACCGGCAGGAAATGAAGGAGTCCTTATTGTTGAGGTTTAGTCCATATTCCATTGCCATTCACGCATGGCGGAAAAGCCAGGATTTTTGGCGGCTATTCTAACGAGAAAAGTAAACTAGTAGATGGGTCCATTTGTGCCATCTCAAAATTTCTAATCAAATAAAAAAGAACCCCTTGGGGGGTCTTTTTTTGCATATTACGCTCCCGCAGGGGGCTTTTTATTTATTCATCTTCTGCTTCGGGGGTAAAAAGCCCCTTCGCAACCTCCAGTACCGAATCCAGACAGGAATTATCTAGCCGGTTCCAAATGAGATATCGGTTAAAGTATTTTTCGCCCTTCAGTGGGATAAACCGCACCGCGTCGGTGGCGGAAATGGGCTGGTGCTCCTTGTACAGCACGGTGATGCCTACACCGCAGGCCACCATCATCAGCAGGGAGGAAACCGTCTCCGCTTCTCCCACGATATTGGGAGAAAACCCGCCGGCTGAGGCGTGGTCAATAATGGACTGATACCCGGCAATGGAGGAAGAACGGGAGATAGCGATAAAGTTTTCATACCGCAGCTCGCTAAAGGAGACTTCCTCCCGGTCCGCCAGAGGATGAACGGAGGATATCACTACATAGTCCATCCGGCGGTCCACCAGCAGATACTTGCTTTCGGCGCTTCTGGGGCGGCCGCTGGCAATGATCACATCCACCAGGTCGTCATCCAGCGCCCGCAGCAGCCGGGTCGGGGTATTAAATTTCAGCTCAATATGAATACCGGAGTGCTTTTCAGTGATGGCACGCACCAGCTTTACCGCCAATGGCTCAAAGGAATCGATAGGGACTCCCAGCCGTACCCGTCCTACAATGCTTTGGGAGGCGGTCAAGGCATTCTGCACGCCATCCTGGTAGGTGCTTATGATTTTGCGGCACTCTTCGGCAAATACCCGCCCCGCCGGGGTCAGAGAAACGGTGTGGGTGGTGCGGTTCACCAGCTTGATCCCCAGCTCCTTTTCCAGCGAGGAGATGCTTCGGCTTAGGGCTGGCTGGGTGATATACTGCTGGCTGGCCGTTTGGGTAAAGTTAAGCGACTGAGCTAACGCGTAGTAACATTCCAATTGAAAGATCGTCATGGTTTTGCGTGTCCTCCATTCGTTTGGGCCACAGTATTCTCTTTGCCTTCCCTAATATTTTACCATGCGAGTAAGAGGAAAGCAACCAAATACAATATACAAAAATCAGTCAAATCGCTGGAATCATATGCTTTTTGCACAAATATCACAAACAATATCACAGCACTTTGACTGTTATGCAAAAACAGCATCAATCAAGCTCGTTTCTTGGCATTTCACAATTTCGTCATACTTGGTTATCATGGAAGCGTAGATTAAGCTTCCGGAAGCGAATCTTGTGTGTTTTTGGGGGTCGGCCGCCCCCGGAGCGCGAAAAATGATTCTGGCGCGAAAGTATCGCGCCGCAGGAGGATTTATCATGACTAGACAGCTTCTCAAGGGCATCCGTGTGCTTGATTTCACCGACTTCCTGGCAGGTCCCTACTGTGGTATGTATCTGGCCGATATGGGCGCCGATGTTATCAAGGTGGAAAACCTGACCACCGGCGGCAACTTTGTCCGCAACGCGCGCCCTTTGGAAAAAAATAGTGGACTGAGCATGTATTTCCAAAATCTGAACCGCAATAAGCGCGGTGTTGCCATCAACCTCAAAACAGAGGACGGAAAAAAACTGTTCAGCGAATTGGTAAAGAGCGCTGATGTACTGCTGGAAAACAACCGTCCCGGTGTTATGGGCCGTTTGGGCTTCAGCTATGAAGAGTGCAAAAAGCTGAATCCGCGCCTGGTTTATGCTTCTATCTCCGGCTTTGGCCAGTATGGCCCCAATGCCAATCGTCCCGGCTACGACCTCATCGGCCAGGCTATGGGCGGCAGCATGAGCATCACCGGCTGGCCGGGCAGCGAGCCCACCCGTGCCGGTATGGCCATCGGTGATCTGTTCGGCGGTCTGAACGCTGGCTTCGCCATCTGCGCTTCTCTGTATAACCGTGAAAAAACCGGCGTAGGCAACCACATCGATGTCGCCCTCGTCGATTCCATCTTCTCCGGCATGGAAGCCAAGATGATGCAGTATGTTTACACCGGTGTCAGCCCCGTCAAGACCGGCAATAAGTACATCACCTCTGCACCCTATGATTCCTTCAAGGCCAAGGACGATTATTTTGTTATTGCCTCCGGCACCGATAAGCACTTTGAAAAGCTTTCCGCTGCCATGGGTATGCCGGAACTGGCCCAGGATCCCCTGTACTGCGATACCGAGTCCCGCAAGAAAAACGCGGATTCCCTCAAGGAGATCATCGAAAAGTGGACTGCCGATAAAACCGTTTCCGAGGTCTGCAAGATCATCGATGAGGCAGGTATCCCTGTAGCGCCCATTTATAACTGCGAGCAGGCCGCCAACGATAAGAACATCGTGGAAGTGCGTGAGATGCTCGTCAAGGTTCCCGCGCCTGTTAAGCACCCCGATGCTCCCAAGGAGCTGACCGTCATTGGTAACCCCCTCAAGATGGAGGAAGCCCCCTGCGTTTATTACAAGGCCGCTCCGGATCTGGGCGAGAACAACGAAGAGATCTTTGAGTCCATCGGCTTCACTAAGGAACAGCTCGAAGCGTTCCGTGCCGAAGGCGTCATCAACTGATAACTGACAAGGAGGGTACAAGTTTATGTCACTTCCTAAAGAGGTCCATATCCAGGAATGCTGCCCCCGTGATGGTTGGCAGAACCACGCGGAGTTCATTCCTACCGATGTCAAGATCAAGTACATCCGCCGTATGATCGATTGCGGTGCCAAGGAGCTGGAAGTTACCAGCTTCGTCAATCCCAAGGTCATGCCCCAGATGGCCGATGCGGCCGCCGTGTTTGAAGCGATCAAGCCCTACGCCGCCGAAAAAGGCTGCACACTCAGCACCCTGGCCCTTAATAAGCGCGGTGCCGATGACGCCGTCGCGGCCGGCTCCCACATGCTGTCCTTCGTGGTCAGCGCCAGCGAGGAGCACAACCTCCGCAATTCCCGCCGTACCATTCAGGAGAGCATGGCTCAGTTCAAGGAGCTGGCTTCCCAGCAGACCGGTGATGTTCGCATCCAGTTGGCTCTGCCCTGCGTGTTCGGTTCTCCCTTTGGCGATGAGATCCCGCTGGAGCGTCTGGATTGGATCGTAGAAGAGGCCCACAGCGTCGGTGTGGAGTACTTTGGCCTGGCCGATACCTCCGGTATCTCTACCCCCACCCACACCCGGGAAGTCCTCCGCCACATGATCGGCCTGGTCGGCGCAGATCACATCTGCGCGCACCTGCACGATACTCACGGCATGGGCATTGCCAATGCCTTTGTAGCCCTGGAAGAAGGCGTCACCCACTTTGATGCCTCCCTGGCGGCCATGGGTGGCTGCCCCTTCGCCCCTGGCGCCAAGGGCAATATCGCCACCGAAGACCTCGTAAATATGTGCGAGAAGATGGGCATTCACACCGGTTATAATCTGGAAATGCTCACCCAGACCGCCCGCGATATGTGCGAGGAGATCCACGCCCATCTGGGCGGCAGTATGGCGCTGGCCTGCCACGGCTAAGATACCGTTAATTTCCGGCTTTCCTTCCCGCACGGTTGCGGTACAATTAGGTCATATGTGAGAGATCACATGAGATAAAAATTCGGACAAAAAAGAAAGGAAGAAAATCATGAAAAGAAGTATCATCGCACTGATTATGGCACTGGCTATGATCCTGACCCTGGTTGCCTGCGGCAATAGCAACGGCGACAACAACAATGGTGGCAACGATGTTAAGGCCATTCAGCTGAGCCTGGGCCACACCAACAACACCGATCACCATTATCAGGTCCTCGCTGAATCCTTCAAGAAGATTGTTGAAGAGAAGTCCAATGGACAGCTCATCATCAATATCTTCCCCGCCGAGCAGCTCGGTGCTGGAGTCCGTTAAGTCCGGTACCCAGGATATGGTTCTGGATCCCGATGCTTACCTCGCCAACTATGATCCGCTGTTCAATGTTATCGCTATGCCCTATGCGTTCACTTCCTGGGATCATGTTCTCACCTTCGCTGATAGCGATGTAGCTGCCACCCTCAATACCGCTATCGAAAAGCAGGGCATGACCATCCTGGGCTGGGCTGCCAATGGCTTCCGTGTTGTTACCTCCAATAACGAGATCAACAGCCCCGCCGATTTCTCCGGCTTGAAGGTTCGCGTCGGCTCCGCTAAGCTCATCGCTGATATGCTGACCGCCCTGAACGCCAACCCCACCACCCTTTCCATGAGTGATACTTACAGCGGTCTGCAGACTGGCATCGTTTCCGCTCAGGAAAACCCCACCTCCAATATCATCGGCAGTAAGTTCTATGAGGTTCAGAAGTATCTAGCTGTTACCCATCATCAGTATGTTTCCGAGCCCCTCATCATGAACAAGGCCAAGTTCGATAGCCTGTCTCCCGAGCTGCAGCAGATCCTGCTGGATGCTGCCAAGGAAGTTTGCGCTGCTGATGTTAAGACCGTTTCCGAGTCCGAAGCTTCCGACCTCAAGTTCATCGAGGAGCAGGGCGTTACCATCACCTATCCCGATCTGACCGCTTTCGAAGAGGCTCTGGCTCCTGTAACCGAGTCCTACTGCAAGCAGTACGGTGATGAGTTCACCGCTCTGTACAACCAGCTGAAGGGCTAACTGATTGAGTCATCTCCACGGCAGAGCCGGGCACACCCGCCCGACTCTGCCCCTCCTCAAGTTCTCTTATCAGTAAAGGAGTAATTCTATGTTCCGTAAAACGCTGAAAACTGCGGTCGGAGCCTTCAACAAGGTCTGCAATCTCCTTTTGGGCATTGTCATGGTCGCCATGTTCCTGGTTCTGCTGCTGCAGATCATTTCCCGCTTTATCGCGTTCATTCCACTGCCTTGGTCGCAGGATCTCATCGTATTCCTGCTAATCTGCAGTGTGTTCCTGGGGGCCTGCACTGCTACGGCCAATAATAAACAGATCCGCTTGGAATTCTTCGTGGATCTGTTGCCCAAAAAGCTCACCAAAGTCATCCTCATCATTGCTGATCTCATCAGCATTGCGTTCCTGGTGGTCGTTACCTCCCAGGCCTTCCAGTTGACAGGCGAGAATATGCATGTTATTGTTGGCTCTTCTCCCATCACTTATGGCTGGTACTACTTTGTGGTAGGCGTTGGTGCCGTTGGCATGATCCTTAACTTCATCCTCCTCATTGTAGACCGCTTCGCTGATCTCTTTGCCAAAAAAGGAAAGGAGGAAGTCACCGCATGACTGCATTCCTGTTGATTTCCACCGGCATTCTGCTCCTTATCGCTGTTCCTATCGGCATGGCGATGGGCACCGCCTCTCTGCTCACCATTCTGCAGGGCGGCACTCTCAATGCGCTTATCATCACCCAGAAGCTTCTCAGCGGCGTCAGCAAGTTCTCTCTGCTGGCTATTCCCATGTTCACCCTGGCCGGTGAAGTCATGACCCTGGGCGGTGTTTCCGATAAGCTCATCTACCTGGCCAACCGTGTGGTAGGCCGGTTCAAAGGCGGCCTTTCCATGGTCACCACTTTGGCTTGCATGTTCTTCGGCGCTATCTCCGGTTCCGCTACCGCTACGGCCGCTGCCATCGGCGGCATCATGGTAGAGCCCATGGAAAAAGCCGGTTATAAGAAAGAATATACCGCAGCTGTTATCGCTTCCTCCGGTCTGCTGGGCCTCATTATTCCTCCCAGCGGCACCATGCTCATGTATGCCATCGTCGCCGATGTCTCCGTCCTGGAGATGTTCACCGGCGGTATCATCCCCGGCATCATCATGGGCCTCAGCCTTATGGTCGTCGAGTACTTCCGCGCCAAGAGAAACGGCTACGGCACCTCCGAGCTGGATATCGCTGAGTTCCATACCCAGAGCAAGGCCAAGATCGTTATTCAGAGCTTCCTGGCGCTGCTGTCCCCGGTCATCATCCTGGGCGGTATTTACAGCGGCAAGTTCACCGCTACCGAAGCCGCCGGCGTATCCGTTCTGTACGGTTTCATCATTGGCTACTTTGTGTTTAAGCAGCTCAATATCAAGAAAGCCTATGAGGCCTGTGTCAAGACCGGCGTCAGCACCTCTATGATCCTGTTCCTCATCGGTGCGGCTGCCGTATTCGGCTGGATGCTCACCATGCAGCAGATCCCCAATCAGATCGTTGCTGCCATCAGCGGCATTACCAATAGCCCCGCTGTCGTTCTGCTGCTCGTTAACCTGGCGCTGTTTGTGGCTGGCGCCCTCTTGGATAATGTCGCCGCCATCACCCTGCTCACCCCCGTTTTGGTCCCGCTGATCAGCGCCTATGGCATCGATAAGACCTTCTTCGGTATTATCATGATCATCAACCTCTCCATCGGCCAGATCACCCCGCCCATCGGCATGAACCTCTTCGTCTCCTCCAGCATCTGCGAAGTTCGCCTGGAGAAGGTCATCCGGCAGGTACTGCCCTTCCTGGCGGTTCTCATCGTCGATCTGTTCCTCTTCACCTACATCCCCGGCATCGTCACCGTGCTGCCCAATGCACTGCTGCACTGATCCCGGAATTTAGCACGGGCCATACTCCGGTCGGTTTTCCGGCCGGAGCTTCCCTGCATCTTATCCCAATAGAACGGAGGCACCAGCCATGCTGTTTTTCCTGCTTTTCATCGTGCTTATGCCCGCCCTTACCTATGCGGATTACCGCCTGTACGGCAAAAAGATGGAAGAGACCCTGGCCGCCCAGCCGGATTACGACCAAAACCGCGAAAACTACGATGCCCTGCTGGCCAAGCTGATGGCCCGCCAAAAGAAAACCGATACCCTCGTCTGCGCCGTGCTGTGCATTGTGGCCTTCATCTTGGGCGTCTATACCTCCACCGCCGGCGGCATTATGTAACGGTTAATAATATTTGGGAATGCCATATATTCCCATTCTTAGCAAAAAGCCTTCCATCGCGGGGGCTTTTTGTGCACTTTTTAGGGCGTTTCTGCAATTCACACCGCTTTGCCCGCATTTCGCCCCCTGGGCGAAAAATACCCCCTTTTAGGGGGTATTATGGGGGTTGAAAGTAGGGCCTCTGCGCCCAGTAAAACCACAATTTTAAGAAAAATGAAAAGGAGGCCCACCCCCATGAAAAAACGCCTGCTCAGCGCCCTGCTCGCGCTGGCTTTAGTCTTTGTCCTACTCCCCACCACTGCCTTGGCAGATACCACCCCCGTAACCGATGAAAATGTAAAGATCAACGGCACCCCTGTCACCGTTGGCAATGGTATTTCCCTCGGTGAGGGCAACGGCACTTACTCCTACGATAAGTCCACCCGCACCCTCACCCTCAATAATGCCACCATCACCGCCACCGGCAGCAACATCGGCATTGATTTTTGCGATACAACAAATTATGTAACCTACAGTGTGATCCTTACCGGAGAAAACACCGTAACAAGTAATAATATTGCAATCGAAACAACTCCCAATACAAACCTTACTTTTACAGGCGGCGGCAATTTGAAGGCAATTACTAACGGCTACTACCAGGCAATAAGAGTGTATGGTACGCTTACAATCGATAATTCCACATTGATAGCCGAATCGTCGGCCTATACTGCAACAACTGTGATTTGGACTCTGGCAATGACTGGGAATAATGCCAAATTGGAAATATCCAACAAGAGTGCAGCCAACATTGTCGCAGGTACAGCTGGTCCAGCATCAAATATCGATTGGAGCAACTACCAATTCACCACAGGCTCTTATTCCGGTGATGCTCTTACAGAAAGCGATCCTGAGGTGTGCAGCTGGGGGACCTTGAAGGAATACCTTGGTTTTCCCACAAAGAAATATTCCCAGTACATCTGCATCGCAAAGAGAACCATCCCCGCCATCCAAAGAACCTCCGATGTCTTCATCGCTGGCAAAGACGCCGTTGTCGGTCAGTGGACTACAATCACTGCCGATTCCTGCTCTGGCTCTTACTACTACAATGCAGCTAATAAAGAGCTCACCCTCAAGGGCATTACCATCACCAGAAATAATAATAACAATGTTAACCATGCCATCCAGTTCACAAAAAACGGTGATTACACCATCAATTTGGAAGGCACCAATAACATAAGTAGCGTAGCTAATGGTATTTGCGCGCTAAATAAAGCGTTTTATGATGATCCAGCTAATATTAGTGTTACCATTTCCGGCTCCGGCAGCCTCAATGTTATCGCTAATACCTATGCCATCGATATGCAGGTGGGCAATCTCATTTTCAATAACACTGGCAATATAACGCTAGCCACAAACACTAATTACCAAGTTCAATCTACAGTATGCAACGCCCTCCGTGTTAAATCTGGCAGCATTACCATCGATAATACCAAGTACGACATAGTAGGTGCAAGACAAGAGAAAGGTTATCCAACCGAAACTATTAGCGACTCTAGTGCGTTTACCCCCGACCTTCTCAACGGCTATACCGTAGACGAGACAACTACGCTTTTCAAGACCATCACCATCACCCCTGCCGCCGCTAAGGATTCCACCATCCGCTACAACGGTACAACTCTAAAGCAGGGCGAAACTATTACTGGTGAAAACGGCGGCACCGCTACCGTAGACAGTAAAAACAATACCATCACCTTGGATAACTTCAAAGGCAATTACCCCCTCGAATTCAATGCGGAATTCACACCTAACTCCATTATCCTCATAGGAGATAGCACCCTTTCCGCAGTCGAGACTAAATATCAGAACCTCACCATCTCCGGCTCCGGCTCCCTTACCGTCGGTTCCATCAAGGTGCATAACCAAAAGGCTTCTTCTGATGACAAACCCAACCTCACCATCAATGGCGCTACTGTCACCGTCGGTACCGCTGAACTCACCACCAGAGCCATCGATATCGATGGCGACCTCACCGTAACGAACGGTTCCCTCACCGCCACCAGCGCCTCCAATAATGTTCCCACCGTCCAGGTCGGCGGCAATGCCTCCTTCACCGGCAGCACCGTCACCATCACCAATAACAGCACCACACAGGGCGAACAATACAAAGACAGCAATGCAGCCTCCTCCGCCCTCCATGTCAATGGCGCTGTCACCATCTCCGGCGGCACAGTAACGGCAGAAGCCAAAGCTGGCGGCAACGCCATCCGTGCGGTTGGCAATATCACCGTTAGCAATGATGCCACTGTCACCGCCAAAAACAATTCTCAGTACTTCAATGCCATCACAGCTGGTCAGGCTTCAGGCGGTGTAGTCAATAATCTGTCTAAGCTCATCGTCAGTGGCGAAACAACCAAAATTACCGCTACCAATAGCTATGCCAATAGCTCGACAGGCGCTATCCATGCCAAGATCAAGAACGCCAACGAAGGGCATTACTTGCAGGTAGGTACCGGTACCGATACTAAAGCCATTGCCCCCAACGCTGAAGACAACAACACCGGCAGAGGCTCCATCACCATCACCCGCGGCGATGCGTATGAGACCCCCCAGGTTACTGCCAATTACAAAATCGCAGGCCAGACCATGCATGTAGGCAAGTACTACAAGACCGATGCAAAAAATGGCAATATTACCGATGGTACTGCACAGGATTATAACATCTTCTGTGATAGCGCAAACGACTTTACCCTCAATAATGCTACCATTAGCAGTACCGGTACGAGTGGCAGCACGGGCGTGATTAAGACCAATCTAAATTATTCCAGTGCCCCGTTCCATATCAAGCTGATTGGGACAAACAGCATTAACAATGCTGGCCATCATGCCATCTTGGGCGAAGGAGCATATTCGACAATTATCATTGAAAATGCTGAAAATGCATCCAATGCCAGCCTGACTATCAGCGGCAATTACCTGCCGGTTTATTCCTTTGGCAATGTTACCATCAATGCCGAAGTAGTAATTATAAATACCAATGGCAATCTTATTTCCACCAATAAAGGTGGCCACGCCAACGGTGCATTTGACTTAGGCTCCGGCTATAAGTGCTACGCCAGCACGGATGTTTCCGGTTCTCCCCTGGAGACATATGATGCCGCAAAAAGTAGTACTTATAAGTACCTCTGCGTCACCACGAAGACCCTCGAAACCGGCGGCGGCTCTACCCACCAGCATGTTTGGGATGAAGCATGGCACGACACAGGAGATTATCATCATGCTCATCAGTGTACCATCTGCAAAGCTTATGATACAACTACACAAGAGCCGCACAATGTGACTGGTCATAGAGACAATCATGATGGCTCTCATTCGAACATCTGCGGCAGCTGTGGTTACAGTGCCAAGGTAAGCCATTCTTACACATGGGCTCCCAATGCCAATGATAATGAAAAGCATATTGGCACTTGTGTGTGTGGAAATGTAGTCGAAAGATATCGTAGGTGATGTTTGCAGTGACTGTGGCTACGATAAATCCACTGGCACAACTTGTGAGCATGTTTGGACCACCGAATGGACAATAGATACAGTAGACAATGAGTATCACTGGCATAAGTGTATAAAGTGCAATGCAATAACAGACAAGAAGCCCCATGCGTACACAATAGTTACTGACAGCGGTACAAATCATATCCGTGAGTGTGAGTGCAAAGTGTTTTATGTAGAGGATCATATCTCCAGTGATTGGATTATCGATACCCCTGCAACCGCCACCACAGCCGGTTCCATGCATAAGGAGTGCACAGTTTGCAAACATAAAATGCAGACTGAAGTAATCCCAGCCACCGGCGAGATCGAACCTCCCACCCCCGATAACCCCGGCACCATCGTCATCATCCGCCCCGCCGAAGAGGAGAAACCGGCCCAGCAGCCCAATCCCTCCACCGGCGCCAATGACCTGGTCGGCCTGGCCGTCGCCGCTGCCGTCGCCGCAGCCCTCGGCTCCGCCGCCCTCCTGCGCAAGCATGATTAATTGCCCCACCAAAAAGCTCCCCTCCCGGGGAGCTTTTCTCTTGACAAATCCCCGCCCAGGGTGTATAACATTCCCATGGTAAATCTACCGTTTTTGTCTATTTCATGTTAGGAGGCATTCCTATGGAAAATATCTACACTTCCGCCGCCCAGCTCATCGGCCATACCCCCCTGCTGGAGCTCACCCATCTTGAAAAAAAGTATGACCTCAAGGCCCGCCTTTTGGCCAAGCTGGAATACTTCAATCCCGCCGGTTCCGTCAAGGACCGCATTGCAAAGGCAATGCTGGACGATGCCGAAGCTGCCGGCAAGCTGAACAAGGATACCACCATCATTGAGCCGACCTCCGGCAACACCGGCATCGGCCTGGCCAGCGTGGCAGCTGCCCGCGGCTATAAGATCATCATTGTCATGCCCGAAACCATGAGCGTGGAGCGCCGCCAGCTGATGAAGGCTTACGGTGCCGAGCTGGTTCTGACTGAAGGCGCCAAGGGCATGAAGGGCGCTATCGCCAAGGCTGACGAGCTGGCCAAGGAGATCCCCAACAGCTTTGTTGCCGGCCAGTTTGTGAACCCCGCCAACCCGAAGGCCCATTACCAGACCACCGGTCCCGAAATCTGGGAAGACACCGACGGCCAGGTTGACGTTTTTGTTGCCGGTGTTGGCACCGGCGGCACCGTGACCGGCGTTGGCACCTACCTGAAAGAGCAGAACCCCAACGTAAAGGTTGTTGCTGTTGAGCCTGCTTCCAGCCCGGTTCTGAGCCAGGGCAAGTCTGGTGCCCACAAGATCCAGGGCATTGGCGCTGGCTTTGTGCCCGATGTTCTGAACACCAAGATCTATGACGAAGTCATCCCCGTTGAGAACGACGACGCTTTTGCCACCGGCAAAAAGGTTGGTCATTCTGAGGGCGTACTGGTTGGCATTTCTTCCGGCGCTGCTGTGTGGGCTGGCATCCAGTTGGCAAAGCGTCCCGAAAACAAGGGCAAGACCATTGTTGTTCTGCTGCCCGATACCGGCGACCGTTACCTGAGCACCCCGCTGTTCGCCGACTAATTAGCCATTACACGATTCTCATATCTCCTTACCAAAACAGCTGCTCCCCGCCTTGCGTGGGGAGCAGTTTGTGGTATAATAACAACTAAGGCAATACCGCATAATTCTAAGTGCCGATACGGCGAGCGAGGTGCGGCAGA